>Ga0213870_1000919_pt1 | contig 13584 bp, 19 predicted proteins | sample WICALVC2017_Meta_FD_160119 | JGI IMG/M metagenome (GOLD analysis project Ga0213870, IMG submission 160119) | Freshwater microbial communities from subterranean cave lake in Wind Cave National Park, South Dakota, United States - WICALVC2017 | ecosystem: Environmental > Aquatic > Deep subsurface >... | reverse complement strand
TTAGGACTGAAACGACAAAAAATAGGGGGGATCAATATCTATGGGGAAGATACATGGAATACCAATTACCCTTATTGATAAGCAAGTTATGTCAGTTGACCCATTTGGAGCACCAGTTGTAAAAGATGTTGAGATACTAGTTGATAATGTTTTAGTCGCTCCAGCCTTATCTGATGACGTCATTAATCAGCTGAATTTAACAGGAAAAAAAGCTGTGTACACTTTAGGAATTCCAAAAGGTGATACCCATGATTGGGAAGACAAGGAAGTTGAATTCTTTGGTCAACGGTGGCGTACATTTGGTTTTGTGACAGAAGGCATTGATGATTTAATTCCATTGTCTTGGAACAAGAAAGTGATGGTGGAGCGCTATGGCTAAGTCTGGATTTAAACTGAATTATGCTGGCGTTGGTCAGCTTTTGAAGTCTGCTGAGATGCAAAAAGTTTTGGAAGAAAAAGCTACCGCAATCAAAAATCGTTGTGGAGATGGCTATGGTCAAGACACTTATGTCGGTAAAACTCGTGCTAATGCTATGGTTTACGCTGAAACTTTTGAAGCAAAAAGAGACAACATGAAAAACAATACCATTTTGAAGGCGGTGCGGTAGATGATTGAACTGGTAATTAAAAATTACTTAGACGGTCACTTATCTGTGCCGTCTTTTTTAGAACGACCACAAAAATCTCCAGAAAGTTTTGTGCTTTTTGAAAAAACCAGCAGCGCTAAAAATAATTATTTACCATCTTCCACTTTTGCCTTTCAAAGCTATGCTCCTTCAATGTATGAAGCAGCTGTTTTAAATGAAGCAGTGAAAGAAACGGTTGAAGGAATGATTGAGCTAGATGAAATCAGTAAAATTAAGCTCAACAGCGATTATAACTACACAGATACAACAACTAAGGAATATCGCTATCAAGCGGTATTTGATATGAATCATTATTAAGGAGGAACATAAATGTCAGATGTAAAAAATGTAACCACAGCAAAACCTAAAGTTGGTGGAGCTGTCTATTCTGCACCATTAGATACAACATTACCAACAGATTCGATTACTGCGTTAGATGCAGCATTTAAGCCATTAGGTTATATTTCAGAGGATGGCATAACTAATGCAAACTCGCCAGAAACAGATAATATCAAGGCCTGGGGTGGCGATATCGTTGCTGTTGTTCAAACAGAAAAAGCCGATACTTTCACTTATACTTTAATTGAGCCGTTAAATGTGGAAGTTTTAAAAGAAGTATATGGTTCTGCGAATGTTTCAGGTACTTTAGATACTGGTATTGCTATTAAAGCTAATGCAACTCCAGCAGAAGCACATGTTTTAGTAGCTGAAATGGTATTAAATGGTGGAGTGTTAAAACGTATTGTCATTCCTAATGGAAAAATTTCTGAAGTTGGAGAAATCGTCTATAAAGATGATGAAGTGAGTGGTTACGAAACAACTATTGCTGCTTTACCTGATGAAGATGCAAATACTCACTACGAATATATTAAAAAACCAGGAGCTAAAGCCTAATGTCCAAAAAAATAAAAGGAAAAACACAATCTGGCTTTGCCTATGAAATTGAAGAAGCTCGATTAAATAATTACGAACTTTTAGAAACCATTGGGGAATTAGAAGATAATCCAATGGTCATTTCTAAAATGGTAATTATGCTCCTTGGAAAAGAGCAAACAAATAAATTAAAAGATCACCTCCGGGATGAAGAAGGTCTTGTCCCAGTTGATAAAATGACTGAAGAAATTACCGAAATTTTCCAATCTCAAGCGGTAAAAAAATAACGCTCCTTGCCAGAATGATAAAAACTGACGAGGATGCATTAATTTGTGACCTTGCAGAAACGTATCATATTTTCGATTATCGACAGCTACCAGTAAATATGGTGGCTGTTTTTTCTTATGGGCTGAAAAATGATTCCAGAATAAAAATGATTATGAATGATCAAAATATTTCCTTGGAAAATCTGCTTTTAGCTGGTATCAGTGACAAAGTAGGCCTTTTATTGTGGATGAATTCTAAAGATGGTCAAAAGAATAAAAATCGTCCAGCGCCTCTGTTAGAACTTTTAACTGGTGGTGCGAAAAAATCAGATGATACAGTTGTATTTAATTCTGGTGAGGAATTTGAACGTAAACGTCAAGAATTGATTGGAGGTGGTTAAATGGCAACTGAATTAGGTCAAGCGTATATACAAATTATGCCTTCAGCTAAAGGAATTAGTGGAGCTATTTCTAAACAAATCGATCCTGAAGCGACTTCTGCTGGTACTTCCGCAGGTAGTAAATTAGGTTCTGCTTTAAAAGTAGGCCTTTTAGCAGCAGCGGCTACTGCAGGAGTTGCCATGGGAAAGATTATTTCTTCTTCTATTTCCGAAGGTGCTGACCTGCAACAATCGCTCGGAGGGATTGAAACTTTATTTAAAGGGTCAGCGGATAAAGTTAAAAAATATGCCGATGAAGCCTATAAAACATCTGGATTATCCGCAAACGACTACATGGAAAACGTCACAAGCTTTAGTGCTAGTTTGCTGCAATCTATGGGTGGAGATACTGAAGCAGCGGCTGATAAAGCCAATATGGCTATGGTAGACATGTCCGATAATGCCAATAAAATGGGTACAAATATTCAAGATATTCAGAACGCCTATCAAGGATTTAGTAAATCTAACTACACCATGCTCGATAACCTTAACACAATGGGGGCACTCGCCGCATAAATAAAGGGCGATGTGCGAACCCTCTCTGATTGACTTGGAACTCCTGAAGAGGACAACAGGGCGGAAGTTTAAATACACCGTGAACGACTGAGCGAGAGGGCTTCTATAAATAGTAAACAGTAAAACCTTTCATTTTGCCATATTTGTATGGCATACCAATTTTTACCCGAGTTCGGTTAGTTTCATAGCCGAAATGATATAACAAATCTGTTTTAGTGCGAAATTCTAAACGAGTATCGCCTTTAACGGCAACAACACCAACTCCAACACCTTCAATAGAATGTTCGGTTAGTTTATTAAAACCGTAGTATTTTAGGTTTTGATAGTTTGTAACCCAACGCAGATTACTTACACGGTTATTAGTTTTGTCGCCGTCTATATGGTCAACTTGGGGTAAGTTATTAGGGTTAGGAATGAAAGTTTCAGCAACCAATCTATGAATGTATTTATTCTTTTTACCATATTCGTTTCTTAATTGGTAACAAAGATAGCCTTTACCGGCAGCACGTGGCTTAAGCGATTTAGCAATATAAGTGCTTTTACACTCACCGTTTTCATCAATGAAATAATTAGGATAATCTTTAATTTGTATGAACATCTGCAAAACTCCTTTTTATTTTATTATATCATAAACGCTTATTGTTTGCAAACTATTATTAGAAGAAGCGACAGTCTGGACTATGCTTATAACTTGATTTAATTAGAAGGCATAGATTAACAAAAAGCAAATTAGGGTATGGTGGCACGAAAGAGGAGATGAGCCGTCTTTTAACTGACGCTCAAAAGTTAACTGGTGTAAAATACGACATTAATAATTTGAGTGATGTGTATAGCGCCATTCATGCAGTACAAGAAAATTTGGATATCACAGGTACTACTGCTAAAGAATCTGCTGAAACATTTAGCGGATCTATGGCGTCTATGAAAGCTGCCGCTTCAAATGTTTTAGGGAAAATGTCCCTAGGAATGGATATTACTAACGATTTAAACGCCTTGGCACAAACTGTTTCTACTTTTCTGTTTAATAATTTTATTCCAATGGTAACTAATATTTTATCAGCGTTGCCTGGAGCAATCGTCACGTTTATTCAAACTGCAGCGCCACAATTTTTATCCGCAGGGCAATCTATGCTAACGCAATTGGCAACAGGTATCACTACTGGAATACCAACATTTTTAACGTCTTTTCAAGGCATTTTAACTGGTATTATGACGTGGATTACAACAAATTTGCCCACTTTTTTAGCAACTGGTGTACAAATTTTAACTAGTATTGGCACTGGTATTTTACAGGCTATTCCAACGTTAATTACAACAGCGGCTAATATTGTGACAGGTTTTATCTCGTTTTTGATGACGAATTTACCACTCATTCTAGAATCTGGGAAAAATTTGCTTTTAAATTTGGTTGACGGTATTATCTCTAATTTGCCAGCTATTGGTCAAAGTGCTATTCAAGCGGTGAGCAAATTTATTGATGTAGTTGTTCAAAACTATCCGCAATATTTGGCAAAAGGTCAAGAAATTGTCTTGTCTTTAGTAAAAGGTATTTTAGAACGATTACCAAGTTTAATTACAACAGCTTTTACTTTAATGAAACAATTTCTAGCGATGATTATTTCTAAAATTCCCGATATTATTTCTGGAGGGGTAAAAATCCTTTTAGGTTTAGTCAGCGGAATTATTAAAAGTATTCCTGATTTGTTATCAGCCACTGATAAAATTGGTACAACGCTTATTAATGAAGTTCGAAATATTGATTTATTAGGTGCTGGTCGTGCGATTATGGATGGTTTCTTGAGTGGATTAAAGCAAGCCTGGGGAAGCGTAAAAGATTTTGTTGGAGGCATTGGTTCTTGGATCAAGGAACATAAAGGGCCACTTTCTTATGATAAAAAGCTCTTAATCCCTGCTGGTCTTGCTATCATGGGCGGATTAAACGATAGCTTGCAAGATGGCTTTCAAAAAGTTAAGCAAACTATTTCTGGGGTGGCTGGAGAAGTCCAAGGAATGATTATGGATGGAGTGGACACTAGCAAACTGTTAGATGATGGATGGAATCCACAGTTGAGTTACGCTGTATTGTCTTCTGATTCGGTTAAGACAACTCAACCTAAAAATAAAACGAGTGCAGCCAGCAAAACTGATCCGCCGATAATTGTTGAAGTGTACACAACCGTTGAACTTGATAAGAAAGTAGTTTCTAAAGAAATTGCAGAACCGGTAAAAATTGAGATTGATGGAATTGAGCGGAGAGCTACAATCATCAAAAAGGGGAGGGCAAAATAGTGACAAAGCAGGTTACAGTAACATTTGATGAATACGTCATCACAGAAATTTTGACCGTTAACTCCCTGAACCGAGGAATTGGGCCAACACAATCTTTTCGTACGCAAAACAGAAATGATAAGAAAGGTGTGCGCTTCCTTGGCACGTCTTCTACGGTTTTAACTCATGAAATGGATTTTACCCTGATGGAGGGTGTAATAGAGAAACGACGAGAGATATCAAGAATTTTAAATGTAAGTGAACCTAAGAAGCTGATTTACTCAGATGAACCTGACAAGTTTTATTGGGCACTGCCTAGTGGGGACACTGATTTTGAAGATAAAAGACTCTATGGGGATGGGTCAATTACATGGCAGATTTTTGACGGCCTTGCCTACTCCACGGAAGAGTATAGCTTTACCAACGACGGCGCAGACCCTCGTGCTATTACGATTAACAACCCTGGCACCGAGCCAATGCTCTTGGAGTTGGAAGCGGAGTTTACCAGCGACTGTGGTTTTCTTGGTTTACAAAATGATGATCTATCCACCAGTGCTCTTTTTGGCACGATTGAGGAGGTTGACGGTTATCATTACGAAGCTTCCGAAACGCTCTTTGATGACCATTTTACGGTAGACCGTGGCTGGCTTTTGAATCAAGGAATCACGCCAGGCGTAACGGCTGAGCGCTTGCAAAACGGAACTGCCAGCTACCAAGTAGACGAATGGCAAGGACCGCCAGCGGGTTATCCAGGGATTGTTGATCCTAACGAAGGATATGCGAAAGTAACCGACTACGGAACCGGAAATTCGTGGCACGGGGTGGCGATTACTAAAATCGTTCCGCCGGATAAAAATGGCGCTTACCCTGTTAATTGGCGTTCCAGTTATCGGATTGATTTTAACAACGACGGCGCCGATAACAAAAATGTTCGCGTCGGGCACAACTCCGTAACATACTCCAATCAAAACGATGAGCTGATAGTGGCTGTTGTTGTTGAGGATAACAATTCGGTTTCCGAACGTTCCGATGTGGCAATTTACATTGACGGCAATCGTGTATGGGATAACCGCGAGACGTCCAAATACTATGTAAGCGGGCGTACTGCATGGGTGGCTGTGGAGAAAATTGGCAATGAAATTACTGTTAATGTCAGCTATGCGGGTGTTCAAAAGTCATTTATTAGCAAGAATCCAGACACGGAACTGCGGAAGATTACATGGTATGGCGCTGCATATAAAGAATATTTGCCAATCGCTAATAACTTTTTCCGAGCGATTAATGTCAAGAAACATAACGTTCTTAACTGGCAAGATATCCCGAATAAATTTGGAAGTAAGGACATTTTGCTATACGGCAAAAACGTAGACAACATCTATTGCACGTTAAATAATAACCAAGGCTTGCAATACCGCGACCCGGGCTCAACGTTAATCTATGCGCCACCGGGATTAAGCACGATGTTTGTTAGCTACTCTGATTTCGCCACGGCGCCAATTGTCAAATTAAAAGGGAGGGCGATGTACGTATGATTTTTACTTTAACCGACCGGATGTACAATGTTTTGGACGCATACGAGACGGATGATTATTTAATCGGTCAATATATCGGCTCCATTTTAGAGACGTTGGATATTAATGTTTTGACCAAGAGTATCCACGCTGACTTGTGGACCCGTGGTAACTACATTATGTGCCAAGACAAATTCGGCCGGAAACACTGGTTTACAATCTATGACGACGAAGACGGCTTGAACGATGATGTTAAGTCGTTTTCTTGTTATTCCGGCACGATTGACATCGTATCGGAAGAGTATCCGCCAATTTCTGCCACTCAAGCGCAATCTTTTGAGTGGTATTTTAATCAGATTTTTAGTGATACCGGGATTACGCTCGGGATTAATGAGATTTCTGGATTGTCCAGAACCGTCGTGTTGGAATCGGAAAATGCCACCAATGCAGAGATGCTCCAGTATGTGTTAAACAAATTTGATAATGCCGAAGCTCAACTGGATGTTAAGTTTGACGGCAGTACACCAACAGAATTAGTCCTAAACGTCTACAAGCGACTAGGCGAAGAACAGCCACAAGCGCTGTTATCAGACGAAGACGACAGCTTAACTGATTTAACACGCAAGGGGTCTCTGAGTGAGCTTGGCACTTGCTTGGACTTACAAGGCGCCGAAGTTGATGAAAAGACCATTACATTAGCTGGAAAATATTACGAGGAAAAAGACGCGAACGGCAACATCTTGTATTACTCCCCAAAAAATCTAACTCGCATTTTTAGCGTTAAGGCTCACGAAGATTACTATGTAAAATTACCTAACAAGGCTCATGGTGAGTTTGACGGCTATATCAACCGGCGGTACAAGTCGGAGGCTAAAACGCAAGATGCGCTTTGGTCAGAGGGCTTGGCACAGCTCAAAAAAATTGACCATGCTGTTGTGGATTATGATGCCAAAGGGGATATTAACTGTGGTATTGGTGACAATGTGCAAGTCATCAGCCACACGATGCGACCGCCAGTTATGGTCAGCGCCAGAACGATCGAGTACAAATTTAATGATGACGACCGCAGCCGGAATGAGTACAAGTTTAGCAATTACGTGGACTCGGAAAGCAACATGGATGATTTAACGTCGATCATTAACAAGATTAAAGATCAGATTGTTTATGTGGTTGACCAGTCTGTGATGTACTGCTTGGCAGACCAAGGAAATACAGCGCCCGTAACAGGGTGGACGAATGTCAATCCGGGGGCCGTAAAAGGCAAGTGGTTGTGGACGAGGACTAAGATTGACTACTCCAACGGTACGTCTAGCGTGTCGGAAGTGCCGACTTATTCGGCGATTAATGGGGAACCAGGAAAACCCGGCACCAGTCCCATAATCACGCCAAATGATGATGGCACGATTACAATTTTGGATGTGGAAGGAGAGAAGGTCACACCTGATTTGACGGGGCCACCAACCGGGGTTATCTCGCAAAGTACAGTGCCGTCTGCACCATATATTGGCATGCTCTGGCAAAACACTGGCACGCCTGCCGGCTACATCAAAGGATGTGTCTATCGATGGAATGGCTCTAAGTGGGAGTTATGGACATTCTCTGCAGTGAATATCATGGCAGAGACCTTTGTGGGGCTGACCTTCCAAGGGGTGAAATTCATTGGGTCCAATTTCACCAGCAACTTTGATCGTCAAATTGTTTCTGGTAGTCCAAACTGGGTCAAGGGGACCTCTGTGATTGAAAACGGGAGTGTTAAAAATACAACGACTCAATATGTAAAGTCAACTGGTGCTGTTATTAATACTGGGACTAATTCCCTTGACCCAGATGCCTTAAGAACGACGATTAATAATCCTGACGGCAGTAATCAGTCATTCGCTGCATTAACTGGTGGTGGATTGACCTTGTCTTCTAATTTAGGTGGTAGGTTCTATGGTGTTCTAACGGCTGACATGCTGACAAAGACTCCCTGGATCAACTTACCACTGAATGCTGGATTTCAAGCTTCTGAGGGTCGGGTCCCTCAGTATAAAATTCAGTATAACGTTGATGGGACTAGAACGATTCTGTTTCGTGGGCAGGTTACAACGACAAACGCTTCAATTCCAGCAAATTGTTATTTTGAAAAAGATCGGGAATATTTCTGTGCAACGATCCCGTCCGCTGTACGACCGGCACAGACCTGTTTCACATATGCTCCAACTGGGGCGAACATCTATGTTGGTGGTCGTTTGGCTGCAATTGCAGGAAGCGGCTCGATTCAAGTGATGATCCCCCATGCGAACGTAAACTATATCGTTTTAGACAGTTTAAGCTATATGATTGATTAGAAAGGAGAAAATCAGATGATCAACATTATTTCGATTACGCCTGTTTATGACGCAGATGGAACATTAATGTATAACAACGTTTACGTTGAAATTGCATTGACTAGCGGTGAAAAAGGCAATGCCAACTTTACACTGATGCCAGAGGAAATCGATTTGGCGGCAGTAAGTAAGAGTATTAAAGAAAAAATCAAAAATGGATTGTAGATCGTCGTGATGCACGGCGGTCTATTTTGTTGGTTAAATATGCTAATGAAGGAAGTAATTTAGGTGGTAAATGTTGGAGAAATGGCAATGTGGGCTGGCTGGATCGCGACGATCTTGGGTCTGGTGGCCCTCGTCGTCAAACCAATCGTGGGGAGTTTTACGAAGATCTCGGAAAATCTAACCAAAATCAGTCATACATTAGATCTGGTCAACAAAGATCTTGAATCATCTAAGAGCGATCGTCAATCGATTCACGATGAGCTGAGAGCTCATGATGAACGACTCGATCGGCACAGTGAACAGTTGGTGTCACATGACGAACAATTGAAAACTTTATTCAAAGGAGGAAATAGGCATGCAAATGACAAATAAAACCTATGACAAAGTAAAATGGATCGTTTCGGTGGTCCTGCCGGCCTGTGGAGTGCTCGTGGGGACACTTGGTAAGGCATATGCTTGGGACTTTACTGATCTTGCAGTCACGACAATCTCAGCTATCACTGTTTTTTTGGGGTCAGTGTTCATGGTATCAAGTAAAAACTATCAAAAGAATGCGGGTGAATGACGATGGTGAAAATGCCAGAAGTAGAGATCAAACTGCGAACAGACACCCCTCAAGTTGGTGTTGTTCCATATCGGCAAGTACACGCTCACTCTACTGGAAATCCAACATCAACGGTGCAAAACGAGGTTGATAATCAAATCAATAATCGGCCTCAAGGATTTGCCAATGATTGGGTGGGTAATAGTCGCATCGTGCGCACATCGCCGCTGAATAGGGGCGCATATGATGTTGGTGGCGGATGGAATGCAGAAACGTTCGCATCTGTGGAACTGATTGAGAGCCATCGAACTTTTGAAGAGTTTTATGCTGACTATCAGATCTATGTAAATCATTTGCGGAATCTTGCGGACCAGGGTGGTATTCCCAAAACATTGGATAGCCCAGCATTGGAAGGGATCAAAACTCATGAATACTGCACGTACAACCAACCGAACAACGGTAGTGATCACACGGACCCCTATCCATATTTAGCTAAATGGGGCATTAGCCGTGCGCAATTTAAAAATGATGTAGAGCAGGGTTTTACGATTGAAACGAACAAAACTAAAAAGAGAGAAGGAAATGTGATGTTATTATTTAAAGAAGGCGGCAAAGTCTATCTTTTGGTGGGGAATCAGTATACACATGTCAGTAATCCTAAAGAACTAGATGCGATCAAGATGATGATGGACAAAGCGGGTTATGACACTTGGGAACATACAAATGCTGATCAAATCAAATATATTAAAAAAATCGCCGAGCTTGTCAAATAAAAATAGCCCCGGACTTCCGGGGCAGTACATAGATCAATTCAAAAAAATAGCCCTCGGGATTATCCCGGGGGCATCTATTTCTTTTTGTTGCCAAACTCTAAATCGTAAAAAACGAATGCGTATAAAATGATAAATGGCAGCACTCCTTTGATGATAAAGGCTTTGTTGTCATCATAGGTACTGACATAAATCAGCAGTATGATGACCAGCGCCAACAATACAGCCTGTATAAAATTTTTATTCATTGGCTCTCCTTTCCGAGATGTTGTTGCTCCAACAAAACACGGCCCTGGTAGTAAGCATCGCTGGCGGTCAAAAAGCCGCTCTTGTAATACCGCTTGCCACCTACGGTAATCCACGCCCGATAGCGCTCCTGCTTAGTTTTGCGGGTATAATACCGGCTAACTCCACGATAGCCTGTGGAAGAGTCTTTGCGAGGTTCCTTGCCTAAAAATAGGGAGGATGGGTCATATCGTCCCCGCAATGCGTGTTTAGTCAACAGAAAAGACACGCAATGCGTATATTTTTTCCAAAACAAAAACCCCGCCAATCGGCAGGGCTAGTCTTCATTGAAATCTTTTAAAATCTGCTCCAATTTTTCATCCGAGACCGGCACAAAGCTGGTGACTACGATTTCTTCCTCGTCCATATTTAACATCTCACTTTATGCGGATATCGGCTCCGCTCAAATTCCACTACGATCTGCGGTTTGCCAATCATCGCATACTTCCGACAAATAAACTGTTTGCGACTGTTAAACTCACCGGCTACAGCCACGCGACTCCCCTCGGCCACATCAGCCAGAAACGATAGGGAGAGTGTAGGCAATTTTGTTGGCAAGAAAATGATTTAACTCATTTTCATGAACTGCCTACATTTTGTCTACGCTCCAAAAAATATAGTTGAATATTGGTAGATATTGAAAGATAATAAAATAAATAACGATATCCTTACAAATTGATATTTAACTAGATATTTTTGAATACTATGAGATATCATCGAATCTTTATAGGTTTATTTGTCCCACAGGAAGCCTTCATGGCTGTTCTGAAAATGGATGAGGACGAACCTAAGAAGAAATAAGGGTTTGTTTGAAAATGAACCATCAAAATGCTTTGTGTTTTCATAATTTGCCTACGATTTGCCTACGTCAGTTTGATGTCGTAGGCAAATTTTGCTTTTTCCAGCTATCCGAGGACGCCAGAAATAATATCTGTTAGTTCGTTTTTCATCTTTTTCGTAACATGTGTGTACGTATCTAGCGTTGTCGAAATCCGACTGTGGCCTAATCTTTCTTGTACAGCTTTTGGCTTGGCTCCATTTTCTAGTAAGAGGGTGGCGTGGGTATGCCTTAGAGAATGATAATGGAATCTGAAACCAAGCTCTTTGCTGATTTTTGAACAATTCCATTTGATCGAGTTCGGTGTTACTGGTTCGCCGTTGGCTTTTGTACAAACCCAATCGCTATTATAGTAATACTTCCTATGAAGCAGGCGGTTTTCCATCTGTCTTTTTTTGTGTGTTTTTAATTCTTTAAATAGGGTTTCATCTGCCGGAATCGTGCGATAGCTTGCTTGTGTCTTTGGTGTGCCCACAAGGATGCCATTTTTATCTTGCGTCATACTCTTGCTTATTGTTATTGTCCTGTCCTCAAAAGAAACATCTGACCAAGTTAACGCACAAACTTCACCACGTCTTAGGCCGGTATGCATTCCTATGACGAGGGGAATGTGGAAGGGGTCAGCAGGAGGGGTGCGTTTCAGTATTTGGTCATACTGATCAACAGAGATGATTCCCATATCACTGCGGGTAACTTGATGCTGCTGATCGTATACTGGCGGCTCTACATATTGCATCGGATTTTCCCTTATAAGTTTCCATGGATAGACCGCTTTTTTAAAGGCACCACCAAGTACTGTGATGATAATTTCCACACTGTGTTTTGCGAGCTTTTTGTCAGTACCGTTAAAGGTAGGGAGGCTGTCTACAAATTCTTGAAGCATTTCAGGGCCCGCTGATTTTAGCTTGTATTTTCCGATGCCGGGCTTGATGTACTTGTCAATGATGTTCCGGTAATTCTTTTGGGTGTTGTATTTGAGTTTTCTTTCTACATGGTTTGTAAACCAGTAGTCGAAGTAATCAGCAACACTAATATTCGAAAGCTTAATGACATCTCCGTTTTCATATTGTTTCATGGCTTCACGCATTGCTTCGTAAGCTTCCGCTTTTGTATTCCCGCCGACTCTTTCTATACGTTTTCGTTTCCCTTCGACAGAAGCTGCCTCGAAAGAATAGTACCATTTAGAGCCTCTTTTTCTTACGTGTCCTTCCATAATTATCTTTCCTTTCTTCGTTTTGTATCATTCAAGCCTAAAAATATACAAACTGGTGTTCGTTTTGTGAGTAAAAAGAAAAGGCCGAAGCCGTTTCTTGTGATATAATTGGTTGTATATGGAAACAACCAATTGGAGGTGTATTACATGATTTCAATCAATGAGTTCCCTCAATACGAGATTGAGGGCGATACAGTACAAGATTTAATTAATCTCTTAGTAAAACTCGATCCTAACAAAAAACTTTACTTTCTAAAGGTTTCATACGATGGCAATGAAGTGCGCGACGTATACAATTTAACTCCTACAAAAAGCGAAACTATAGACGGTACTGAAGACGGATATACTATTGTTCTCTAAAGTATTCAGAATTTACAATGAGTTCTGTAATGTCTTTTCTCTTGTTCAACCTATTGTTTATAGCTAACAAATCATCAAAGGAAGGCAGATTATCATCCGAAAAATCAGTATTCAAAGATAGACTAGTATATACATCAGATGAGATTACTAGTGCGCTTGGATATTTTTCTTGTAACAGCCTTACTTTACTAGCATTAAAAATCCAGATTGCAGGAAATAAAAGCGCAGGGTCATCTTCCGGCGAACTAGGTATTTCTTTAAAATCCTGATAAATTGTGCGGATATAGTCGTAAATTCGATAGCCCATATCTGCACATTCTTTCTTCGTGATAATTTTCCCTGCGTGGTAGACATTATTTCTAAGTTTCTTATCGTCATCGTCAATATATTTTTTATTTGAATTTTTCTTATCCTTCACATCGAGCTGAAAGAGCATGACAAGCGATTAGATGGCCAAAAAGAAAAAATTATCGAGCATGAGCAACAGCTTAGAACACTATTTAAAGAGAGAGGGTAATAACATGCAACTAAACGACAAAA
>Ga0213870_1000918_pt1 | contig 13589 bp, 17 predicted proteins | sample WICALVC2017_Meta_FD_160119 | JGI IMG/M metagenome (GOLD analysis project Ga0213870, IMG submission 160119) | Freshwater microbial communities from subterranean cave lake in Wind Cave National Park, South Dakota, United States - WICALVC2017 | ecosystem: Environmental > Aquatic > Deep subsurface >... | reverse complement strand
GACTAATGCAGTCTGGGGGACCGTCGCTCGCACCTGCTGTACCGCCTCCTCCGCCGCCTCCTCCGCCAGCGCTTGCACCGCCAGCCCCGCCAGTTCCACCTAATCCGCCATTTCCTCCGCTGCCGCCAGAGCCAGCATAGATATACTTGCCAGCAGTTCCAGCATTGCCAGCACAGGAATTGGGCGTGCATTCTGCACCTGCGGTTGCATTGTCTGATACAGTCACTGTTATTCCCGGCTGTATCCACAGACTACGGAAATTATAGCGTGTGTTGTTTGTTATAGTCTGCGATGTGGTTATGGTGCATTCGCAGGTTGGATAATTACACACCTGTCCTGCCACATTGCATTCGGTTCCGGCAGTCGGGCAGGTGCCCACTGCTACGTCGCAATCCAAATTAAGCCTGGATTCTACGGCATTGGCAGTCGGTAGAATGTTGATAAGGCTGAATAAAAAAACAAACAATAGAAAATATATTTTATTATTCATAATGCGCGAATCCCCAACTATAATAATTTTCGATTTAGAGTAAAAATAGTTTTTAGAAAGTCTAAGAAAGTGTGATAGCTCTCGCGAACTTATCTCTCTGGCTAAGTCTATCGCTTGTAAGTTTCAAATCAAAGAACCCGATGTATTTGCTTTTACCTATCTCCACCGGAATTGTAATATTTTCAGTACTATTCAATTCAGCTGTCTTATAGAACACTATCAAGGAATAGTTAACTGTGCTGGCAGTATTAAATACAAAAGTTTTTGAAATAGTGCTTAAATCACCAACTCCAGTAACATTATTTGACGAACCATCATAACTGAAAGAAACATTCAAATTCTGCAAATTCGTACCTAATGCGTTAAAAACTGTCACATTCATGTTTGTATTTGCTCCAGAGCTTACTGTAGGAAATTGAGACAGAACTAAAATTCCTTGGTAGCTCATAGTTCTACTATCGAAATATCCTCTAGAGAATTTTGTAAAATCAAGTATATTCTGAGTAATGTTTTGTGTCAAGTTGTAACTGATGCCTATAGTTCTAATAGTCTCTCCCTTCACATTTTGGAACTCCATTATTTCTAATCCAGATTCCAAGAATCTTTTGTTTTCTAAAATGCTTGTCAAGCTTAAACTAATCTTCAGCAAAATGAGCAAAGTAATTACGACGATTGCTATTATGAAAAATATTTGACCCTTTCTCATATCACCACATATAAAGGATGATTTGTCGTAGGGCGAAATTGTTGTAATCTCCAGCAATTAGGTAGCTAACGGTTGTTAATTTGTCAGCCTGAATACCCAAACTTGTGCAGTTCAATTGGCAGATGTTAACATCAAAATTTGTGCTTGGTGATAGAATCTGGGATAGTTTATTCTTTATAGTAACAGTATCGTTGGTGATTACGAATTTTCTCAATTCACCATTATCATCTAATAATTTCAATGCCTGAAACCCACGTACCCTCATGTTTACAGTTTCAAATTCTGGTAGAGATTGGCTTGACAGGAAAAAAATTACAAAAATAATTAAAATTGCCAATATTGCCATGATTGCTTCGAAAGTTTTCAACAATCCTTTCATCTTATGTATCACTTATTTCCAGTTTGAACTTGTACCCAGATATTAAAGTCTGCAATATATCTGAATAAGTAGAATTTCTCAATGCTTTCAGCTTGCTGTAAGAAATTGCAGTCAATTTTTCTTCAGGCAATATAAGTAGATTGATATTTGTAGGATTGCTAAATGTCACAATTCTTGTTGAGGCATTGGTAGAATTTTCTGGCGAGTAATAAACGCTTACAACTTTAGTTTGGTTTGCCACTAAGGAAATATTAAAAACCAAGATTGATGTATTGATGTACTGCTGAGAACAGAAAGTAGAATTTATCAGAGAACTTGGTAGCTGAGTGTCGTTTTCATATACCCTAATTGTATTATTCCATGCTTTTTGATTGCAATTATTATCAAATGTTATTGTTGTGTTTACTGTAACATTGATTCGTTCAATATTTCCACGTTCAGAGACCAGAATAGGAATTCTATATAGATCGGTTATTAGGCCAACCTTGAAGGGAGGATTATTTATAACTTCCCAATTTGTAGGTATACCCTTTCCGCTAAACATCGAACTGAAAATGTCAAAAGCAATCGTCCTCAATTCACTAGTTGATGCCAATCCGGAATAGCTACTCAAGTAATTTGTAACATAAACGAACAAGGCGGCGATGAACACGAAAAAAATCCCAACAGCAACAGCAAAATCAGCTTCAGTGGCCATGAAATCAGCTTACCTTGGTTATATCAATAAATACGTCTGCTGGACCTAAAACTATCCTATCGTACTGATTACCATTATAATTGTACCTGTAATATCTCAATTCAGTATTTTGTCCAATGCTTTTTCCCTGCACAGCAATATCTATATTTGGAATCGGAAATTCAACTTCGACTATCGGATCTTGTGTTGTTCTTGCTATAATTTTTGCTCCACTGTTGCTTGTAATCGGGGTAAAGTTTTGATTTGATATGCTGACATTTTGGATTTGAACAAAAAGAGAAGTGGCTGTAGATAACAGGATTTCATAATTTCTTCTACCAACTTGATCAGGAAGATTCAAATCTGCTTCATTTATCAAAACAGATGTATTCACCGCTGGAGCAACTTCGGAATTTTTGGAGATATCGTATAATTTTACAATATAGTCAGAAACTTGTATCGATATCTGCTTTAAATCCTGTTCAACTCCTGATCTGATCGCGTTATTATAAAAACTGAATGATAAAGCAACAATACTTACAAGAACAATCATACTGAATAGGATGACCAAAATATACTGAATTAACTCACTTTGACCCTTGCTATGCATCAAAATTAATTTACCCTATATAGAGTAAATATTTATTTAAACAGGCGAGAAATTTAGAATGTGAGAGAATGAAAGGGATTTCTCCTATAGTAGCCGCAGTACTGCTCATAGCAGTCACTCTTACTTTGGCTGGAGCATTATCATATTGGGCCTCCAGTTTTGTAAGTACCCAAGTTAGTAGTTTTGGTAATACTTCAGGTTGCAATATAGCATATTTCACTGTTTACAGATGCAGTTACAATACATCGTCATCAACTCTCAATTTTATACTGAACAACCAAAGACAAGTTAATTTGAACAATCTTCAAATTCAATTTGTATCCGGAATTTCAGTTACCAATGCAACATCTCTTAATGGCACTTTGTCACCAGGCTTGCAATCCTATACACTTACAGCTATAAGTCCATTTGATAAATTTGTAATTAGTACTCCTCAATGTCCGGATCTAAGAGCTGAAAGTGATTGTAAGTGAAGGGTCTATCCCCATTAATTGCAACTTTACTTCTTATTGCATTTACAGTAGGAGTCGGTAGTTTAATTAGCGTATGGATTACAGGATTTACACAGACTCAGACAAAAACAGTTAGCGATCAGGCCAGCACTGATATAATATGCTCATATGGCGGTATTTCTCTTTCGAATATACAATATTGTAGCAACAGAGTTAGTGGAAAGATAACAAACACCGGCTCAATAACTTTAGGATCATTATCGCTGCAAATCCTATTTACTAATTCTTCCAATCAGAAATACTCATTGTGTTCTTCTGGCAATACTGTAGTTTCATGTACAACTGCTAACTTGACGCTGTTAGCTCGGGAACAAACAAATTTCAACATAACAATCGGAAACAGCAACTACGATTTGGTCAGAATCCTGACTAACTGCACATCTAAATATGATGAAATAGGTTCAAGCGGAATAACTACATGCTAACCAGCTAAAAGAAAAACAACAGTTCCTGTAAACATCATGAAAATGCTATGTTTCAGCCCTGCTATAGTTGCTCCTTCTGCCATTTTCCCTACTGCAAGACCTGCAAACAAACCCTGCATAAGGATAAGGTTTCTAAAAATTTCTTTGTAAGCTATACCAAGCTCCTCCGGATTCTGTGTTATGCCTGCAATACCAATATTCGAAACAGATGTTAGACTTGGAACAAGGAATTTTTCCAGTCCAATTATGACAGCCAGAAATACAAAGAAAATTATGTAGCCTGTTATCATCTGCGAATTAAGATACAGTTTCCTCTCTTCCCTTAATCTTTCAATCTCCAATGCAGTACTACTCAATGCTTCGAAAGTGTTAGCCAAATTACCTCCGTAATTATGTGTTTCAATAACCGAAGATGTAATTCGTCTAATTACCCTCGACTTAGATTCTTTAGCGAAATTCATTAAAACCCTTTCCACCGGAATACCCCATTCTAGTTGGGCAGAAATTTTCTTAATGAATGGAGTAAGTGCCTGATATTCATTTCCAGTCAATGATTTGAAGGCTTGTGGTATTGTCATTCCACCCCTCACTTCCTCCACAAAGTCCCTGAGAAATACTGGGAACATTTCTTCGACTTCTTTCCTTTTTCTATGTTCGTTATATTTGATGAGGATTATGGGAAATGTAAAAACGATAAGAGAAAATATGTTAATCGCAGAAAAAAGAGTAGTAAATTCTTTCAAATATGCCCAATTGATATAGAGAATGGCTGCTGTTAATATCCCAGTTATAGACATTATCCTTAAAAGTTTCTTATACATTACATCTCCACCTCTACCCCTCTCAAGAACAGCAGAAATCCGCCATTCAACAAGGGCACAAGTAAGTAAATGCTAAACTTAGTCAGAGTCAGGATGTCATAACCCCCTATATTAGGTTGAATCAAATTCATGACAGCAAATAGAGCAATAATGAACAGAGGAGCTGCGATCAAAAGACCTGTATAGAATTCTGCATAAGCTGATAGCTGCTGCAAGAATTTCTCTCTCTTTATCCTCCACTCGAATAATGCTTGTTGCCCAGCATTTTTGAGATATAATTTTACATCACCACCTGACTCAGTAGTCGAAACAAATCCAAGAAGAAGCTGTTTTAAATCATTTGAAGGAGTACGTTCTGCCACTTCTCTAACCGCAGACAGTGGATCCAAACCAAAATTCTCAACATTTTTTACAATTTTTTTCATTTCTGTAGATACTTCACCATATTCTTCAAACCTGCTGATTAATTTGAAGACAATGTAAGGCGGTACGCCAGAGTCAACTATAGCTCCCATATGTGTTAAAACAAATGGCAAATTCATTTCTATACTTTTCCTTCTATCGAAAGCTTTATGGGAAGGATAGAAGAGAAATATTGCAAAACAGGTGATCGCACTCATCAATGGTATAAAGAAAAAGTATGCAATTTTTTGTATTAAAGATAGACCTAGTACTTCTGTAATGATTGTTACAGGAATAAATGCAATCAAGTATACCATAAGACTGCTGAAGAAAATTATACTTATGTAAATTCTGACTGGTATTTTTATATCAGCCATCTGCAGATAAGGTCTAATGAATGAAAAATCTTTTATGTATTTATCAGCTACTCCACTGAAAATTGAAGTCGCCAAACCCCTATAATTCATTATTTTTCCCTAATCTCTTTGAATCCTAACAATTTTAAAAGTGAAACTCTTTTCTTTATGTTCTTTGGATCGGTCTGCATTTTCATAGCTTCAATATTTGTGACTAATTTTGATTTTTTATCATCTATAATTTCTAAGAATTTATTTGGTTCCTTGTAATATTCATTAATTATTTTTGTAACCTCCAAATAATTTATAATATTACTTTTTATCATCCATTCTATTACCTTTTTTCTGTTTTCAACTTCTTCCAAAGCTGATTTTAGTGTACCGCCTCTAGCTGCTACAATTTTTTCAAGTTTGATACTATCATTAATCTTCTCATAGATGTCTTTTACTGGATCCCATCTGAAGATTATATTTGTTTTAACTTCTGTTGTCTTAGGATCAACACCAATTATCTCTGAAATTTCCTTTAATCTTCTAGCCGACTTCCCTTTTTCTCTTGCATGAGTCAAAATTGCAATCACATCCAAACTTTCAAGCAAAGTGGGAGACAGTTCAATCGGTGGTGTGGTTAATCTCTTGATAACAGTATCAACCGATCCAGCATGAAATGTACTCAAAGACGGGTGACCAGAACTCATACCTTGGAACATCACAGAAGTTTCTTGACCTCTTACTTCACCTACAATTACATAATCTGGGTTCTGTCTAAAACTTTCTTTCAAAAGATCGAACAATGTAACTTCTCCATATTTTGCACCAGTTGGTGTTGGTATACCAAAACCGACTCTAGAAAGGCCAGGTATCCAATGCTGATGAGGTATCCTTATTTCTCTTGTGTCTTCTATGCTGACAACCTTTGCTTCAGGTGGAATAAACATCGCAATGGTATTCAAGAATGAAGTCTTTCCTGTAGCTACACCACCTACAATCAAAATACTAGATCCATGCTCGATCAAATACCAAAAGTATGCCATGATTTGTGCATCAGCAGTTTTCAGGCTTATCTGTTCAATAGGTGAAAACGGATTTTCAGTGAATTTTCTAATTGTAAATGTTGGACCATGAGTTGCTACATCACCAGCCAATGTAGCAGAAACTCTTGATCCGTCAGGTAAAGTTCCATCAAGTATAGGTTCTGCATAACTTACGTATCTGCCACATCTTTCTGCTATTTTTATGACAAATTCTCTCAATACTTCAACAGTTTTGAAAGCAATGTTTGTCTTCAACGACCCATACTTTCTATGAATTACGTAAATAGGTGAGTCTACCCCATCGCAACTTATATCTTCAATGTATCTATCTCTGAGTATAGGTTCAATCTCATTATAACCAACGAAATTTCTATAGATGTAATACATGATGTTGATGTATTGCTTTGGCGTGATGTTGTATGCAAAATCCTTTATGATTTTTGTAACCTGTGTCTCCAAGTATTCTATTGCTTTAGCCTGGTCTTTCAGGCTAGTTAACCCAACTTCTACAAGTTCTATAAGAGCTTCAGAAATCTGCATCATCATTGTCCATTCATCTGGCGTCAGCTGAGGTTCCAAAATAAAATAGTTCAAGGTTTTATCTTTGTCGTCCCATTTAATGTTTACATAAGCAAAAGGTTCGATCAAAGGATAAGTAATGTTTATTTTTGTCAGGTCTTCTGATTCCATAAATTCGACTGATTTCTTGGATTCTTTCCAAGTAAATTCCGGATAGAATTCCTCGATGCCTTCTTTCTCTACAAATTTCCTATAGAAAAGACCTTTCATTTCTCTGAATCTTTCAAATATCATTTGCCTACCTCATATGCTTTTTACGGATGGTTTTTCCAGGTTGAGCGATTCCTCGAAATCTGGCACAAGAAGGGCAAATTCTGATTTTTCTAGCTAGCATGTGTATCATTCTTCTGTCTACCTGCTGCAAAATTACAGGATCTGATATTCGGAAACCTCTTGTTATTGTAAAGGTTTTGTATTTAGGTACCTCTCTCTTGCAATACTCGCATGTAACTGTAACTTCTCTACCCCTTGTCTTGGTGTGCCAGTATTTTCTGGTATATGGTGCTGTACTTATTGGCATTCTACCACTTTTTATAATTTATATTTAGTTTAGTAAGCTATAACTTATTCCTTTGATAAATTTATACTATGAAGTTTCCAGAATCGGTAATAACCAAGAGTAAATCAGGCAAGTTAGAGGTTAGGGCACTAGTTTCTAAAGGGAAATACATTATGTATAGATATCTTGATCCTACATCTGGTAAAGAGTCGAATAAGAAGCAGAAACTTTTACTGAAGTCTGTAGATGGCAAAATAAAGCAATGGTTCATAATACCTATGCAGAAACCTCGAAGTCTGATGATTGCTGCGGAATTAAAAGAGCCTGAAAAGAAAGTATGGAATGAGAAAACCCAGAAAGAAGAAGGACTGTTTTGATGCCATTCAAGCTTCTTGAGGATACAGCCATAGCTGATATAGCGTTTGAAGCCACTGGTAAAACTTTAGAAGAAGTATTCGAGTCAGCTGCTCTAGCATTTTCTGACATTTCTGTAGACCTAAATACTGTAGAAGGCAGTCTGTGTAAGGAAATAAAGCTTGAAAATGAAGACCCAGAAAAATTGCTTTTCGATTTTCTTAATCAATTAGTATTGTTGAAAGATAGTCAGCTCCTTTTCAATGAATTTCATGTAACAATTAAGAAAAATCAGAAATATGAGTTGATGGTTGAAGCATGCGGAGAAATGATTAATCCTGAAAAACAGAAGTTAAGGGATGATATAAAGGCAGTGACAATGCACAATTTCGAGCTCAAGCAGACAAGCAATGGATGGAGAGCTCAAGTTGTAGTGGATATATAAAATTTAAGTAATTCTTTGTATAGGTAATAGATATGCCTAGATGGGAATGTACCGATTGCAAGTTCACAAGATGTGACATTGTCTATTCTGGAGAAAAACCAGGAAAATGTATAATGTGTGGGTGCGTAGAATTAAATAAAGTAAGAGAGATGGGAATTTGGTGAGATAGATGCCATTCAGAAATGTAGACTTTAAAAAACCAGAATTCAAAAAACTGACTGACGTAGAGTGGGAAATATCCACAAGTTTCAAGCAAGGTATGCGAGTACCAGTTAAGGTTTATTCTAGTCAAAGTCTTTTGAATAAAATGGATTTAGAAGTTTTTGACCAAGCTGCTAATGCAGCTATGTTCCCTGGTTTACTAAAGTATTCTTATGTTTTCAGTGACGGCCATTCAGGTTATGGTGTTCCAGTAGGTTGGTGCGGAGCTTTTGATTTGAAAGAAGGAATAATTTCTCCCGGTGCCATAGGATTCGACATAAACTGCGGCATGCGGGTCATAAAAACAAATCTTACGCTGGACGAGATAAAGCCAAAAGTAAAAGAGATAGTCGATCTACTTTTCAAAATGGTTCCTGCAGGCGTAGGTGCAACTTCCTATCAAGAACCTAAAGAAATTACAAAAATACCTGAAGGTACGTTCAGAGAAATTGTTGAAGAAGGAGTTAAATGGGCTACTGATAATGGTTATGCATGGAAAGATGATTTATCTAGAATAGAGGAATATGGTGGCGTAGAAACTGCAGATTTTTCTAAAGTCAGCAAATCAGCATATAGCAGAGGTAAGAATCAGATAGGCACACTTGGCTCAGGCAATCATTATTTGGAAATTCAAGCTATTGACAAAATTTTTGATGAAGAGACTGCCAAGCAATGGGGACTAGGAATCGTAGACAATCAAATTTGTATAATGATTCACTGCGGGTCCAGAGGTTTTGGCCATCAAATCTGTACAGATTATCTTGATTCATTCCTCAGCGCGATGACAAAATACAAAATAAATGTTCCTGACAGACAACTTGCTTGTGCTCCGTTTGATTCAGAAGAAGGACAAAATTATTTGAAGGCAATGTCCTGTGCAATTAATTTCGCATTTATCAATCGCCAGTTTATTGTATACCAAATCAGAAAGGCATTTGAAAAAGTCTTGAACAAAAGTGCTGAAGATCTTGGCATGGAGATAATTTATGATGTTGCTCACAATACAGCCAAACTGGAAGAGCATCAATTGAACGGGAAAAAGGCAAAAGTAATCGTACATAGAAAAGGAGCTACCAGAAGTTTTGGTCCCGGCCATCCTGAGCTGGCACCAATGTTTCAGAAATCAGGCCAACCAGTCATCGTAGGAGGCAGCATGGAAACTGGGTCATTCTTGTGTGTCGGTACAAAAAAGGCTGAAGAAGAGACTTTTGGCACAACTTTGCACGGCAGTGGCAGAACAATGAGCAGGACGAAAGCTAAAAAAATGATTAGAGGAGATGAATTACAAAAACAAATGTTAGAAAGAGGGATTTATGTTAAAGCCACAACAATGATTGGCCTTGCAGAAGAAGCAGGATTTGCTTATAAGGATATTAATGAAGTGGTAGACTCGATGCATGCAGCTGGAATCAGTTCTAAAGTTCTAAGGTTAAGACCTGTAGCAAACATCAAAGGTTAACTGCTACCTATTTCTGCCAATCATTCTGTCTTTAGGCATGGCAACGAGCATTTCTCCAACTTCTCTTACTTCGATTTTTTGCTCATCTGAAAGCTCGTAAAGTAAATCATGAATGGAATTTATTTGCCCAAGCGGGACATTCAATCTTGTAGCTACTTCTTTTGAATGTATCGGCCAGTGTTCATTAATCAATCTGAATATACTCATCTTATCTATCTCTATCATATTTATCAATTACTCTAATCTTATTAAAAATTTATATGTTCTCCTCAATATGATTTGTAAATGTAAACAGGAACCAGAATGCTATCAGATATATAATTGACATCAGATGTGATATTATATGTCACCAAAACATACCTGACGGACTGGAAAGAATTACTCTGCCCATAATTAAATAACAAAGTATTTGTTCCCATATTATCGCCTAAACTAGTATTCAGGTACATAATTGATGAATAATTATTTTGCCCTGGATTAGAAATAGTAACCGATTTAACAAAACTTTCATTTGGAGCCAGATTAATCGTCTCTGCTCCTGTTTGTACTAAAGTGTTGCTGCCTGTAGGATTTTGATGTATACTATAGGAAAATACTGATTGGTTCATTGGATTTAGGTAATTATTTACCTGATAGTTGATAAATAGCCCAGAGGATTGATTTAAAATCTCAGTAGTCAATCCAAATGTGTAATTAACGGTAAAACTGAGATTCAACAGTCTTTGGCTGATGGATTGTTTTACAAAATTTAGAAAATCTGTAATATTCGCATCTGGAGCAGATAAAATACCGCAAAAAGTATTGTTTAGCTCACCTGGAGTATCTACTCTAAAATATTGACCACCTGTTTTTTGTGCTAGGCATTTCATCGCAGTTCCAGGTACTTTATAATTTATAACATATATAGGAATACCTACTGGAAAACTGTTTACTTGCTCACAAGGGTCAATCTGCGCACAGTTTTGATTTCCAGTGATCAACATAATCGACATCCTAACTCTCCCAGGGTCAGTTTGAGTGCTTATTATATTTCCACTCAAGTCTACAGCTTCAGTTATTGGATACTTTCCTTTATTGTCAAAACCATCAATAATACTACCCTGATATGCTACATTTGCAGGTGTGATAAAAAGATAAGGAGTATCTTGGTTAGGAATGCAATTGCAATCTCCAATATGCCCCTGTGTACAATTTGGGAATTGCAGTAGAGAAACCCTATCGGTTTTATCTGCGCATTCTAAAAACTTGTGGGCAGATTGCTGTATTGCTACTAGATCATTCTGGTTGCTTCCTCCGGCTATGTTAAGTCCTAGAAGTGCGTCTCTATTTCCAATTGGTATAAAAGAGGAATTATATAAACCTAGTGACAAGTTTAGTGATTTCAAAACATTCTTAATGTTTGAAGAGATCCTCTGCGGGTTTCTTTCTGTATTGCTGATAGAAACATAACTGCTTGTAACCAATATTCCCGATATTGTTATAACTATCAAAAGAACAGCTATAAGATAAAATTGTCCTTTCATTCTTCGTACCATAGTATCAAATCAATTCTTCGCGGATCATATAGACTTTGATTTCCGTACAAGAAAAATATTGTATTTGCAGTCAGCCCAACTGGATTACCATTTATAATATCTATAACATAGCTCCCAGTTTGGTTGCTTACCCGCACATTAAAAAATACATTAGCAGGCAAAACCATTCTCAGGCTAATGTTCAAGTCAGTTGCATTAGGTTTGTAAACATCTGGGATTAAAATACCTTCATTTTGCAAAATTGTCAATGCTTCTTCACCTATTCCTGCTAAATTCGGTATTCTCAATTCTTCTTTCTGGTAGAAAAACTTCTTCGCAGATAGAGATAACAGGAGGAAAATAAGAATTAATGCCAAAAATACTTCCATTGTTATCCAATACCCTTTCATTTTACCAAACCTCCACTGTACTCCAAACTTCTGTTAGTGAATTGTTCGATATCAAACTCTTAGTCTGGCTGCCTACAGATAATCTTCCAACAGCAGAAGCATTATACTCATACAGAATTGCATTCGTGCTATTTCTAATTGAAATTCTGAAATCAAAGTCCTTTATATTAAGTATACTTTTAGCAGTATTGTATGGAATATTAGAGAGTGCATTTAGCTTTTCATTCGAAACCAAGCAAACATTCGTAAAATTCGAACAAAGTCCGAGCTGATTTACATTGCTTAGATCCCCATGCCAGTTCTTTGGTACGCCCTGAGTTGTAAATAAAACTTGCGACAGAGTTCTCGCTTTATTATTCATGATGTTTTGTTCTACATCAGTTTCATAAGAACTAATTACAAATAGTAGGAATTGAATTACGAAAATAATTCCGATAATATAAATTACAGTTCCGCCAATCAAATCTAAATTAAGGACTCCTTTCATGTGAACAAACCATAAACTATTATGGCCATGCTTACCAAAACTAGCGAATGTTTCACGCCAACAAACGCATTTCCCTCTGCCATTTCACCAGTAACTATACCAGCAAAAAATGCCTGTATAATTATTAGGTAAAACAGTAATTGGTTGGTATCGCTTAGCAGTGCTTCATTCGATTTTGATATGGTTGTTAGTGCTGGTAAAAAGTTCTCCTTGATAATTATAAGACTGAAAAGCAAGCCGAAAAATATCAGATAAGTTGTAATAATTATTGTTTTCACTTTGCTTCTGACTGTTTCTTTAACTTTTGTCAGTTCCCTTACATGCAGGCCTACTGCATTGAATATTTTTTTAAGGTTGCCACCAGAAACAAAACTACCAATTATCACAGAAATTGATTTGTCTATGAGCTTGCTTTTTGTGGATTTTCCCATTTTTACAAAAGCATCAAAAAAAGGTACACCCCATGAAATGTCAACGTACAACTTTTTTATGTACGGGGATAAAATTCCATAATCTCTCTCACGCATGGATCCCATGGCTTGAACCAATGATATTTTTGTTTCCATTATATTTCCTAAGTCAAACAAAAAGTTGTTGAATATGTCTTCCAATTTTTTTGCCCTAGCAGCTCGTATGCTTTTGTATATAAGATATGGGGCTATTGAAGTTAGCAGAGAAACCCCAGCAATAACATTTGTCCCACCAAAGTAAGTATAATTGATGTAAGTTATTGCGATGAATGCGATAGCAGATCCAATTATTATAAAAATTTCTTCTTTCATTTAACCAGTCCTCGTCAATTTCAGCAGCAAAATAAAGAAAATATTGGCAATTGGTAGAAAAATAAAAGTCAACAATCTCAACAGCAAAATAACGTCTATAGATCCTGGATTGAGAGTTTCACCAATTATTATAAAAATAAAGAAGAACAAAGGCGCTATTATTAACAAAATAGTAAAAATATTTTCATGTATTGCCAATGAATCTTCGTATTCTGATTCTTTCAAAAGTTTTTGAAACATTATTTCATTGTATTTCTGTCTTAGATAAGCAGAGATATCCCCACCAGCACTAAAAACAGAAATCATCCCTTTCAAAATTGCTTTAAAACTTTCAGAAGGAGTTTTATCTGCTTGTGCCTGTAACACAGTCAACAAGTCTTTGCCTAGGAACTTGGCCTGCTTTACAATGTTTGCAGCTTCCTTGGAAACTTCTTCATATTCATCAAAG
>Ga0213870_1000917_pt1 | contig 13593 bp, 16 predicted proteins | sample WICALVC2017_Meta_FD_160119 | JGI IMG/M metagenome (GOLD analysis project Ga0213870, IMG submission 160119) | Freshwater microbial communities from subterranean cave lake in Wind Cave National Park, South Dakota, United States - WICALVC2017 | ecosystem: Environmental > Aquatic > Deep subsurface >... | reverse complement strand
ATCAGTCCTCCAGTTATCCTAATCAGATCATTTCCTGATTGATCTTGAAGTTCGTACCAGAGTTCGAAGGCCCTTTTTACCAACGGGACGTAGTTCGAATGTTCATGGTAGGCGGTCCTGATGATCCTGCTCTTACCATGAGAAGAACCGTTTACATGATTCAGATGGAACTTCTCTAAGTTTAAGGTTCTTAGGCCTCTATTGGCAAGGTGATATGTTACCGCACTTCCCATTGCGCCTGAACCAACGACTATCGCGTCGAAATGTTTCATGATAGAGTACAAGTGAAGATTTGAATGTGATTTATGATTTGCAAGACGATAATCCTCTAGTTGGAGTCTGAAGATCTAGTTTAGGATATTAAGATACTGTGGCCGAGGTCCTATTTTGGAAATTGAGCATTACTTGAAGTGGCAGCAGTGGCATCTCTCGACCTGAAGGTCCGAATTCTTATATATCGAGTTGGACCAGTCTTACCGCGTGGCTATAGCGGTAACACGCGTGTCGTCAAAAGGGCAGGTTGTAATCCCTAAGGATATCAAGAGTCGTCTCGGAATCCGAGAGGGTGATCGCCTTCTGGTCTATTCTCTTCGCGACGTCATCGTGTTACGAAAAACAGGAGAGAATGAGCCGTTGTTAGAGGAGGTTGCAAAGGTCTTCAGAGACAAGGCGAAGAAGCTTGGTTGGACGAGAAGGAATGTCTCAAGTGCGATAGCTCATGCGCGTGTTAAGCAGACACGCTAGAGCCAGAATCGTTCCTGATACCAACGTATTGGTTTCTGCGCTGTTTTGGGAGGGGCCTGAATCTGAGGTAATGCATCTAGCTGAAGCGGACCGTGTGCAAGGCTATACTTCGATGGCGATGATGTCTGAGCTTTACGGTGTATTAACAGGGAACAAGTTTCAGTTTACTCATAACGAAGCTGATTTCGCGGTAACATACTATGCACTAATCCTCAAAATTGTTGTGCCACGAAAGAAAATCAGGCTCGTATTGCAAGACCCTGATGATGATAGGCTACTAGAGTGCGCCGTAGAGGCAAGAGCTCACTATGTTATCTCTGGAGATAAACACCTGTTGGCTCTCGGGAAATTTGGCAGCAGCGTCATCCTACAGGCGAGTCAATTCCTCAACCTAATCTAGGACGCTCTTTCAGGGCAGACAAAGAAGATGACAGAAATCCAAAGCTCTGTCTAGCAAGTCAATCTACAAACTGCAAACTAACAGAGAGCATACGACACTGATGGGCGTCCAAATGCAGATGATGGCTGAATTCAGCCTAGCGTGAAATAACTGGACTCAGCTTAGTCTTTCTGGTCTCAATAACTGTGAACTCGGTCCATGCGATGGAAAAGAGCAGCACCGCTATTACAGAAAGAAATAGCGTCTCAATACCTGTAGCTTCGGCTACTGCTCCGCCAATTAGAGGACCTAACACGCCACCTGCATTCAGCCACGAGTTTTGCACCCCAATCCCTTTCCCTCTGTCCCTCTCGGTTGTGACATCTGTAATGACTGTGGTTATTGTTATGCATACGATGTACGCTAGCGGGGCGACATAAAGAAGCGAGACCATCAACGGATCCTTAAAGAAGAGGAAAGACACAAAGAGGGCTACGGAGGCTATCAGACCTATTCTAATGATCGGTTTTCTGCCGATCTTGTCACTTATCATTCCTGTTGGGATCATTATCACAGCCGCTACAAGATACGCCAATACGGAGGATATTCCCCAGAGAAGCTTCGAACCTCCAAGCGTATTAACTACGTAGATGGAAGCAAGAGAGGAGAAGGCAGTCGCTCCGATCATATAGGTAAAACAGGATATGCAGGGCGAGAGTATTCGCCTATTCTGAAGAACGGTGAGAGTGCTGACACGGTGCCTGACAGAATTTTGATCACCATCAGTTATTGGTGAATCTTTCTTTAGTCCGAACCCAATTAACAGTGAAGCAATCAGAGCACTTACTCCACCCAAGAGGAAGGCGAGCCTTATGTCGTACCACTGATAGGAAAATCCCCCTACGAAAGCTCCAACGGCTCCTCCTAGCGCCGTTGAGCCGGTTAAGACGCCCAAAGCTGACCCCCTTTTTTCGCTTCTCGTGGTGACAAACGAAGAGAAGACAGGCGTGCTGGCGCTTATCAGAAGTGCTGTTGCACTCAAGGCTACGAGTATCTGGAGGACATTTCGCGTAAAGATGAGTAAGAAGCTGAGGGCAGCATATGGAAGTATGCTGACAAGCATGAGAAGTTTGCTACTTCCGGTCTTATCTCTCGCGGCGCCCCAAATGGGAGAAGCAACGATAGCTGCTAGCGCTGGAATCGATGTTATTGAAGCAGCCAAGAACTCTGACTTGCTAATCTCAAAGATGTATAGCGGCAAGAAACTGAGGATGACACCAGTTGCTACAGAGGTGACACTTACTGAGGAGTAGACTAGGGTTGTATTTCTCATTAGCTGTGCTCAGCTTGAGTCATTTTACTGGGGTTATATGCAATACTTCCTCCGTTAAGACCAAGCTCTCGGCAAGCAGCTCCAAATAGTATACTACTCCAATCGATGCTTTCCCTTATTCGACCGAATCATTTAGCGGATTAAAGGTTAAACAAAGCCGATAGATACCAGAGAGCTATGGTATTTGAGCCGCTTCTCAGTCTCGCACCCTTCGCCTCTCTACCGTTAAGAATTCTGATGGGTGCGGCTTTCATAAGCCACGGCTATCCTAAGATAGTGAGCCCGGGACGTAAAGGTACTCAGGACTGGCTGAAGAGTATGGGCATATCTGGGATTCTAGGACCTTTGGCAGGACTCTTGGAGTTCTTGGGTGGAATATTTCTGCTGATAGGATTCCTAGTTCCCTTGGTAGGAATTCTGCTGAGCGTTGAAATGATAGCAACAACAATTTTGAGCAAGAGGAAGATGAGTAAGAAGTACATTCTTGGGTATGAGCTGGATCTGGCTTATCTTGCGGCTGCTCTGGCGCTCGTTGTGCTAGGAGGAGGTCCTGCATCTTTAGACGCCCTTCTTGGGCTGTAGCTCTTGCCATGAATTCGGTTTTGTGTGTGCATTCGCCCCCCGGGGGGTAGAATGTTGATACAGTTTTTTCTAAGAAATTCACGGAATATGAGCATCCTGCATATGCTAAAGGAATTCAATTGGTATCTAACAAAAAGCATGCTATTCGAACAGAGGAATTGCATCGCCGGAATTTGGTACTAATCAATAGCATCGGGTTTGCTGGTTGCTATCGTTTGCTATCAGCGCATAGGATTAGGGCTTTAACGACTACAGGAGCCATATTGCTGGATAGCCCGCTCAGACTCTACCGGGACTCCTGATGTCCGTATCCTATGAGTAGACCCCCAGTGCTATTCTGACAAAAAAAATAACCGCTGAAAAACTTTGTCGGAATTCGTTCTCCTTTGTAGTACCAATATGGTTGAGTAGCTGCGGATTAATCTGCTCAGTCCCACGGGAAGCGACCGTGCATTTTCCGAAATTCTAAGAGCCCTCCAACATTTACAATGTCAGCCAAGAATTCAGGCAATTTATCTGCCTTCAGCTAACTCTCGAAAGTCTTATCTCTTCATGACCAATGGTGAAACTGTCGAGCTTGGGAATCGAGACGGGAACTTTGGAATCGGAATTTGAGAAAGTGACCAGCCTTGCAGAATTACGTGAAAAATCCTGTGTTGTAGCGAAGGGTGGCCGGCATGGCATAGCGGTCTTCCATGACAATGGTAGGGTGTACGCCGTGGACAATCGCTGTCCACACATGGGTTTCCCGCTTAGTCGAGGTACCCTGAAGGAAGGAATATTGACGTGCCACTGGCATCATGCCCGATTCGACCTTTCGAGCGGAGGTACCTTCGACCCTTGGGCCGACGACGTCAGGACGTATCCGATCAAGGTTGTAGATGGAGAAGTCTGGTTAAACACTAAGCCTCTGATGCCTGATATGACCGAAAGGTGGAAGCTTAGACTTGAAGAGGGTCTGGAGCAGGGTCTATCATTAGTGATGGCAAAACAGATTATATCTATGCTGAATGCTGGGATGAATTTTCGAGAGGCGCTGAGGGTGGCAGCAATCTACGGATGCAGGAGTAGGGATGAGGGATGGGGCTCAGGTCTCACCATTTTAACTGCAATGGCCAACATCTTTGATCGCCTAACTCCAGATGATAAAGTTCTGGCCCTATTTCACGGAGTGGTTAACGTTTCTCGCGATACACGAAATCATCCTCCCAGAGTACCACAGCAACCATTAGTCTCCACTGAAGCCACACTAAGTACGCTGAAAGATTGGTTCCGAGAGTTCGTGGAGGTCAGAGACTCCGAAGCAGCTGAACGCTGTGTCCTTACGGCAATCGAACTTAAGGCCTCGCCGTCTGAAATTGCTGATCTGCTGTATTCTGCCATTACCGACCACTTCTTCTTGGATGGGGGCCACGTACTCGACTTTACGAATAAGGCCTTTGAACTGTTGGATCACATAGGATGGGAATACGCGAAAGAAATTCTTCCGACGCTAGTTAGAGGGATCTGTGAAGCAAGGCGCCACGAGGAGGACAATTCATGGAGGCATCCGATAGATTTGGTCCCCCTTCTACAAGAGAGCTTCGGTAAGCTACCTACTCTAATCCAAAAGGGACAGGGGAAGAGGTGGAATGATTTCAGTGAATTAAGCAGTCTATTGCTGAGCGAGTCGCCACATGACGTCGTTAAGGCTCTCAAGGAGGCCATTGCGAACGGAGCTGAAGCCTCGCAGCTTAGCCTTGCCCTAGCCTTTGCAGCATGTACGCGCATCGCAAGATTTCACACACAGAACGAATTCTCTGACTGGATTACCGTGCTCCATACTTTCACGTACTGTAACGCCGTGCATATGGCGCTGAAGAGAACGCGATCTCAGGATGTAATGAGAGCAATCTTTCATGGAGCAATGAAGGTTTACCTGGACCGTTTCATGAACATCCCACCAGCAAGTCTACCCTCAGAACGCAAAGGCGCAAAGCATGACGCTATTGAGCGTAGTGTAGTTCTTGCAAGCCTGCTTGAGACAATGAATGTACAGCAGCAAGTAGAGAAGACCGCTGAACTAGTATACGATTATCTTAGACTCGGCGAGAGTGATGAAGACATTATGCGAACATTGGCTCACACCCTCGTTAGGGAGGATGCTGAGTTTCATTCGATCCAGATGCTCGAAGCGGCCTTCGGACTGTACGACGAACTGAAAGAGTATCCCCAAAGACAAATCGTACTTATTGGCCTAGCGAGGTACCTATCGGCCCATTCGCCCACTCCGAGAGCGATGCTGCAGACAGCGACAATCGCTTTGCGGCTTAATCGCGGAGAGGATCTATACCAAGAATAATCGATCAGTTAATCCGATTCCTAACCGAACCATCGAACAAGGATACCACCCTCAGCATCAGTGCTAACAAATTGTACATCCACATCTTTAAGAAATCAACCTGTACGCTCCTACCTTGGTCCGACGCCAAGTTGAACATTAACCTTGATCTTGACGAAACGGAGATTCAGGCTCTGAAGGAGTTTAGAGTGAGACACGAATTCCTTCAGGCTCTTCCTTCACAATCGTTGAAATCCGTGACTGCAGGTGTTGAGAGTCTGTTGTTGAAAGCGTCAGAAGTCGCATTAAGTCAGGCTGAAATCGATCAGATAAGAGCTGAGGCGAAGAGCAGAGCTGAAAGAATTATCATTAGGACTTAGATCTTCGTAGTATCCCGTAATATTTCTCTGTCAGAGTTAGTCTTCTTTTCTAATATGATATACCGCTCGCTATAGAACTACTATCTGTCCGTCAGTCCGATGCTGTTTCAGAAAAAAAGAATCCTTTTTTTCTTCGAAAGTCTGCTTACAATCACTTAGTGACGGTAGCTGAGAATCTTACCTTTCCATATGTCGCTGTCTCCCCACAACCCTAGTCGCCAAGCGTTGAATTCGACTATCTGAGAGTGATCTATGAAGAGATTAACGTCCTTTCCGAAAGTCTTCAGGTACCATTTGAATACTGGCGGATCAGATGCCTCGAACATCCACCTCTTGTATCCAAACTTGGCAACCAATCTACGGACAACATCCTTTCTCCACTTATTTGGCGGAAGGTCTTCCGTTATGCCTTCTGATTCCAGCATCAGCATGTGTGCCCCAGCTCTTAGATGCATTTCTGTTTCCTTAACCAGGTCCTGGAAAGCTCTCATCTTCATCTTCTCCTCGTAACCGACAACATGGGTTCCTGCTCCTGCACCGATCATCATTGAGATCTCGGGTTTAGCCTTCATCCCAAGCTTCTGGACCTGTTTCACTATCTCGACTTTATCGGAAAGAGGCATCGGGGCAAGACCGCTTGATACCTCTACAACATCAAACTCTAGTGCCTTACATTCCTCGAGGTATCTATCGACCGCTTTACTGCCTTGAACAATAACTCTCTCTACCATCCCGCCTGTAGATACGTATATTCCGTGGTCGTGACACAGCTCGATGATTCGCTTTAAGGTGCTCCTTGCGAGTAGCCTCTGTGATCCTCCAGCAAACTTGAAACCATCCACATACTCTCCCCAATCTTCTAGGAGGTCCTTCAAGTATCCATATGTTACGGGCGTATAGTATGGGCCTCGTATCTCTATAACTCCAACTTCTCTCGGTTTAGGGAGAAGTTCGACAATCTCCAGAAAATCGAAAGCTTTCTCTTTCCCATATGTTTGAGTTTGTACCTTTTGCCTCATGCCATTTTCCTCTTTGGGTCTGGAATCCTCTCCAGCAGCTTGGTCAAATCTGCCACTAGAATATTTTCCAAATCAGTTACGGCGTCGATGATTTCCTTTCTAAGGGCTCTGTTGACATACGGCGCACTAAGAAACTCGAATTTCTTCACAACCTTCTCCCATGGCATTGGGTTGCTGAAGAAGCCTTCGAAATCCGCCTTCTGCTTTTCCAAGACCCGCCCATTCTTCAAATGAACTATTAGACGACAGGGTATCTCATTCGGGAATCGTCTGCTATAATCATCCCAAGGTCTGACGACCACTTTTCGAAGCAGAGTTTGTACATCCTCTATGAGAATTCTTTCAGGAAGGTACTGCTCAGGCGTTACTCGTCCATCAAGTATTGCGACTGCGACAATGTAGGGAAGGCTATGGTCTGCTTCCTCCTTGGTTCTGACCTGGTTTTTCTCCCCTTCCTCTCCCCCTCCAATGATGTTGTAGGCTACATCAAATATCTCGATCTCAATTTTGTCTATTTGATCCGCGGTAAAGTTGTGTTCACCTTTTAATTCAAGGATTCCTTCAATCGATGATTGTGAATGAAATTCTGCATTGTACTTCTTTAGACTTGTGCTAGTTACTCGTTCCAGATTCTCTTTTGACCAGTCAATCTCGAACTTTCCTGCTATAGATTCCATGAAGCCTTTCTTTCCTTCAAAGACTTCAATTGGTCCCGTGATTCCTCGCATTGCGAGAAACGCTGAATGAGTGGCGCCGAATGCAGTGTTAGGGTAGGCGAGGCCCTTCCAGTGGGATAGCCTTCCAGTGCGTGTTACTCGTAGCGCGTTGAAGGCGGTGCCACTTATGGCAATTGCATTCGCTGTTTTGTCGACATCTAGCCTCAAAGCCTTGGAGACACCGGCGGCTGCCGCATAGGATCCTTGTGTGGTATGATCGAAGCCCTTGTGTCGAACAGGCGCTACATCGCTCAATCGGCATTGCACTTGGTATGCCACAGCTAGAGCGACTAGGAAGTCATTTCCGCTTTCCTTGGCGTATTCAGATGCTGCAAGTACAGCTCCCATGTTGTCGCTAGGATGGCAACTCTCTCCTTTTGCCAAGTAGGTGTCGTTGAAATCTAGATATCGAATTAGGGCTCCATTGTACAGAGCTGCTCGGTCAGGGGCTGTCTTTCCTCCTCCAATCAATGTGCTGTGGCCTGAGCCGCTTAGATCATCAATTTGGTTCCGCAGCATCCGGATCGGGTCCCCTTCTAGGGCACCGATGGCACAACCGAGAGAATCCAGAACTCTGATTTTCAATTCCCTGATAGCAGTTTGAGAAAGCTGTTCGAATGATGCTCCGACTACGAATTCAGCGAGGTGGTGTGCGAGTGTCATTTTAACTCATCCACTGTAGATATCACCACTGACTTTAATGTCTAGCCTCTTGGCTATGCCTTAGATCATCCCTCTCTCTTCTGGGCTGACTGCTATCGTGAAGGTTTCCTATTCGCCAAATGACTCTGGCGCGATCCCATGAGTCTCCGGATCTTCTCCCCCAATTCCTTCTTTTGCTGGCCAAGCGAAATCAGAATCTCCATTGAGGCGTGGTGCCTAAGCTCGTCGGCAGCGAGTTCCGCGAACATTAGTCTATGAAGAGATGGGGCGTAGCGGTCTCCAGCCATCTTCTCATAGAAGGACACAACCTCCCTCTCCTTTCTTATGTGGACCTTAAGATGTTCAGTAACATCGGGTTCAACCGAAATACGACTCCCCAGAGTTCCAAAGGATTCATCGTTGTGAATACTTCGGAGCATCTCCGAATGTCTCCTAGCGTCGGAAGAAATGCTGCGGTATCTTGGAAAGATCCATCAAATTCAGTTATACTCGAATCGTTGCGCGATTTGGCAGCCAGTGCTGCCTTGGTCAAGGTTGAGCAGATGCCCGGCGGGTTAAACGTGAACTGCCCCTTCGTAGAAGTGCGTTGACCCAAATGAGTCAACACGAACGCAGTTTTCGGTAAAGTAGCTTGGTTTCTAAGAGGATAAGTTCGCCCACCTGCGGCCTGCGTGGCCCAGCCGCTCACGCCGGTCAGGAAGGTTAGCCCAACATTCATATCAGCGCATAAGTTATACGACGCGGGTTTTGAGGACCACTCGTGGTAGCGCCATCGTCGACTCCGACCTTCAACATAGAGTCAGCTCCATAGCTGAAGCGCATGGTCTGGCTTTCGTGCTCATCTTCGGCTCGGCTTCCAAGGGGTTGGCTGGGCCGCTGAGCGACGTAGATGTCGCCGTCTACATGAAGGTGGCACCCAGCGACGAAGGTCTCCTGCGATTACAGGCGAACCTGACCGCGAAGTTCATCGAAGTCTTCAAGCGAAACGATGTAGATCTGGTGATAATCAACTCGGCGCCCTGCCGGCTCCGCTATGAAGCAGTCCGCACCGGGGTGCCCGTCTATCTGGAGGACCCAAAACTCTTTGCCAAAGTTTTTACGCAAATCGTTGACGAGTATTTGGACTTTAGGCCCTACCTTAGTGTTCACTACGCCGCTGCTAGGCGATACTTCGGACTGATGTAGGCATGGTGGACCCAGGGATAGAGGCAAGGGTCGAGAGGATGAGGACTGCCTTAAAGAAACTGGAAGGGATTAGGCAGATGGGATCTGAGAGGTTTCTGGTCGAGCCCTTGGCTGAAGATGCGGCGGAGAGAAACCTTCACGTCGTCATCGAAGCCCTCATAGACATTGGCAACTACATCATAGCAAGGCAAGGTTTTGAAACACCGGAAACCTACGCCGACATCCCCCGTATCCTCGGGCGAAAGCGGATAATGCCCCAAGCACTAGAAGAATCATTCGTAAGAATGGTCGGACTTCGCAACTTACTTGTCCATGATTACGCGGCTATCGAGCCGACCAGAATCTTGCGCATGGTGACCGAAGAGTTAGATCTCTTGAAGGAGATTGCGAAAGTTCTCATCCAAGTCGCGGAAAGGGCATAGTTTCGAACCCAGATGAGTGAGTTACACCAGTGCGAGGTCGAGCAGAGGCTCATGGGCTGAACGTCAACTATCCCTTCATTGAGTTATCTTCGCACAACGTGCTTTGGAAGTTTCTTTTTCATTTTTGAGAATCGTCATCACATTGATTAGCGTGCTTACCGTATTAGCCACAAATGGTTGAAGTCTTAAGCCTTCTTCGCGTCGTCAAGGTAACCATCGTAATTCTGGGAGCTCTCATCGTCTACCTAAGCGGAAAAGCCTTCTTGCGCAACGGGAGTAGGTCAATGTCATTCCTCGCCATAGGGTTTGCCTTGATCACGATGGGATCTGTTCTTGCTGGAGTGCTCTTCGAATTTTTGGGTTATACCTTGCTTGAAGTAGTAACTTTAGAAGCCTCGGTGATGTTAGCTGGTTTCATTAGCATAATCTACTCAATCTATGGAACCAAGAGCTAGGTGACTTCGATGATCCGTGAAGATAAAGTGGCGCTACCTAAACGCCTTACAAACTTCGAGAATGCGCGTGTACTAGTCTTCTGGGAAACGACAAAGGCTTGTCTTCTATCCTGCCTCCATTGTAGAGCTGAAGCTCAGGTTCTCCCCCTGCCTGGTCAACTTTCAACGCAGGAGGGCAAGCAACTATTGGAGCAGGTTGTCGGGTTTGGAAAGCCATCACCGATAACAGTCTTCACAGGCGGCGACGCCCTCATGCGAAATGATATCTTTAAGCTCCTGAATTACGCGAGGGATTTAGGTCTTCGAACCGCCGTCTCCCCCTCTGTTACACCTCTTTTGACAAAGGATGTGCTTTCTCGACTAAAACGTCTAGGCGTTGAGGCTGTCTCAATTAGCCTAGACGGTGCTTTGCCATATATGCATGACCTGATACGAGGAGTAGCTGGAAACTTCGCCACAACGGTTAGCATCATTAACAAGATTGTTAGTATGGGAATAAGATGTCAAGTTAATACTGCAGTGATGCGCTCTAACATGAAGCAGCTTCCAGATATCTTTCATCTTATCAAATCTCTTGGCGTTAGAACATGGGAGGTGTTCTTCCTCATAAGAACGGGAAGAGCACTCGAGAGCGAAGACCTTACCTCAGAAGAGTACGAGAGCACGTGCAACTTTCTTTACGATGCTTCAAGGTACGGAGTCACTGTTAGAGCGGTGGAGGCTCCTTTCCTTAGGCGAATAGTTCTTCAGAGGAATATTACGGGGTCAGTATGGCATGGTGATCTCTACGAGTTTCTTCTCAAACGCCTCTTAGAACTCGAAGGGCCTCCTCCACGTCTTTCTATCCTTCCCCATTATGGCACTCTAGATGGAGACGGAATCATCTTCGTAGCCCATGATGGTACGGTGTTTCCAGGAGGATTTTTGCCGCTGCGCCTAGGTAATATCAAGGAGGATAGCCTTTGCAAGATTTACGAAACGAACGAGGTTCTAGTGAAGATAAGGAATCGAGAATTGAAGGGTAAATGTGGCTATTGCCCCTACAGATTCAACTGTGGCGGTTCGAGAGCGAGGGCTTTCGCATATTACGGCGATCCTTTAGCTTCAGATCCTGCCTGTTACTATCTTAGCTGAGGCAGTAAGAATCTTAACAGCAGTCCCTCAGGTTCGTCAGCTAGGGTGGAGCCCGAAGTACTACGGCTAGGAAAACGATTGTAATCATAAGTGCCAGGTTGGTGAACGAGATTAACCTGCTTATTTTTCTCACCTCTTGAAGCTCTTGCAACCTCCCTTCCCTCGCAAACTCCAGTATTCTACGTGCGTAGACAATATTGTTGAAGTAGACTAGGAAGACTAAGACAACCGCTAATAAAGCCTTCAGCAGAAGTATCTGGCCCAGATATGTCGTAAAAAGAGGATCTACTGAACGCAGGTACCAAGTCGCATTATAGACCCCTGTCAGGAGTAGTATGCCCAGAGTCGGGTTAACGAGCTGACCAAATCGCTTGGCAACTCTTCCGACTAATTCCGTTCTCTCTTTCTCATCTTTGGCTAACGCGTGTGATACAGGTACAACTATGAGCCAGATGAATAGCGACCCTCCTACGAAAATGATGGCTGAGAGAAGGTGGATCCACAACATAATGACGTTGACCGCGGTCATCAACAAATCGGCTAATTAGCTGTGCACTTAAATCCACAAGAGACTTCCTGACCATGAAATCGAAGGCAAAAGCGTAAATCCCACCTGATTCTGAAGATTATCGTTTTTGACGTTTTCTGAGTCCCATTCAAGCGATGAGCCACCTGAGATTCCTCAGCCAAACGTCTATCCTTTCAACTGGTACGATGAGGATCCGAAATTAGCCAAGCTGTACGCTAGAGCTAAGCAGGAGCATTGGGATCCTGCAGCGATCAATTGGAATTCTGTTACACCTGAGGATTACGATCCGCGGCAAAGAACTGCTATGGCATATTGGTGGGCAGTATTAGCGAACTTCGAAAATAATGCAGCAGCAGCCTTCTCTAAGGCTCTAGTTCACCTAGCTGAAAATCACTACGACATCACATCTCAAAGAGTGACGGGGACAATAATCATGGATGAGTGCAGACATGATGAATGTTGCATGAGGGCTTGCAATAGGGTCTGCCCCTATTTCCTGAAAGGTTGGAAGCCAAAAACTGAGTTAGAGGCGAAGGCTCTCAGAAACGTGAAGTGGGTGTACTATCATGGCGGAAGATATTGGAAGGGTTATGTGCGAGCTTACGAGAAGTACAGGTTTCCATTAATCTTCACTTCATTTATGATGGGGGAAGCTTGTGCATCAAAACTGTTCCACGAAATGAAACTCAGAGCTCAACATTCAGCTTTTCAAGAAGCATTCGACCATTTAACTAAGGACGAATCGAGGCACTTAGCGTATACATGGTTTGTACTTGAGAATGCCATTCCGTCTCTAACGGAGGAAGAGAAAATGCTCATTCCAAAGAGACTCAGGCACGGATTTGTCTATCTGTCAATGGTTCTCTTTGAGCCGCCACAAGAATTTTGGCAGCTGCCCAAGGACTTCATGGACGTACATAGAAGGATGGAGGAGATCGCGAGGGACGCAGGTCTAGGTGTACTTACTCTTGAAGAGAAGCGTAGAGCTTGGAGATCCACCATCCTCGATGTGAAAAGGAAAATCGGAAAGTATAACCTTCCATTTCCTGACCTACCTGAGATAGACATCTACGGAACATAGATTCCTTCATCATTGTCAAACCGGTTACCATTCCTGAGCCTGCGTAGTTTCCCGTATCACCTCTGGCTTGTCGTCTGAGAATCTCCAAAGTCCAGCGCCAGGCCTAAGGATCTGAATTTTCAGTTCATCCATCAGCTTGTCACTGAGTAGCACCTCACTCTCATTACGTGATATTGTTGCACCAACTATTACTGGTCCTGCCTCTCTGTCAGTGGTCGAAACCGTTATCTCTAAAGCATTGGGAATGTACTGCATCCTTGTAGTTCCTGCGACACTTACGTATGTCTCAGTTCTAGCTCCTTCGGGAAGCTTCGGCAAGAAACCAAGTTGCCTAGCTAGTTTTGCAGGAATGACAGCTTCCGGGACTATGGATGCAAAACCGGAGTTTGCGAGGGCTGAGGTTTCAATGGCTTTCTTACTTTTGCCTTTCAGTGGCTTGAGTTTTACCCTTACTCTTACGACCACGTCGCATCTCCTTCAACAGTTTAAGAGAGACTAGGTAACCTATCCTCCCTCTTACGGCTCTCCTGAGGTACCCTGCCCTTCGCATCTGAGGCTTCAGAATCAATCAAATGTAGGAGTGTGTCTTATACGTTTCTATGTGTCCTTCCCTCTTTTCTTGCATACCCGATTCTTCGATGCAGTCTTCTC
>Ga0213870_1000916_pt1 | contig 13595 bp, 14 predicted proteins | sample WICALVC2017_Meta_FD_160119 | JGI IMG/M metagenome (GOLD analysis project Ga0213870, IMG submission 160119) | Freshwater microbial communities from subterranean cave lake in Wind Cave National Park, South Dakota, United States - WICALVC2017 | ecosystem: Environmental > Aquatic > Deep subsurface >... | reverse complement strand
GTGACGGGCAATTTTGGAAACAAAAATGTTTCCTTGTCAAAATTTTTTGTCACTCGCCGTGCCCACACGGCGAGTGACCAATGAAAGTTTTTTGAAAGGTTCTGGGAAAACTTTTGTTCACAAAAGTTTTCCCAGTTCCCTTCCTTATTCAAATTCATTTTTGGGACAGGTTCTCCATAGCGCCTTACTCCCCCATTTCCACGTTTTTGTCTGGAAAATATTCTTGCCAGCGTTTTGTGACTTTAGCGGCTGTTTCCGGATCGCAGAAAAGTTCCTCTGGAAAATTCGGACGTTTTCGGCAGTCGAATAAAATAGGGTCGGAAAATACCAGACGGTTGTGTTGGATGTATTTTTTCCCAGAGTGAATGTCGCGTGCGGGATCGAGGCGGGTGAATAGATTCCAGAGAAATTGAGAAGTGGAAGACGTGATACGTTTCACTTCGTCATTCAATACCAGCATGGGCCAAGCATGAAAATCTTCATGCCTTGTTAGGGTTTCTAATGCCTCAACAGAAAAATATTTTTGTGCTTTTGGACATAGCACAAGACAACCTGGACAAAATACAGCCACCTCTTCGATGTCCGGAGGGAGAGTTCCAGAAAAAGTTTCCGGCAAACGTCTTCGCTTCTCGCCCATCGCCAGCATCAGTCCTTTTGAACCCTTGTTGATCTCTGGACCGGAATAATCCAAAGTATCCATCGAAAGATTCGTAAACACAAATAAATCAGTTTCAGGCTGAAAACGTTCCAGCAGATGGATGAGCACTGCCCTGAAATCTTTTAAGTTCAAAGGTTCTGTGAGAACGATTAAAAATTTTGTGAGCGATAATTGTCCCTCTCCAAAAATCCGAAACGCACTTTTCATGCACTCACGATAATAACGTTCTTTCACCACCGCCGCAGATAAAGCGTGGTAGCCTGTTTCCCCGTAGGACCATAAATCCAGCACTCCCGGCATCACGATGGGAAATAGAGGACTCAGTAATTCCTGTAAAAAATCACCTATGAAAAAATCTTCCTGCTTCGACGGTTTCCCTACCACCGTCACGGGCATGATCGCATTTTTACGATGGTACACACGTTTGCAGGAGAAGACTGGAAAATCATGCGTGAGCGAGTAATACCCATAATGGTCACCGAAAGGTCCTTCGGCTCGACGCAGCTGAGGTTTTACTTCCCCCAGCAATGCAAAATCACATTCCGAAATGATTTTTCTTTTTTCGATTTCGCAGATTTCTAGTGGAGATCCCAGCAAAAGCGAGGCTAAAAGTAATTCCGACACATTTTCAGGAAGCGGTGCTACCGCAGACAGGAGAAGCGCTGGAGGTCCACCCAAAAAAACGCTCACAGGAAGCGCTTCTTTTTTCTGTTCTGCAATGTGATAATGAAATCCCCCGCCTTTATCGATTTGCCAATGCATCCCAGTCTCATTTTTAGAAAAACGTTGCATCCGATAAATGCCCAAATTGGAAACCTGTGTATCTGGATGTTCCGTGTACACCAAAGGCAAAGTCAAAAAACTCCCGCCATCTTCTTTCCAGCTCTTTGTGAATGGCAGGTTCAGTAAATTTGTTTCTACTTGCACACATTCCAAGACAGGCGCTTTTTTCATGGATATTTTTTTCGTACGCATCCGTAAAATGCGTGAAAACGTTTTCCGTTCTTTCCATAAACCGGAAAGAGAAAAGGAAGGTTCTTTCTTGATCAACTCCGTCAAACGCCGCACCAAGTCCTGCCCATCTTCAGCAGCGTAAAGGACTCGTTGGCGGGTACCAAACAGATTTGTCACAACAGGAAATGTGGATCCTCTTACGTTCAAAAATAACAATGCCGGTCCATCCGCAGCAATCACTCGGCGCTGGATTTCAGGGAGTTCCAATTCCGGATCAACAGGCACAGCAATCTCGACAAGATTTTTTTGTTTTCGCAGTAAGGCTAAAAACTGATGAAGATTAGCAATCATGATAAGTTTGTGGATAGTCTGATGGGGAATGGGAAGAGAAAAGACAGGGAAAGGAAAGATGGGGAAATTTTTGTGAACAAAAGTTTCCCCATATCCCTTCAAAAAACTTTAATTGAGGAGCTTCCTCATTTCCAATATCGTCTAGTACGGTATTGTCACGATGATTTATTAAAATGTTAATAGCGTGAAATTCCTCGTCCGTCATTAATGACTCACATTAAAATCGAAAAACCATTTAACCTAATCAACGTAACGATGTTAATGACCTACTGAAGTATTTACAATCTCAAGGATGTGCATTTATTAGAGAAGAAAGTCGTCATCCATGGTGATGGAATCCAAGTCAAAATAAACGCTCATCGGTGTCAAGACATACTGGAATCAACGATAATCTCGTGAGAAAGATATGCAAAGATCTTGGCGTAAAAAAAACTAACTTCTAAAAAATCACAGGTTGTCTAAAACTTCGGATACGATTTCAGAGCGGTTGAGGATATAGTAATGGATTCCGGGGACAGAATTTTGCAGTAATTCTCTGATTTGATTTTGTGAATATTGAATCGAGGCTTTACGAAATCCTTCAGGGTCATTCGAATAGCGATCTAGGATCGTCTGAAACCCTTTTGAAATTTTGGACCCGGAAAGATTCACAATTTTATGGAGACGTTCCAGTGACGACACAGGCAAAATTCCCGGAACCAGCGGCAGAGTCACTCCTCGTTTATGCATGCCATCTCGAAACTGAAAAAAATCCGTGTTGTCAAAAAACAATTGGGTGATGACGACCTCTGCTCCTGCATCCGCTTTTTCTTTCAAATAGTCCCAATCTTTTTCTCGGCTCAAAGACTCCGTGTGTCCTTCCGGATATCCCGCCACAGTGATGCCTAAAGAAGTCGTTTTTTTTAAATACGCCACCAGTTCTGAGGCATGACGAAAAACGCCTTTAGAAAAATCAAATCCTACCTGATTCTGTGGAGCGTCGCCACGCAAAGCCAAAATATTTTTAATCTTCAATGCTTCCAAACGGCGCACGAAATCTTGAATCGTCGCTTCGGTCGTACCCACGCAGGTAAAATGGGCGACAAGTGCCGCATCCAAATTTTGAGCGATCTGCTCCAACACTTGCAAGGAAGTTTCATGGGTACTCCCGCCCGCTCCATAAGTCACCGAAATGAAATCAGGGCAGTACTTTTCTAATTTTTTTAGATGCTCAATGAGATGAGCAATTCCCTCCGCATTTTTCGGAGGAAATGTTTCAAAAGAAAGTACGTTTTTTTTACTGCGGTACAAATCAGAAACAAAAACATCATTTTTCATAAGGAAGAAGAGGAGGAGGAGGAAGAAGAGGAGAGATGGGAAAACTTTTGTGAACAAAAGTTTTCCCAAACCCTTTCAAAAAACTTTGACTGGGTCACTCGCCGTGAACGGCGAGCGCCCAGAAATTTTGCCAGAAATTTTGGAAGAATGATCATTGAATAACAAATTATCCCGAATGCACTTGTTAGTAATTGTTTCTCGTGTGTTTTCCAGTTAAAGTTTTTTGAAGGGGTTTGGGGGAACTTTTGTGAACAAAAGTTCCTCCATCTCTCCTGCAATCTTCTTTCTCATAGTTTCGTAAAGCGTAGTTCTTTGCACTGGGTTATATCCTGCCTCACTGATGAGCTGCCTGATTTCGTCCACTGTGCTTTTGTTTTCAAACTTGGCAGCTTTGTGCACGTTTTCGATGAAGAGTGTTCCTCCAAAGTCGTCTGCACCGTACTGAAGAGATTTTTTCCCTGTTTCTTTTCCTTCCGAAAACCAGGAAGCTTGAATGTGCGCAAAATTATCCAAAAAAATACGAGAAAAAGCGAGTACGCGATAGTACATGGAGGCGTCGTTTCGGGTATATTCCCAAACTGTTTTTGAGTTGATCGGCTTGTAACTCCAGGGAATGAATGCCGTGAATCCTCCGGTACGATCCTGTAAGTCACGCAGAGAACACAAATGCGTTAGGATATCTTCGTCACTTTCTTTCGTTCCAAACATCATAGTGGCCGTCGAACGGAATCCTACCTGATGCGCTGTCTCGTGCACGTTCAACCAATCGGCTGCGGACAACTTTTCCGGAGAAATCAAATTCCGCACTCGATCCGTCAAAATTTCAGCGCCTCCGCCAGGCAGCGTTCTCTGTCCCGCTTCATACAAAGCTTGCAAGACATCAAGTACAGAAATTTTATTCACATCTGCAATATTTTTGATCTCGGGAGCAGAAAAAAAATGCGGCGTGACTGAGGGAAAATGTTTGCGTGTTTCACGAACCAAATGAACATAATAGCTCAAAGGCAAATCAGGATGAAGCCCCCCCTGTAACAATACTGTCGTCACACCCAGATTCACAGACTGCTCTATCATCTGCATCACATCTTCTACAGAATGCGTATAGGCTTGAGAACTTTTTGGACGCCGATAAAACGCACAGAATGAACAATTCGCTGTACAAACGTTGGTATAATTTGGATTCGTGTCGATGATGAAAGTCACCGTTTTCGGATCGTTCCAAAAATTACGAATACGCACAGCTTTTTCCTGCAATTCTTCCAATGAATCGTTTTGAAAAAAACGCAAACCCTCTTCAAAAGAAACTCGTTCAATCTCAGTTTTTTTTTCAGCAATCAGTATCATATACTTACTCTAACCAACCCCTTAGCCATCCCTTCTAATAGAACGATGCCGTCCTGATTAGTCACGGTTGATTTTAATAGCAAAAGACCGATTTTTTCCTTGATTTCCACGATTTCCACCGTTGCTGTTAAAGTGTCCCCTAAAAAAGCTGGTTTCCGGAAAGTCAGTGTCTGCTCTCGATAAATGGAGCCTGGTCCAGGAAGTTTCATCCCTAAAACGGCAGAAATCAATCCTGCCTGCAAAATACCGTGAACCACACGGCGTTTGAAGATCGAATGCTTCGCATAATTCTCATCGAGATGGATAGGATTTTCATCCCCCGTCACACGCGCAAAATCATTCACATCCTGTTCGGTGATTTGTTTGGTGAAAGAAGCTTTTTGCCCCAATTGAAACTTTAAAATATCCACAAGATTAACTTTTCTTGGGGTTGATTGATTCTTCCGAATTCCAATTTTTATGATCCCAGAGAGAATACAGTTTTGCGATAAAAAGAATTGAGCATCCAGCCAAAATGATGCGATCGTCATTGGAATAGAAAAGTCCAAAACAACTCACACCCAAACCGAGCGTCACTAAAATCCACCAAGGTAGTTCATACCAGCGAATCCGGTAATCTTCAATTTTTGAACCCGGATAAAGCAACGAAAGTAAAATACATACAATTAAGACATTCCACATAAACTCCTCCAAACAAAGGCTTTTAACTAAAGCTATTCCTTAGATCAACAGAAAATAAATCCTGAAAACGTATTTTCCTTGCTTTATTTGCAAGGATACATATAATGTTTACTTCAAAAAATAGGTCTTTTCAAGGTATTTAGAAAATCCAACGATGTTATTTTTTGGGGAGAAACAGAGTCATGTCCTCTGATAAAAAGTCCTTTGAAGAAAGTTCAAAAAAAGAACCCTTGTTTTTTTCCTTTTTCAAGCTTCAAAAAGCTCCTGTTTTAATTGTGGATCAGGAAACCTTTAAAATTTTTGACATCAACGATCACGCCTGTGAATTTTTTTCTTCTTCCGCTTCCGAATTGAAGAGAAAAACACTCTACTCCTTAGCCCCTGAAAAAGAACAGAAAAAATGTAAGTTACAGTTGGAAATTCATGGGAAGAAAGAACTTTTCACTATGGATCTTAACCTGAAACTATCTCCAAAAAACATTCAAATTTTTCCCGCCACTTTTCAAAAACTGACCCATCAAAAAACTTCCGTTTTCGCTGTCACCTTAGACATTGAAAATCAGGAACAGACTACGCTCATTAAAAATATCCGTGAACAAAATCGCCACTTTATCGAGCAAATCAAAAAAATGGTAGACGTCAACCGCAAACTATTAAACTCCTATGAGTCCATAAAAAAACAATACGAACAACTCCTGCAATATCAGGAAGAAAACATCAAATCTGAGCGGCAGAGCACTATCAGCGAAATGGTGAACGCATTCCAGGAAAAAGTGAATAAGCCCTTGCTTCGTATTCTAGATGACATTCAAAAAATTAACGACACTGAGATAAAGATTTCTCCCAACATGGTCAAACGATTAAAATTGATTGAAGAATCCGTAGAAAATATCATGCGTGTGATCGGACGAATTTCCGAAATTAAAGACATCAAGAAAATGCGTTACATCGAATTATCCAACACTTAACCTCCGCGTTTCTTCTGTGTCTTCTTTCAAAGAGTTAAAGAGAGCCGTGTGAGCGCTGCTAGCAATTACCGACGTTTAAACGCCGCACTCCTTCCGAAATTTCTCACAAACTATTCTAATCGACTGGCTAACGCGCCTTATTTCGATTTCATTATTTTTCTGCCTTTGGACACAAGTATCTCAGACCCCATCCGCTTTCTTCAAGTTCTCTTGGAATTGAAAACCATACACTATCCTACCTCTCAGTTCCTCATCGTCGCAAGCAGCGACACTTCTCTGAAACATTCTTCTCTTTCTCTGACATGGAAACGTCTCATGGACTCTATTCCCTCTGAATCGAAGGCTAGCATTTCTTTCCTCGAAGTGTGTTTCCAAAAAATTCCAGCACTCTCAACTTTATACAAAACTTTTTTTCAATGGATGAAAAATATCCCCTTCTCCCAGGCCATGATTTGTTCCTCAAATCAGTCTACACTCAGTCTTTCTCAGCTCCACACTCTTTTTGACTCGGCAAAATCGCAAGGGACAGATTTGAATCTAGCTGCCTACACTTTTCCTTTTTACAAAGGATTTCTGACTAATTTTTGGGCTATGCCGCTCGCCTATCTATTTGGACGAGCCTTCCGAAATCCTTCCCCCCCTGATTTTTTATTCTCAAAAGCTTGTTTGGAATTCTGGCTCACTCTGCCTTGGCCGCAGCTCACCCGGTCTTTTTCAATGCATCTCTTCCTCACTCTGAGCTCCAGCTTTTCCGGATTGAGACTGCGCGAAATTTTTCTGGGAGAAAAAGAAAAGCAGGACTTGTATTCCCATGAAGAAATACCGGAAGCAGTCCATCTGGGATTGAGCCTCCTCAGTCAGCATCGTTCTTTCCTTTGGAACAGCACTGCTCTTCTCTCCTCGTCCCACATTGATCAAACCACAGGCGCTTTACCAAGCGTTTTTCCATTCCAAATTTATTCCTTGTCTGATTTGAACAGGACTCTTCAAAGCTATCAACTACTACAAAGCCGCAGGCACTTACAAAGCCACAGGCAGTCAATCTCCTTCTCTGCTTCTCTTACAAAGCCACAGGCACTCCCTTGGAATAAAACACTTCTGAGCCTATTTCAAAGCTTTCTAAAACACCCTCAGAAAGATAAATTCGAAAAAATATTCTGCAACCTTTTATTTTTAAAAGCGGCTGACTGGGCAGAAGAAATACGAAAAAGCATTCACAACACCAAACAAAAAGCGATTCAAGATCAACACCACGGCTTCCCTTGGATGGGTGGAGAGAAAGGTCAACATTGGCACATCCACGATCAATTTGAAAAAAAACTTCACGACGATTACACACATCTCCACGACATCAAAAGAAATTATTTATGACATGCGTATTTTTTTAAACACAAGAGAGGGGAGAGAAAAGAGGAGGGAAGCAGAGAACTGGAAAACTTCCCCACTCCAAATATTTTTCATTTCTTTGATTTTCATTAGCCTGTCCGCTGTTTCTGTTGAAAGCACTCTTGAAGGCGTTCCGATCACAGACATTTTCAAACAGGAAATTGTTCTCGAAAAAAGCCCCTTCCCTCTCCGTCTATTTTTGTTTTTCACAAAAAAACAGCAGAAAATATTTGAACAAACCAAGCAGGCCATTTTGGACAAAATTTACAAGGATCCAAATATCGAAATCTATTTAACACTCCAAAAGAAAAAATTCAGCACATTGATTCGCCGAAAATTGCTCAAGGAGTTACAAAACGAGTTCAAACAGGAAAATAATTTGAGACAGGTAGAACTCAAAAAAAACACCCCTCCGAAAAATATTTTACCCGGTTATTTCTTGCTTGTAGATTTTGATGGGAAAGTTTCTTCAAAATTTGGTCTCGCCCCGATCCATGAAAAACCCACCGCAGTGTTTCTGGATACTGAGGGAAAAATACTGGCACAATTTAATTCAGACCAAATCAATAAATGTTTAGAATGGCTGCACAACTACATAAATAACATGCAAACAAAGCCTCATAATTGAATCAAAAAAATGAACTTTGAAACGACAATCGAAGTGCGCATTACTGATTTGAATTATGGCAACCACGTTGGGAACGATGCCTTTCTCCGCTTTGCACATGAAGCACGTGTTCGATGGCTCACACAGTGCGGCTGGAGTGAAAAGGACATTGGCGGAGTTGGGCTCATCATGACGGAAGCGCATCTTGTCTTTAAAACACAAGCGTTTTATGGAGACATTCTAAAAATCGCAATCCATTCTGAAAATATTTCCCGTGCGAGTTTTGATTTAGTCTATAAAATCACACGCTATAATAAAGTCGCAGGCGCTTCAGATCAAAAAGAAATTCTAATCATTCGCACAAAAATGCTGGGTTTTGATTATACCCGACAGAAAGTGAGTGGACTTCCTGAAGAATTCAGGAAATATATTAATTCCGTGTAATTCCAGAATTCACGAAATTCATTTTTGAGAAAGGGAACGGGCTATTTTCCAAGGAATTAAGGTCTGCACTCGACCACCCTCCGGATAAATCACGATGCTCCCGAGGATTTTCAAAAGAGACAGTGTGATAGCCGGAAATAAAATCCATCCTAAAACCAGCCCTATTTTTATACTCCAAGAAAAGGAAGAATCCCAGAGAAAAAATATTTTTACAAACTCAAAACTCATAAACATCAAAGCCACAACAATCATCCAAATCAAGCAAACACTCAAAATCAATTCTATTTTATTTTTCACATCACTTCCTTACTGTACAATTTTGAAACATTGCTTGAGTGCAATTGTTCAAAATCGAAACCATGAATTGCTTTTTTACTGTATTTTTTAAGCAATTCAAAAAAGCGCAAGTGATGTGCCAATAGAGTGAGCTTTCCCCTAACCTTTTTGTCTTTGTCCCCTTTCTTTAGGAAGGCTTCTCAATTAAAGTTTCCCCGACTCCTTCGTTTCCCTTTCCACTCCCCCCTCTGTTTATCATTCTTTCCGCAAATTTGTCGAACACCCGCCTACCTCTTATTTTCGAAGTATGAGCGGGTCTTGATTTTTGAGAAGCACTACACCTTCTTCTGCGATACCAAAAACCTGATAATCTAAGAATGTGTCGCTCTCTTTGATTTTTTGGGTTCGCGGAGAACCCCTATCCAAGTAGTTGTCCAGGTAGCAAATTTCAGCCCTCCACTGCTCCTTTTCTTGAAAGGTGTCGACAAGTTTCAGGCCATCCACAAATTTCAAAGTGTCGGGAATTTCCGGACGCAGGTCATCTTCCGTAGCCGCTTTATTGTCTTCACCCACGGAGAAGAGAACTGGATGCAGCGCATCTTCTCCCGCAAACGCAGGATGATCCTCTAAACGATACACAAACGCAAAACCATAAGCATCTTTCCATCTACGTTTGGTATTTTCTGAGCCTAATAAAAATAGATCCTTGGGAAAATCCTGATGCTCCGCAAAATATTGGATCAACAGATCATTCCAACGATTCAACCATTTTTGAGTGATGGGAATTGCAAATTTAAATTTCAAAATAGAAGCCTCCGCGTGTAAACGCGCAGGCAAAGCTGCTTCTGCAGGAGAAAGACATTGTTCCAGTAAATTAAAACCTTTTTCCAGTTGGTTTAGATGGTTCAAATACAACAGGGCTTTTTGAAATTTTACTTCTGAACGCAACTCGAGAGATTCTGTCTGTTGTTCGAAATCTCGCAGCAAAGACACGGCTTCTGAATACTTCTGTTCTTGCTTGAGAGACTCCACATTGGCCTGAAGCGCCATCCAGATCTGTCCCTGATCTATCGACGCACTCCAACAAGATTGAAATGCAACTGAGAAAAGAATGAGAAAAATTTTTAAAGCATTCATTTTTGAATACGCACTAGGAGCCGCTCTAATAGGAGCCCCTCTAATAGTGGACACCGTGAACGAAAGTGATAGCAAATAAAGTGCCTTTTCCGGCCTCTGTTTTTACCGTGATGGATCCTTTAAGATTTTCAATATCCGTCTTCACTACGTTCAAACCGATTCCACGACCTGAAATATCAGTGACGATGGGCGAAGTAGAAAATCCCGAATAAAAAATAAACTTTAAAACTTCTTGTTCGGATAAGGTTTTAATTTCCTGAGACGTGATTAACCCTTTGAGGATGGCAGTCTCTTTAATTTTTTCCAGGCACATTCCATATCCATCGTCTTCAACCTCAATGATAACATTGTCGCCCTTATGATAAGCACAGAGCATGATTGTGCCTGTGGTATTTTTGCCTATCTTTTCACGCTCCTCAGGAAGCTCAATGCCATGATCCACTGAGTTCCGGAGCAGATGGATCAAAGATTCCTTAATGGATTCTAAAACTTTTTTGTCCAGTTCTATTTCTTCTCCTGAAATCACAAGATTTATTTTTTTACCCTGCGCCACAGCGATATCTCGCACAAGTCTCGGCATAGCTTCGAAAATATTGCCAACCGGGATCAGTCGAACCTGCTTCATTCGCAGCTGCAGTTCGTCCACGATAAGATCAATCTGAAACATCTCCGTGGAAATGTCCTTGTAAAGGACTGTCGATTCTTTGCATAACTCCACCATGTCTTGCGTTAAGTCAGAGAGACTCATTTTCAAATTTTTGAACATTGCGATTTGCTGAATCACCGTGTTGTTTAAAATCACATCAACGTTTTCTTGAAGTTTTATCTGCGCAGCGTACGAGATTTTAATGAATCGACGGAGAGAGTTGATTTTTTGCGTAGAGTTGATTTTGTTGGTCGCCAGTTCGCCAATTAAATTCAACAATTTGTTGATTTTGGTTACCGGGACCTTTATATATTCTTCTAGTTCCAGGCTATCCCACGCCTTTTCTTTAGATTGCAAAGTTTTAAAAAGTTCCGTCAGCACTTGCGACTTTGTGTCTGTGGAAGATTTAGTTTCGGGAATGGACTCAAGCACCTGTGGCTTTATAAATGACAGGGACTGGGACACAATGTTTTTTTTCTCGATTGAATCGTCCGACTGTTTTTTCAGCGGTTCTTTTTTTAGGCTTTTTTCCCCGGAATCCCAGCCTTCAAAAGCCTGTTTCAGATCAGCAAACATTTGTTCCCAAGGCAGCGTCACTTTTCCAGCGCTAACGACCTGCTCCAAAATTATGGAAACCATGTCCAGAGCCTGAAACAAGAGAGTGCATAACTCCTGATCGAGCGCTATTTTTTTATTGTGGATCGAGCTGAAAATATCTTCGATGTAGTGCGATACTGCTTCGATCTCATGAAATCTCATCATACGCGAAGCACCTTTCAGGGTGTGAGCCTCGCGGAACATTTTCTCGATGATTGATTTGTTCTTTGGATTCTTTTCAAGCGCCAGAAGACCATCATTCAGCTTTTGAAGACGATCCTTCGCTTCGTCATGAAAGGTTGAAAGAAACTCAGAACGGTTGAAAGTCATGAGATTTTATGTTTCCTCCAACATAAATTCATCCGCAGCGCTTTTGAGACAGGTTATCTATATTCGCTCATCCAAGGGAAGAAAAAAAATTATTTAGATTCTTTTATGGTGATAAAAATGTCCACTGATTGTCAAGTGATTTCAACCACAGTTTGTGGTTAAAACAGTAACGAATGAGAAGAGAAAAAATGGACAGATTTATTTATCGTTGGTTTCATTCGAGGTATTTGCCACACTTAACTCATTCGTGCTAACCACCTTCACAATGACTATTCTTCAATCAAAATTTTTCTCACTCGCCGTTCACGGCGAGTGACCCAGTCAAAGTTTTTTGAAAGGGTCTAGGAAAACTTTTGTCCACAAAAGTTTTCCTAGCTCCCCATCCCTCATATCAAAAGATTAAGGAGCTTTTATGAATCTTGCCGCGCGCTGTCAGCAGATTGATTCTTCAGGAATACGGAAAATTTTTGACCTTGCCACCACTTTAAAAGATCCGGTCAATCTATCCATTGGGCTTCCTGATTTCGATGTGCCAAATCCTGTCAAAGAAGAAGCCATTCTCCACATCCAAATGGGACACAATCGCTATACCCCCTCAGCCGGATTACCGGAACTTCGGGAAAAAATGAAAAACCATTTGAAATCACGGGGACTTTTTGTCGAAGACCTACTCATCACCTCCGGAGTGTCAGGAGGACTTTTTCTTTCCCTCTTAGCACTTTTGAACGCAGGTGAAACTGCACTTGTATCGGATCCATACTTTGTGATCTACAAAGAATTGCCAACACTCTTAGGTGCCAAGATTCAATATCTGGACACCTATCCCGATTTCCGTCTCACGCCGGAACAACTAAGAAAAGTAATCACTCCCGAATGTAAAATTCTTTTTTTGAACAATCCTGCCAATCCGACGGGACGTATTCTGTCCCGCGAAACGCTGAAACAGATCGCGGAAGTTTTGAAAGGCAGCGGCATCTGGGTGATTTCGGATGAAATTTACGATGCTTTCGATTTTGAAGGTCAGCATTCTTTCTTCGGATCCCTCTATGAAAAAACCGTGACGCTTGGCGGATTTTCAAAAACTTCCGGCATGACAGGCTGGCGTGTAGGATATGCTGCTGGACCTAAAGAGCTGATCGAAGCCATGATTAAAATTCAGCAGTATACCTTTGTATGTGCACCCTCGTTTGCTCAGTACGCCTCTCTCAAAGCCTTGGATTTATCTCTTTTAGAGTTGCGCGACACATACCGAAAAAAACGTGATTTCGTGATGGACGCATTGAAAGATCATTACGAAATGCAAAAACCAGACGGAGCATTTTACATTTTTATGAAACATCCGAAATGGGATGGTAACCGCTTGGCGCAGGAAGCAATCAAGAAAGAAGTTCTTCTCGTGCCCGGCTCGATTTTTTCCACACGAAACACTCATTTCCGTCTTTCCTTCGCCAACACAGATACCATGCTGCAAAAAGGCGTGGACCGTCTTCGGTCACTCAGTCACGAATAAAGTGACAAGCTATGTTGAAGGGAAGGAGGAGAGGGGAAGTTGGGAAAACAACCCCCTTAATCCCCCTTAACAAAGTGATTAAGGGGGTTGTTTTCCCAAACCCTTTCAAAAAACTTTCACTGGAAAATATTTCTGTTCCCAACATAGCCTGTCATGGCAAGTGACAAGGAACTTGATCCTTCATTATTTTAATCGATAGTTTTCCCTCATTGTATTTATGAATGAGCATTGATATGAGAGATTGATACGGTATCCCTTCTTCAATTGCTTTTGCTTGAATTTTCTTTAAATCTCGTTCACTCATTCGAATATTGATTCGCTTTCGTTTACTCATGCTATAGCTGGCATTTTCTTCGTATTGCTTTTTTTCTTTATTTAGTGAAGTCGGA
>Ga0213870_1000915_pt1 | contig 13608 bp, 14 predicted proteins | sample WICALVC2017_Meta_FD_160119 | JGI IMG/M metagenome (GOLD analysis project Ga0213870, IMG submission 160119) | Freshwater microbial communities from subterranean cave lake in Wind Cave National Park, South Dakota, United States - WICALVC2017 | ecosystem: Environmental > Aquatic > Deep subsurface >... | reverse complement strand
AAGACACTAATCCGGAGCCTATTACTGATTATGCTAAATTCAAGATAGAATGTGAAAAAATTCTAGAAAAATCAGATATTAATGACATGGAATATGTTTTTGTTAGACCGGCTACAATTTGTGGATATGCGCCCAGATTAAGATTAGATTTATCTGTTAATATTTTAACAATAAATGCTTTAATAAATAAAAAAATTAAAATTTTTGGAGGAGATCAACTAAGACCAATATTAAATATTAATGATATGGTGAGAATATATGAAATAATGTTAACTACATCAGGAGAAAGGATTCATAAACAGGCATTTAATGTTGGCTATCAAAATAAAACAATAGGGGAAATTGGCGAGATCATAAAGGAGACATTAAATGACCAACAAATAAGTTTTGAAGTTGTACCTACAGAGGATAAAAGGTCATATCATATAAATTCAGATAAGATAAAAAGAGTGCTTGGATTTGAAACTAAATTCACTATAGAAGATGCAGTTATTAGCATTAAGGATGCCTATGAAAAAGGTTTAATAATTGATGGTTTAAACAATCCAATTTACCATAATGTTAAACAAATGAAACTGATTGGATTAAAATAACTTAAATGTTTGGATGAGTAAGATGATAAAATCAAAAAACCCTAAAGATTATTATTCCGAAAAAATAAAAACCGAGAGCGAAATAGTTAAAGTAGTAAACAAATTAAAAAAAGATAGTAAAAAGATTGGTCTCTGTGTTGGTGGCTATGATTTGCTACATCCGGGGCATATGAAGCATTTTAGTTCTGCAAAAAGTTTTTGTGATGTGCTAATTGTAGCTATAACCACTGATGAATTCAATTCAAAAAGGAAGGGGACTGGTAGACCTATTTATGAAGAGTGGTTAAGGGCGTATTCCGTAAGTCAGTTAGAATCAGTTGATTTTGTATTTTTAAGTTATTATCCTAGTGCTGTAGATATTATCAAAACTATTAAACCACACTATTATATAAAGGGACCAGATTATGTAAAAAAACAAACACTGGGAATAATATCTGAACGTGAGGCTATAGCTGCTATTGGTGGGGAGATGCGTTATACTTTTGATGAAAAATTATCTACCAGTGAGATCATCGAATACATTAAACGAGAAATCAGATAATTTATTTGATTGTTTTCAATTGAAAATGTTATTAACCATTGTAGATCGGGATGGTACGCTTATAGAGTTTGTAACTTATTTGGGAAAAGAAGAAGACTGGAAAGATAAAACCAAATTAAATTTTCCAGTAGTAAGATTATTAAAATATGTACAAGATAATCATCTTGCAAAAATTTATATCGTGTCTAATCAGGCTGGAGTGGCAAGAAAATATTTTAGTTGTTCAAGGGTGGATGAAATAAATCGTTATATAAACGAAAAATTAGTGGACCTGGGCATTAGAATAGACGGATGGCATTATTGTCCAGATGTAGATAATAATTATACGAAATTACATCCAGAAACTGATTTTGATATAAAATTTGTAAAAGAAAGAACAAATAGGAAACCTTCAATCAATATGGTGCTGGCGACATTAAATCAAGATAATCTAAAACTTTCTTTATTTAAAAAGATCTTTGTTATTGGTGATGCTGAAGATGATGAAAAATTAGCTGAAAATTTAAAGGGTATGTATATTGATATAAAAGAAAAAACTTATAAGCAACTAAAAGAAGAATTTCTAGCTTTTGTTAATAAAAGAAAAAATGAAGAAGGTTTTAGTTTTAGGGAGTAATTCTTTTACTGGTAGTCACTTTATTAACCATGCATTAGAAAACACAGATGCTGAAGTTATAGGTATTAGTAGATCAGATGAATATGATTCAATATTTCTACCTTATCTATATAAAAAAGAAAAATCGAATAAATTTAAATTTAAAAAATTAGATATAAACAAAAATTTGGAAGACCTTCTAAGAATAATAGATGAAGAAAATCCAGATTTGATAGTCAATTACGCAGCACAGGGGGAAGTAAGAAATAGCTGGAAATATCCTGACCAATGGTTCCAAACAAACTGTGTGGCTGTTGTTAAGCTGGGAGATTTTCTTAAAGATAAAAAATATCTTAAAAAATATGTGCACATTTCTACTCCAGAAATTTATGGGAATACAGGAAAAAATATTAAAGAAAATTTTAATTTTAACCCTAGTACACCATATGCAGCTTCAAAACTAGCTGGAGAATTGTTCCTGAATAATCTATTTAAAAAATATGATTTTCCTTTAGTTGCCACAAGATCGGTTAATGTCTTTGGAAAACATCAACAACTTTATAGGATAATACCTAAGACGATTATTTATTTAAAGATGGGAAAAAAAATTGAGTTGCATGGAAGGGGTCAGGCTATAAGGTCATTTATTCACGTTAGGGACGTTGCTGAAGCTACATTAAAGGCAATACAAAATAGTAATATAGGGGAAGCTTATCATTTATCTCCTGATGAAGAAGGCGTATCTATGGGATCTATTGTAAAAAAAATATGCGATAAAATGGATTGTAATTTTGAACAATCGACTTTATTAATAGAAGAGAATTTTGGACAAGATGCTGTTTATAGTTTAGACTCATCAAAAGCAAAAAAAGAATTAAATTGGAAGCCTAAAATAACATTAGACGAAGGTATAGATGAAACAATAAACTGGATAGAAGAAAATTGGAATATTATTAAAACAAAAGATATTAATTATGTCCACAAAGAATGATTAAGCATAATTATCTAATAAAACAATATGAAAAAACAGGAAAGTTAAGAATTAATCATAATTATCTTAGAGAGCAATTTTCAGATTTTAGAAAAATATTTGAAGATTTAGAAAAATTAATACAAGATGGGGATTATACTTTGGGAAAACCAGTTAATGAGTTTGAAAAAAATTTCTCTAAGATGATTAATGTTAAATATGCCATAGGAGTAAATTCTGGGACAGATGCGTTGACTTTAAGTTTAAAAGCACTTGATGTTGGGTATGGGAACGAAGTAATAACTACACCTAATACGTTCATTGCGACTGTGGGTGCTATAGTTGATAGTGGTGCTAAACCTATTTTTGTAGATGTAAGAGAAGATTACAATATAAATCCAGATTTGATAGAAGAAAAAATAACAGAAATGACAAGGGCCATAATACCCGTACATTTAACAGGAAGGCCTGCAGATTTAGGATCAATAATTAAAATTGCCGATAAACACAATTTATATGTTATAGAAGATGCTGCCCAAGCTATAGGCGCTAAATACAAAGGACAAAAAGTCGGCTCTTTTGGTATTACTGGGTGTTTTAGTTTGCATCCATTAAAAAACCTGAATGTGATTGGTGATGCGGGCGTGATTACAACAAATGATCATAGAATTTATGATAAATTACTAAAATTAAGAAATCATGGTTTGAGAGACAGAGATGTATGCGATTGTTTTGGTTACAATTCTAGAATGGATGCAATTCATGCAGCAATAGCTAACTTAAAATTAAAATATATAGACAAATGGAATAAAAGACATAGAGAAATAGCTTCATTTTATATAGAAAATTTAAAAGAAAGTGTACCTGTTGAAAGAGATTATGAAGAACCGGTTTATCATAGATTTATTATTAGACATTCTATAAGAAATGAATTACAAGAATATCTTTTGAAAGAAGGAATTGAAACTAAAGTACATTACCCTATTCCAATTCATTTACAACCGGCAGCAAAATACTTGGGTTATAAAAAAGGAGATTTTCCGATAGCAGAAGAACAAGCTAACACGATACTTAGTATACCTCTCTATCCACAACTAACCATAGAACAACTTGATTTTATTGTTAATAAAATTCGTAACTTTGTTTATAAATAAGTTTAAATGGCTATTTTAGTTTATCTTTCTTTAAACTAATAAAAGTGGGACCATAATGTGCATAAGAATCATAAATGGCAATTCTTGTTTCATCTGAATTTTTAGGGAAATAAAGTCTAGTATTTTTTAGTAATCTTACTAAATTTTCCTCATGAATTAGAGCATGTGTTGGTCCCTGTGTTGGGTAATCTGCATATCCTACTAATTTTACATTTGCTTTTTGCTGATCAATGTCTATTTTAACTTGTTCCCAAGGTCTTTCTATTAAAAATGGGGTTATTGCATATACATATGGTTTTAATCCTTCAAGTGACATACCAGCAGCCACACTAATCATACTCTGTTCACATAGACCCAGATTAAGAAGTTTTTTGGGGGCAGTTTTTATAAACTCCCTAAATAAACCGTAACCTATATCCCCAATAATTAGATATATGTCTTTATCTTTTTCTGCAAGTTCAGCCATTACTTTAGCAAATTCTCTTCTCATTTTAATTCTTGATAGGCTATGTTAAACTGTTCATCTGTTGGTCTCTTGGAGTGCCAATCAGTACTATTTTCCATAAAACTTATACCTTTTCCTTTTATTGTGTGTGCAATGATCATATATGGTTTTTCTGGTTCTTTTTTGCTCAAAGCATCAATTATCTGATGATAAGAATGTCCATTTATTTCTGTAACGCGCCAATTAAATGCTTCGGTTTTTTTTCCTAAATCATTTAAGGGCAAAACATTCTCTATAAAATCTGATGCCTGGATTTTATTATAATCTATAATAGCAGTTAAATTATCAAGTTTATATTTGGATGCTATAAGTAAAGATTCCCATGTTGTCCCTTCTTGGAATTCTCCATCACTCATTAAAACATAAACATGGCCATTTTTATTTTTGAACTTGCGTGACATTGCCATCCCAATTCCCATGGGAAGACCGTGTCCTAAACTTCCAGTTGTGCAATATATTCCATTATCTTGATCTATATCTGGATGACCAGATAATTTTGGGTTAAATCCTTTTTCTCTTAATATAACATACCAAGGTGGACAACCATGCCCTTTACTAAGGATAAATTTGTCTTCTTTTTTGAGAATTACTTCATATAAAGAGATAAGTAATTCGATGATAGAAAAGCTACCTCCGAAGTGAGCTAGATCTGTTTTTAGTGTTAAATCAAGTGTTTTTTTTCTTAGATCTTTAGCTTTTTCTTCTAAATATTTTATTTCTGGGACCATGGAACGAGCATTTAGAAATTTGGTTTATAAATATTTATGTTCTTGTGCATTGTGACGTAAGCTGGCGTTAGTTTAACTAAAAAATTTAATTTTTCTTTTATATTTTTAGATTTGGCTCTTTCTTATTACCGGTTGTTTATTTAATAATGCAATAATTCACAAGTTTTATATATTAGATTAAATAATTAACTTTATGGCTCTAGCCCTTAAGCTACCACACTGGATTAAAAAAGGAAAAGCAGAATTTCTTCAAGGTGGCGAATACCATAATTTAGAAAGAAGGATAAGAAAAATAGCAGATCCGAAAATCGGATGTGTTTTTTATTATGCATTTGATTCGTCAACTAGAGTTGGACCTTTTATTGGTCCTGATATATATATGCCAAACTGTGGAATAAGAACTGTTGGCGCTGCCGTATATCAAGCTGGAATCAAAAATACTAGAGTAGTATTTGGCCCATGGAATCCAAATTTTGATGCATCTTATATGAAACTGAACAACGAGGTTCCACAAATATTTGGCGTAGGTAGCATGCAGATTAATGAAGCAGATGCTCATGAAAAAATAGAGCAAGTGAACGCACTTAAAGAAAGCAGACCTTTAATCATTGGCGGGGGGCCGCATGCAAATTATCAGGCATGGGATTTTTTTAACAGAGATCCTATAAAAAGTATTGACGTTGCCGTAAGGGGGGAGATAAACGTAACATTATCTTTACTTGAAGCAATATTAGAATCCAAGAGTGAAAAAGAAACTATCTTAGATGGATTTAAAAGGGCAAGAAATTCAGGGGCTTTGAATAAGATTCCAGGACTATTATATATCAGTGATGATCGCGAAGTACTAATCGATACAGGAAAGGCTACACAAATAGCTGATTTCGATGAATTGCCTTTGGAGATTATAGGATTAAGTTTACTAGAACCAAGACACAACAATAAAGAGCTATCTACTTCTCCCACTCCATTGAATAAACTTAGAAAGCAAGGCGCAAGAATAATTTCAATGATTACGAGTGCCGGTTGTAACTTTAGATGTCCTTACTGCCCAATACCAGAAATGCATCAATATTCAGAAAGGGCAAAAAGTCCAGATAGGATGGTTTTTGATATAAAACAAATTCTAGAAAATGTTGGGCAGGTTTCAATTTTTGGTTCTGACGACAATTCGTTTGCTTTTAAGGAAGGATATCTTGTTGAATTATTTACAAAAATGTCAAAAGCTAAAGCCAACGGTAAGTCTTTTTCAAATGTGTTATTTTACGGCACAGAAGCAACAGAACATCAAGCAGACTTATATCGTCATTTATTTCCATTGATGAGATCTGGCGGCCTAAGAGCAATCTGGTTTGGTATTGAGGATCTAACAGCAGAACTTGTTAAGAAAGGACAAACACCAGAAAAAACAATTAGACTATTTAATAAGATGATTGAAAATGGAATATCTCCTATGCCAATGATGATGCATTTTGATGGGCAGCCATTAAAGACTAATTCGAGTTTAGAAGGTATTCTAGATCAAGTTGAATTCTTAAGAAATCACGGTGCGCAGAGCATTCAGGTCACTTATAATACTCCGAGTATTGGCAGCAAAGACTATTTTGAGCATTTTGAAAGAGGAAAGGTACTAGAACAGATAGGAGATTTAAAAGTTGGATGGAAATTTTTTGATGGAAATCATGTTATTTCAACAATTCACGACGACATTTTAGATAGACAGAAACACTTAATGGCATGTTATGAAAAGTTCTATAATTTAAAAAATAGTATTATTGCTTTGTTCGATTATATTAAAGCTAGAACTAGTGGGAATAGATTTGTGAAGGATATTTCTGATGTTGCATTAACCTTGCAATTATACGGTAGGAAGGGTATGAGAATATCAAAGAAAAATTTGAAACAATGGCTGGAAAATTTAGAAACGAAAATCTATAAATTTACAAATCAAGTTCCTGAAAGTCAAATCCCTATAATGGGTGTATCTTAAATTCTAAAGCAAGATTGGTGTAGAACATTTATAAGATCGAAGAGAGCGCCTTTTATTTTGTCCATGCGCGCCAGCATCCTGGAACATGAATCGCATTTAAAAAGAAAATAAATATATTTTCTATGCTCTTTTCTAGTTCCCCCGGGGCTACAATGCTATGTGCTTGTATAAAAATATGTTTATTGGATTTCTCGTTTAATGTATTGTAAAATATCTGTAGTAGAAAGCTTTTCATCTTGAGTATATACTATTTTACCTCCCCAAGAAGCTAGCAAGCGCTTTTGGGCTATAATCCTCGGATCGTTTTCATCAGAGTAATCAGAACCTTTGATATGAACTTCTGGTTTAATAAGTTTAAAAATTTCAATTGATCCATCATGAATCACTACATAATCTACAGGTTTGAGTTTGCTAATCATATATGCCCTGATGTAATCTGGATAAATGGGTCTGCCTTTAGATTCACTTTTTTTTATATTAAAATTGTCGTCTGCTATTGCTATAACTAAAATATCGCAGTATTTTTTTGCTGAGCATAAATGAGTAATATGGCCCGGATGTAGCAAATCAAAACTGCCTGTACATAAACCAATTATTTTTCCTTCTTTTCTTGCATCATTAATTTTTTTAACTAAGCCATTTTCAGATAAGATATTATCAGATAAATAATTTTCTTTAATTAATTTATACATCTAGATTGGTTGTATGGAAAGATTTTTAAATGTTTATACAAGAAAGGTTTTACTTTAAAAATGAATTTTAATTTAACAAAAAATTTGGAGAAACTTTTATGCTTATGGGAGAAAAGTTTAACATCTTATGGAACACCAGGAAACTTTGGTGATAATACAACTATATGCCTAATTGAGAATAAAGAAAACCCATCTGATTTACCAATAACTTTAATGGTTAATTCTGGGTATGCAAAAAGAAGGGAATTAATGAAAAAACAATATGAATCACTTTTGTTAAGGGGGGAAAACTCTCAAAAAAGGTGGAGGAATGACGGAAGTGCATGTTTCTTATGTGATAATGTTGGTCAAGCGCAAGACATTGGGGATAATTTAGTTTTGCCTTTTGATACATATAAAGAATTTTTAGTTGTTCCAAATCGTTATCCTTTAATAAGAGGACATTTTTTATTAGTTGCAAAACAACATGATGATGGAAAAAAGAAATTTTCTAATGAAACTAGTTTGGAATATTTAAAAACGATTGTAGATATTTGTAATAAATATGACTTGCATGCAATAAGAAATCATCCATATGCTGGGATGAGTATAAAAGAACATGAACATTGTCATCTTTTACCTAAGGAACTTATAAGTAATTCTGGAGAAATGGCATTAATTTATGTTCCACCAAAATCAAAAATTATTCAACATGAAGGTCATGTATATAGATTAGAAGGAACCAGATTCGATACTATTACATTTAGAAAAAGAGATGTTGAAAATTTCTGGAAATTACTTTGCAGGTTAGATAATTACGGCGTTATTTTTAGTTTTGTATATGGATCACATCCTGACGTTAAAGAAAACCTATTCTTTATAACTCCGCATAAAAAAATAGATTTAAATGACGCTGTTGCTGGAGAAAGTGCTTTTTATGTAAAAACTAATTCAGAAATGGGATCATTTTGCTATAATGAGTATATAAAAATGCTTGAAGAATATATTTACTCTAAAGGAACCTTTCAGTGGGATAAATATTTAATTGATTCTAAATCAATCTAATAAATTCAAAATATAAGTTAAATTTATAAATATTACATATGGATTATAGCCTCATGGGAGAAATAAATCTTATGGCGAGATATCCAGTACCTAAGAGAAATGTAGAAGAAAGAGGCATAGAAAAAACATTAGAAGACATAGCTATTGCAAGAAAATTCGGAAAGGAATTTTTTGATGGGGATAGAAGACATGGTTATGGTGGCTACTCTTATCATCCACGATTTTGGACTGATGTTGTACAGGATTTTATAAATTATTACAAGTTAACTGAAAATAGTAAAGTTTTAGATGTGGGCTGCGCGAAGGGATTTATGTTGTATGATATGAAAAAAGCTTTACCAGGAATAAATGTTAGAGGCATTGACATTTCTGATTATGCAATTGAAAATGCAATAGAGGAGATGAAGCCATTTTTAAGCGTGGGAAATGCCAAGGATTTAAGTGAATTTAAGGATAAAGGATTTGATTTGGTAATCTCTATAACTACAATTCATAATTTACCGCTAGATGAATGTAAACAAGCTCTTAGAGAAATACAGCGTGTGGGAAAAAATGCATTCATCGTGGTTGATGCTTATAGAGATAATGAAGAAAAAGGAAGAATAATAAAATGGATTTTGACTGGGTTAACTTACATGCATGTAGATGAATGGAAAAAACTATTTGATGAGGTTGGTTATACAGGGAGTTACTACTGGTTTATACCTTAGGGATTAAAATGAAAACCAAAACAGCGATTCTTTATGAAACTGGAAAGCCACTAGTTATTGAAGAATTAGAAATTCCCGAATTAAAAAGAGGACAAAGTTTAGTAAAAATATTGTGTAGTGGTTTATGTCGTAGTCAGATTAATGAGATTTATGCTATTAAAGGAGAAGACAGGTATTTGCCACATACCATGGGGCACGAGGCTTCCGGGATAGTCGAGAAAGTTGGGGCCGATGTTTCTAAAGTTAAAGAAGGAGATTATGTTGTTGTGTCATGGATTAAAGGATCTGGATTAGAAGTTCCATCAGTTTATTATTCAAAGGGAGATAAAAAGATTAATGCTGGGGCCTCTGCAACTTTTTCAGAGTATGCTATTATTTCTGAGAATAGATTAACTAAGATTTCTTCTTTAATACCTCCAGACATAGGTGCTTTATTAGGGTGTGCTGTGCCTAGTGGCGGAGGAATTGTACTTAATGAAATACCTGATGATAAAAATAAAACACTGGCTATTTTTGGTGTTGGTGGTATAGGGGCATGCGCTTTATTAGTTGCTGCAAAATTAAGAACTTTTTCAAAGATTATCGCCGTGGATGTTAATCATAAAAAATTAGAATATGCTAAAGAATTAGGTGCAACTTATACTATTAATCCACTTGAAAAAAATGTTGTAAATAGTGTATTTGAATTAAATAATGGGGTTGGTGTTGATTATGCTATTGAATGTGCTGGATCGAAACAAGCTATGGAATTTGCATTTGATGTTTTGAAAGAGGGCAAGGAAGGAAGGAATGGTGGTTTAGCGATTATAGCTGGGAATATTTCTAAAGATCAAAAGATAGAAATACAGCCTTATGAATTAATTAAAGGTAAAAATATAATTGGGTCCTGGGGGGGTAAAACGAATACAGACATCGATATCCCTTTTTATGCAAGGGTTTATATTGACGGAAGGTTGCCCTTAAAAAAGCTTATTACCAACAAATATAGTTTTGAGGACATCAATGTTGCCTTAGAAGATCTAAAAAATGGAAGGGTCTTAAGGGCGATCATTGAGGTAAATAAAGTTTATTGATTTTTTGGTAAATCTTAATTTTTTTGTTCAAAATTCCAGACGTTTACTTTACACTTATCACTTTGATAAACTTTATATATCCTTCTAATAATTACCTTAAACTTACAATTTTAAATGAAGGTAATTCATATTTATACCTTTAATTGGATAAGAAGATGTTACAAAAAAATAATAATTTAATGAAAAAATTTGGAAGAGTCCTGTCTTACTTTCTGACAAAGAAATTAACTCGTAATACACATTTATTTAATGAATCGAATAAAGAAGTTTATTATGCTATAGACAATATAATAAAGCTAAGTAAAAATGATATCTTATTTTTAAAGGAAAAAGCAAACAATAATGAACGTAAAAGATGTAGGATATGTACGCATAAGGATGCTAGTGACAAGGTTCATGAAATGTTCATAGTTCTTGCTAAAGATGCATATGTAAGACCTCACAAACATCTTAATAAATGTGAATCACTTCATATCCTCGAAGGTTTGGTTGATGTTGTAATATTTGATAAAGATGGCAAAATTGTTGAAGTTATAAAACTGGGGGATTATTCTTCTGGTAATAAATTCTATTATAGAATCTCAGATCCTTACTTTCACACTTTACTTGTAAGATCTAATTTTTTGGTATTTCATGAGATAACAAATGGGCCCTTTAATAAAACTGATACTATATTTGCACCATGGGCACCAGACGAAAATGATAATCTTTCTAGAGGCACGTACATGGAAAAACTAAAAACAATGTTGAAAAATTATGCCTAAAACGAATTAAAAATAGCGTAAATTACTATGAAAAAACATACCATGATCATGGGTGGTACAGGACACCTGGGACAAGCTTTAGTGAAAACTTTTGCAGAAGAGGACCATATCTTGTCAGTTATTGGAAGAAAGATACCTGAAAAGTATTCTCAAGGTGTAAATTATCATAGTATAAATCTATTAAATAATGGATTTACAAAATTTTTAAAAGAGATTATATATAAAAATGGAAAATTAGACAACCTTATTTTTTCTCAAAGATATAGAAACAAAGGAGACGATTGGCTGAGAGAAATAGAAATTAGTTTAACAGCCACAAAAAATACTATAGAAGAACTAATGAACGAATTTACCGAGGTAGGAGGAAAATCAATAGTTATAATTGGTTCTCTTGCGAGCTCATTTATTGCTGAGGAACAGCCCTTAAGTTACCATGTATCTAAAGCGGGACTTGATCAGATGGTCAATTATTATGCAGTTAAGTTGGGATATAAAGGAATAAGAGTAAACTGTGTTTCACCGGGTGTTATTTTCAAAGGAGGAAAAAATGAGAGTCATTTAAAGAATAAAAAACTATATGATATTTATAAAAAAAGTATACCTTTAGGAAGAGTTGGAACTGTACAAGATATTGCGAATGTTGTTGCATTTCTTTGTAGCGATATGGCTTCTTTTATTACTGGTCAGAACATTATTGTTGATGGGGGGCTATCTTTACAATTACAGGAATCTTTATTAAGAAAATTATTTTTGGATGCAAAATAGAATGAAAAATGAATGAATTAATTTATAGACGAGATACGTGTAGATTGTGTGGTAGTCGTAATTTGGAGCTCGTATTAAAATTAAAACCATCGCCTATAGGCGATGCATATGTTCCTGCAGAAAAATTACATATTGTTCAGAAAAGTTATCCTGTAGATTTATTTTTATGTGATGAATGCGGTCATGCACAATTAATCGATGTTATAGATCCAAAAATTCTTTATACTGATTATATTTATTTGACCTCTAGCTCATTAGGTTTGGTAGAACATTTTAAGAAATATGCAGAAGAGGCGTTAAATGAAATCAATCCACCAAAAGGAGCTTTAGTGGTGGATATTGGAAGCAATGATGGCTCACTTTTAAGTTTTTTTAAAATGAAGGGTATGCGTGTGTTAGGCATTGATCCTGCTCGGCAAATTGCATTGGATACAATTAAAATTGGAATAGAAACACTACCAGAATTTTTTACACTCGAACTAGCTAAAAAAATAAAGAAAGAAAGGGGTTCTGCAATGATAGTTACGGCAAATAATGTGCTTTCTAATGTTGATGATTTGAATAGTTTAATCCTGGCAATACGAGGATTGCTAGATTCTAGAGGAGTAATAATATGCGAAGTATTTTATTTAGCAGACCTAATCCAGAACATGGTTTTTGATTATATTTATCATGAACATTTAGATTATCATTCTGTGAAACCGCTAAATAATTTCTTTAAACTAAATGGTTTAGAATTAATTAATATCAAACCTATACCGACTAAATGCGGTTCTTTGCGATGCACAGTACAATTTGCAAATGGACCTAGAATGATTTCAGAATCTGTTAAAAAACAGATTGCTTTTGAAGAAAATTTTGGTTTGCATAGCAAGAAAGCCTTTAGGGAATTTAACGATAAAATAACAAATGCAAAAAACGAACTTGTAGGTTTTTTAAGAAAAATTAAATCTGAAGGAAAAACTGTAGTGGCTTATGGTGCTTCTGTTACATGCACTGCATTGATTAATCATTTTGAGTTAGATGAATTTTTTGATTTTTTGGTTGATGATAATCAACAACGGCAGGGGTTATATAGTCCTGGATTGCATCTCCCGGTCTTATCGCCACAAGCGATATATGATAAAAAAGTAGATTGTGTTGTTATTTTAGCTTGGAGATATGCTGAACCAATCATTAATAAAAATAAGAAATTTCTAGAGATTGGCGGGCATTTTATAGTGCCTTTACCTAAGATAAGAGTTATTTAATACAGTAAATTTATAAAATGGTAATGGTTAAAAAACAGATCGTTATTTGTGAATCTTTCCCAACCGAAATGTTAGCAAAGAGTTCTATAGTTTTAAAAAGAATTGGCTATACTACGCTTCTTATTCATCTTTCTGGTAATTCTGAAAGTAATTTTTATAAAAAAGCTTATGATAAAAGAATAGGTTTTAATTCTAAATTTCTAAAAGTGAATATTAAAAATATACCAAAAATTATGC
>Ga0213870_1000914_pt1 | contig 13612 bp, 14 predicted proteins | sample WICALVC2017_Meta_FD_160119 | JGI IMG/M metagenome (GOLD analysis project Ga0213870, IMG submission 160119) | Freshwater microbial communities from subterranean cave lake in Wind Cave National Park, South Dakota, United States - WICALVC2017 | ecosystem: Environmental > Aquatic > Deep subsurface >... | reverse complement strand
TCACACTGCAAAGCAGTGAAAAAATCAGGATCATATTTTTGCGCGAATGACGGGAGTCCGCAATCCTGCCCCATATCAGATTTGAAAAAAAAGCAACAATCGGAATCGTTCCAAAAATCAAAGCGCGCTCAGGACCTGTGAAATGTAAATCTTGAAAATGTCCACTCATCAAATTGATGTAAACACCCAGATAAAAAAAATAAAAAAAGTAGAGAAGCTTGAGAGAAAAAATAGGGGTCATAAGGAAGAGAAGAAAAAAGAGGAAAATGGAGGAGGGGAAAGAGGAGGAGGGGAAAGAGGAGGAGGGGAAAGAGGAGGAGAGAGCTGGGAAAACTTTTGTGAACAAAAGTTTTCCCAGACCCTTTCAAAAAACTTTGACTGGAAAAGATTCATTGAGATCAAAAATTTTATGGAGGGCGTTGACAGCTTCAAAAAGCTTTGACTGGAGAAGACTCATTGAGATCAAAAATTTTATGGAGAGCATTGACAGCGTCGTCTGCTTTTTTGAGGTCAATCACTACGGAAATTTTGATTTCGGAGGTGGAAATCATATTGATGTTGATTTTATTTTCTGCAAGTGCACTAAACATTTTGGAAGCGATGCCGCTGTGTCCTTTCATTCCTACGCCTACGACAGAAACTTTCGCGATATTTTCGTCGAAAATGAGACCCTTAGCGTTCAGTGTTTTGACCATAGTTTCAGACACTGCGATAGCTTTGCGAAAATCTTCCTTGGGCACCGTGAAAGAAATATCAGTCTCGCCTTTATGCGACACATTTTGAATGATCATATCGATATTGAAGTTGGCTTCCGCAAGTGCTGTGAAAAGTTTTGCGGCGATACCGGGACTGTCCGGCACGCCCAGTATCGAAATTTTGGATTCATTTTTATTTGAAGTGACTCCGCTCACGACTGGTGCTTCCATAATATTTCCTTCCTCCTGAATGAAGGTTCCAATTTTTTCTGGGGCAAATGAAGAACGTACCTGCACAACCACGTTGTATTTTTTCGCGAACTCGATGGACCGGGAGTGCATCACTTTGGCGCCCGCTGCCGCAAGTTCCAGCATTTCATCATAAGTGATTGTAGGAAGTTTGCGCGCGTCGAGCACGATCCTGGGATCTGCTGTATACACCCCGTCAATGTCCGAATAAATGTCGCACACCTCTGCCTTGATGGCTGCCGCTATGGCGACCGCCGTCGTGTCTGATCCCCCGCGTCCGAGAGTCGTGATATTATCTTCGGCATCCACTCCTTGGAAACCGGCGACGATCACCACTTTGCCCTCTTTCAATTTTTTGAGAAGTTTTTCAGAATTGATCTCTACAATGCGCGCTTTCGTGTGCAAGGCATCCGTGCGAATCCCCACCTGCGCTCCCGTCATGGAAATAGCATCTACCCCGATCACATGTAAGGCCATCGCCAGCATAGCGACAGACACCTGCTCTCCCGTGGACATGAGCATATCCATCTCACGTTCTGAAGGAGTCAAAGTGATCTGCTTGGACAATTCAACTAGGGCGTCTGTTGTTTTACCCATTGCGGATACCACGACCACCACTGCGTTGCCTTTTACTTTTTCACTTTTCACAATGCGGGCAACCCGCTGGATGCACTCCGCGTCCGCCATGGAAGACCCGCCAAATTTTTGAACCACCAAAGCCACGATTGAAATCCTGAAAAAATGGAGAAGAGACCTGGGAAAAACTTTTGTGGACAAAAGTTTTCTCAGACCCTTTCAAAAAATTTAATTGAGAAAGTGAATAATATTTTTAATAAAAAATGTCGAGAATCAAATATGAATGGGGTGTGCGACATAAACGTGGGGATAAGGTAGGGTTGAGAAAAGAAAAGCTGGGGAATCTTTTGTGAACAAAAGATTCCCCAAACCCCTTCAAAAAACTTTGACTGTATCACTCGCCGAGGGTACGGCGAGTGACAAAAACTTTGATTGCGGAGTAGTCATTATGCTTATATTGAATGTGGTCGAATTTTACCCACGTTTATGTCGCACACCCATATGAATGAGCCGTGACTCTGCCAATGACCCACATGAAATTTACAAGAGCCGACTTTTGCAAGAAACTCAAAGAATCAAAACTCTGTTCTTGGGAAACGATTTAATGATAAAATGGTAACGCATAAAAGGGTTTTTCCCATGAAACTAGAAGAACGCTCCAGAATACGAAAAGAAAAAATGGTCACAAATCTTGCTCGAAACTTTGGAGAGGCAGAGCAATGGGATATTGAATTTTGGAAAAAAGTAGGGTCGAACACACGCCTCGGTGCCATGTGGGACATGGTGTATGAGGTAGAAAGAATACGCGGTCATGCTGTCGTGGAATCCAGACTTCAAAGATCTGTTGAAACTGTTTTACGAAACGCAGGTTGAGTGCCTCATTGTTGGCGCCCATGCTGTTGTTTTCTATACGCAGCCTCGTTATACCAAAGACATTGATCTTTGGGTGAACCCGTCCCCCACCAATGCCCAAAAAGTTTGGAAAGCCCTTCTTCTTTTTGGGGCTCCTCTCAAAAAAATAAAAGCGGAAGATTTTACGAGATCAGACACCATTTATCAAATCGGAGTGGCTCCGAATCGAATTGATATTCTCACCCACATCGGGCCACTCCATTTCTTCGAATCCTGGCAGCACAAACAAGCAGCTTTTTATGATCAAGTTCCCATTTGGATTTTGGGAAAAGAGGATTTGATTTCAGCCAAACAATACGCACATCGACCTATGGATTTGATAGATATCGACAAATTAAAAAAAGCATGATCTTTCGTAAGGTAATAATGCTAGAGAGACAAGATTTCTCCGTTGCTAGTCGAAATGACAACGCATTATGGCCAACAATAAATAACAAAAGAACCATGCATTCTTTCTGAAAAAAATCTTGCTTCAAAAGCGGAGTGTATGCTATATTTAGATCGTTTAGAACATATTAAACGATCGGATCCTGCTCCATGCCTCCTCCTATCCCTCCACCACTGCAAAAAATACACGACCAGTTCGTCGAGAAAATGGGTTTTCTAGGCACGCTGTTTGGATTCAACAAACTCCTGGGACAGATCTACGCTGTGTTGTACTTGAGTCCCAAAGCGGTTGCTCTGGAAGTGTTGATGGATGCTCTGCACGTTTCCAAAGCTAGCATTTCAACCAATATTCGCGAGTTGGAAAAATGGGGCGGCTGCAAAAAGGTCTGGGTCAAAGGCGACCGCAAAGATTATTACGAAGCCGAAACAGACTTTCGCGCCATTTTCAGCAAACGCCTCGTAGATGCCCTAAAACGCCGCGTTTCCATGGTGGGCGCAATGGCCGGGGACGCAAAAAAAGATTTGAAAAGCTCCGCGTCCGATTTAAAAAAAGAAGATAAAGCCCTGCTCCTGTTTTTTGAAGAGCGTGTCCGGAAAATCGAGAAGACAAAAAGTAAGCTCGAGTTTTTCATGAATACTGTTTTGAAACTCCTCTGAACAGTGGTACGCTACAGGTGTCTGGAATTGTCAAACGTAAGGAGGGTTAAAAGAATGAATCAAATATTAACTATTACAGAAATAGAAAATCAATTCATATCGGAATGGATCTTAGTGGGAGATCCACAAACTAACGAATCCTTAGAAGTGCAGAAAGGAAGAGTGCTGTATCATAGCAAGGATAGAGATGAAGTTTATCGAAAGGCAGTAGAATTGCGTCCTAAGCAATTTGCTATGCTCTGTACAGAGAAGATGCCTAAAGATACAGCTATAGTGCTATGAACTTCTTTTTCAACCCAAATCAAGGACTGATCAAGGACTGATCATAGTTCAGACCCAGTTGGATGGGTTTTCTGGAAACGCAGTGCTGCGGTTTGCACTCGACACGGGAGCCACTGGAACATTAGTAAACGTAGGAGTGCTTGTATCTATAGGCTATGATCCGGCTCTTTCTCCAGAAAGATTACAAGTAACGACAGGAAGCGGCGTAGAGTACGCTCCTCGAATCACTTTGAATAAAATAGTAGCGTTAGGGCAAGAGCGTAGAAACTTTCCCATTCTGTGTCATACATTACCGCCAAGCACAGGTGTTGATGGGCTTCTTGGTTTAGATTTTTTCCAAGGGTTGAATTTAAGTATTGACTTCCACAATGGGCAGATAACTCTCGGCCAGAAATAAAACATGCTCAGCATACAATTCCGATTTAAAAATGGTTCGACAAGCTCACCATGAGCGTGTCGCATGGAAAGAAGATAAAGCTCTGCTCCTGTTTTTTGAAGAACGTATCCGAAAAATCGAAAAAACAAAAAGTAAGCTCGAGTTTTTCATGGGTGCGGTGTTGAAGTTGATTTGATTGGCCATTCTACTCCTCACTGTGTCGATAGAATGGAATGGAGAGCGCGGAACTTGCCCTGATTGAATCAGGTGGTAACTTTATCGAAGTAATTACCTTCATGACAGTGGCAAAAAACTCAAGAGAGTAAAAAAACGATGAAAGAAACAAAAAGTCCTGACGTAACTGAATTTCATGTCTCCGAGTTTGAGATCATTTCCAAACAAAGCATGATCTCCCACTTCAGGGAGCTTTGGCATTATCGAGAATTACTCTATTTCCTAATATGGAGAAACATCAAAATCAAGTACAAACAATCCCTATTGGGAATCGCTTGGGCGTTGTTGCAGCCTCTTTTATCTATGGGAGTGATGAGTTTCGTTTTTTGGCATTTGGCCAAGATGCCTTCCGAAGGTATTCCCTATCCTCTTTTTGTGCTGTGCGGATTGGTGTTATGGAGTTGTTTTTCGGGATCAATCAATAGTGGGACGCAAAGCCTCATCCAAAACAGTTCATTGATCACTAAAGTGTATTTTCCCAGAATGCTCATTCCCATGGCCACGGTGGGGCAGTATGTCGTAGATTTCTCAATTGCTTTGATTTTGTTCTTTGTCGTCAGAGCAGGTTATGGCATCTCATTTTCTTGGAACTTGTTGTGGGCGCCATTTTTCATTTTCCTGCTCTTGTTCCTGACATTGGGAGTCAGTTTGTGGACTTCAGCCATCAGTGTTAAATATCGTGATTTACCGCACACCATTCCTTTTATGGTCCAAGTATGGTTTTGGGTTTCTCCAGTGGCTTATGGAATTCAAGTAATTCCGGAGCATTGGCGTAGTTATTTTTATCTCAATCCTCTATCCATGATCATGGAAGGTTTCCGCTTTGCCTGCTTAAGCACTTCTTTTTCAGGGGCGCCGAAAACATTCCTCTGTGTAGGATGCATTGTAGTGATTTTCCTTTCAGGAGTCTGGTTTTTTGAAAAGACAGAACGAGAATTTGCGGATTTGATCTAATCCAAACGAAGAGAAAAACACCATGCCATTAGCCATTCAAGTTCAAGGTTTGTTTAAAAAATATCTCTTGGGAGAGCATTTATCTTATCATACTTTTCGAGACGTTTTAGACACCTGGGGACGAAGTTTGTTTCGAAAAAAAAACACTTTCTCTGAAAAAGATTCGCGTGTTTTATCAGCTTTGTGTGATCTTTCTTTTGAAATCAAAGAAGGGGAAGTGGTGGGAGTCATTGGAAAAAATGGTGCTGGAAAAAGCACCTTACTTAAAATTCTGTCTCGCATTACTCCGCCCACCCAAGGAAGGGTGCTTCTACGAGGAAAAGTTGCCCCCTTGTTGGAGGTTGGAACAGGCTTTCACGGCGAGTTGACCGGCAGAGAAAATATTTTCATGAACGGTGCAATTCTGGGCATGAGCCGTGCGGAAATTCTGAAGAAAATGGATGAAATTATCGCGTTTGCCGAGGTTGAAAAATTCTTAGACACCCCCGTGAAACGCTATTCTTCCGGCATGTATTTGCGTTTGGCTTTTGCTGTTGCCGCTCATTTGGAACCGGATATTTTGCTGGTTGATGAAGTGTTGGCCGTGGGGGATGCTGCTTTCCAAAAAAAATGTTTGGGGAAAATAGGATCGGCGGCCGGACAGGGACGAACGATCTTGTTTGTGAGTCACAATATGGTTGCTTTGGAGAGACTATGTCACAGGGTGCTTTGGATTGCGCAAGGTAAGTTGGTGGAAGACGGGGAGCCTTCTTCCGTGATCGCCCACTATTTACAGGAAGTGGCAACGGGAAATGAAAAAGTGTGGAAAGAAGGAGAATCTCCAGGAAACGATAAAGTGTGTCTTTATCGTGTGGCCGTGGTGCCTTTGGGAGAGAGGGAAGACAATTTTATCTCCATTGAAGCTCCCCTGCGAATCGAACTGGATTTTGAAAATAAACAGAAAGAGAGAACGTTGAATTTCAATGTGATGTTTTACCATGATGATGGAGTTTGCGCGTTCAATGCGATTTCCCCGGCCAATGTTTTTAAAAAAGGTCGATTCCGAGCCAGTTTTCAGGTACCGGCTCATTTACTGAATGCTGGTTTTTACACTCTCCGAGTTTTGATTGTGGAAGATACTTCTGTGCCGATTCTGGATACACAGGACGTAGTGACATTTGATGTCCGGGATGCCAAACGTGATGGATATTTATGGTACGGGAAATGGATCGGTGCCGTGAGACCTCAATTTGTTTGGACATCACAGTCTTTGGAAAATCATGCGGAAAAAACTTTTTAGCCTCATGAAAATAAAAATGGATTTATTTCTGGGAGGAGACATGGGCTGTTGGGTGTTGACTCAGATTGATCCTTGCGAAGTAGGACATGTGGTGACCTTGGAGTCTTCCCTAGCCCTTCTGGCGGAAAAGCGTGGAATGCAGGTTCTCTTAGGAAATGCCCAGGAGGAGGTTTTCAATCAGAAAAAAAGGGGGCTGTGCGTGCATTATCCCGTAATTTTCAAAAAGGCATTCATTGACCAGTATGAAGTTATTTATAATCTCCACCCGGGTTTTTTGCCTTGGGGCAGGGGATTCTATCCAATTTTTTGGGCTTTGTGGGAAAATCATCCTGCAGGTGCCACTTTGCATCGGATAGATGACCGTTTAGATCGAGGATACATTGTGGATCAAATCTCAGTTCCCTACAGTGAAGAAGATACAGGTTGGACTCTGTTTCAAAGAGTTAGGAAATCTGAAAAAAAACTGTTTTTGAAGTATTGGAAAAAAATGGGAGCAGAAAAAATATTGCCGGAAAATGACTCCCCCGAAGGAGGGTCCTATCACTCCAAGGCAGATTTTGCAGCCATTAAAATTTTACCGCCTTTTCAAATGTCTGGAGATCGATTGCTCAAGCTGGCTAGGTGTTTGACTTTCAAAGGGTATCCTGGATTTCAAGTAAAGATGGGGTCGCAATATGCTGAAGTGGTTTTAAAGAAAAGCCACTTTGAAGAAAGAGAAAAATGAGCACACGAAAATCCAATCTGGAAGATTTGGCTATTTTGGGTGGAACCCCCTCCTTTCAGAACAAGGTGCATGTAGGCACGCCTAATTTGGGAAATAAAACTCGCTTTCTAGAGCGGATGGAAAAGTTGTACCAGAGCCGCTGGCTGACTAACAACGGCCCTTTCGTTCAGGAACTGGAATCTAGAATCGCTGAAAAGCTTGGGGTTGCTCACTGCATTGCAATGTGTAATGGAACAGTGGCTTTAGAAATAGCTATTCGTGCCTGTGGTCTCTCTGGAGAAGTTCTTGTGCCTTCTTTCACTTTTATCGCTACGGCGCACGCTTTGCAATGGCAGCAAATCACACCCGTGTTTGTAGACATTCGTGAAGAAGACTGCACGATGGATCCAGAAAAGTTGGAACGGCTCATCACTCCCAACACTACAGGTATCATTGGTGTTCATCTTTGGGGGAGGCCTTGTCAGACTGAAAAAATTGAAGCCATCGCAAAGAAGCATCGCTTGAAAGTGATCTACGATGCTGCGCAAGCATTTCTGAGTTCCCACCAGGGACGTATGATTGGAAGCTTTGGAAGCGCTGAGGTATTCAGCTTCCATGCAACAAAGTTTTTCAATACCTTTGAAGGGGGAGCTGTGTTGACCAACGACGATGCATTGGCTTCCAAAATTCGCCTTATGAAAAATTTCGGTTTTTCGGGATATGATCGAGTGATTTATCTGGGAACAAACGGAAAAATGAATGAAGCCTCCGCAGCTATGGGCTTGACTCTTTTAGAAGAAATTGACTCGCTGTTGTTTGCCAATCGGGAAAACTATGAAACGTATCGGAAATGTCTTACTTCAATCCCCGGTCTGCGTTTGCTTTCTTATTCAGAACAAGAACCATTCTGCAATTATCAATACATCACCATTCTTTTGGATGAAGCCCGTACACACTTTCACCGCGATCACCTGCTTGCTGTTTTACACAGTGAAAACATTCTGGCACGGCGTTACTTTTACCCAGGATGCCACCGCATGGAGCCTTACCGTTCGTATTTTCCAAACGCCCATCTTCTTTTGCCGCTGACGGAACAAATGGCACAGCAAGTATTAGTATTGCCTACGGGAAGCATCATGACAACATCAGACATTGAAAGTATTTGCCATATCATTCGATTCGTTCTTCAACACCCAGAAGCAATCAAAAGTCGAGTGGCAGAGTGGACACGGTGGGAACAGAATGCATTTTTAAAAACATGAGTCTTGTCAAAAATTTAATCGTTGTTGTCGGTCAACCGAACAGTCTTTTTCCAAATCAACTAGCCTCTTATTGGCGCGCTCAAGGACGAGATGCGGTGATCGTTTCGCGCTTTTGGGATGGTCCGAATTTTTTAGATTCCGGAACTCCTGTTCTTCGGAGTTTTGAAGCCGAATCCTTTTTGTTTCGAAAAATGCTTGTTTTGCTTTCTTTGTTTCTAAAAATTCTGGAAAAATTGCTGTTTTTTTTTCACCGTGAGCGTGTCGAGACAATTTTTCGAAAGCATCACTATCGGCCTTTCCCACCCAATTTTTCTAATCTCATCGTCGATGGGATCAGTATTGCACGTTTCGTGCGATCCCTCAAACCCTCTTTCGTTTTTGGACAGGAAGTATTTTCCTACGGTGTTGCCACCGCACTCTGTTGGGGTTATCCGCGATTTTTGATGCCTTGGGGTGGAGACGTGTATTTTTTCTGCGATCTTTCGTGGCCTCTACATGCTTTAACCCGCTTTGCCCTGAATCGTGCTCATGGAGTTTATCCTACATCCACTTCTGCAGCAAAACACATTCATCTTAAATTTGACGTTCCTGAAAATCGTATTTTTTCAGTATCGTGGGGTATTGATCCAAAAGTATTTCATCCTCTTTCTTTTCCAGAGCGGGAGCGGGTCAGAAAGAAATGGGGAATCTCTTTTTCGGCTTTCGTCGTTCTGAACGTGCGTCAATTCCATCCAGCTTGGGGTTCAGAAACGGCCTTGATGGCTTGCCTCGAATATTCCAAAAAAAATCTGAAAGCCCGTTTTATTTTTTTTTGCGGGAAGGGCAATGAAGAGGAAATCCATCAAGCGATGTTTCTCACGAAAAAATATGGTAAGACTGACCAGTTTATTTTTTTAGAACGGGGTGTTTCTTTGGAAGACTTCCAGGAACTTTGTGGAATTTCAGATGTCTTTTTGTCGCTCATGCGCATTCCGGACATGCGCTCTTTCAGTATCCTTCAAGCTTCTGCTTGCGGGAGTCTTCCCATCCTGGGAGATCAGGCAGAATACCGTGAAATGGAAAAATTAGGGTTTCGTGCATTGTTTGTGGATCCGGAAAAACCGGCTTCTACGGTTCAAGCGCTGGAATGGCTAGAAAAATCTCCGGAACCCTCACGGGACATTCTGGGATCCAATGTGGTGTATTTGAAACAGCATGAAGACCGTTCTCAGCAATTAGAGATTCTCACTCACCACATCGAGGAAACACTGCTTTCTTTTAAACCTGAATCTTTTTGGAACGCCTGAGGTTTAGGGATTCAGTGCTTTGTAAAAACTTGGCAAAAGGAATTTTTCCATGCGCTTTGAATTTGGAAAAAATTGGCAACGTTATCTTCAAAAACATTACAGTGAAAAGCGTGTCGAAATTTCTAAGACTAAAATCCTCGAATTTTTAGAAGTTACGACCCTGGAGGGAAAAACATTTTTGGATTTGGGATGTGGTAGTGGGATACATTCCTTAGCGGCTTTGAGAGTCAAGGCAAAAAAAGTAACCAGCATCGACGTTGATCAGGACTCTATTCGAGCAACACATTGGTTGCAGAAAAAAGAAGCATGGAACACGTCCATATGGGAAGTGAGGCAAGGATCTGTTTTAGACGAAGCCTTTATGCTTTCTCTGGAACGCGCAAACTTGGTGTACGCATGGGGATCTCTGCACCACACGGGAGATCTTTGGAGAGCGCTTGATTTGACAAGTCGAACAGTGGCCGAAGGGGGGGAGCTCTATCTAGCTGTGTACGATGAGGCAGTCTTTCAGAACCCTCTTCCCGCTTATTGGATTGAGTTGAAACAGCGCTATAATGGTGCTGGATTTTGGAAAAAACGCTGGATGGAAGTCTGCTACATTTGGCAATTCGACATGAACGGCAAAGTATGGCGTCTGCCCAGCCTCTTCAAAAGGATTTGGAGCTACTCGAAAAATCGGGGCATGGATTACTACACCGATACCAGAGATTGGCTCGGAGGATACCCCATCGAATTTGCCAGGCGCGAGGATGTGATTTGCTTCTTTGAGAAAAGAGGGTTTGTTTTAAAAAAAATAGCAACAGGTCACGCCAATGCCGAATATCTCCTAGCCCGGATCTCTCACATGCAGTGAAGAAATCCGGAGTGCAATCCTGGGACTCCCTAGCGTCCGTTTGGGAAAGCACAAAAAAGAAAAAAAACGAATCATGAATTGGAAATGGATATGGATATGTGTGGCATTGTCGGTCTTTTAAACTGGAATTTCTCGCCTGTAGTCAGGCCAATACTGGAGTGCATGACAAACTTGCTCGCACACCGGGGACCCAACGGAAACGGTGTGTTTGTCCGAGAATTTGTGGGCTTGGGGCATCGGCGTCTTTCTATCATCGATTTGGAGGGGGGGAAGCAACCGCTGTCCAATGAAGAGGGGACACTGTGGATCACTTTTAATGGGGAAATTTATAATTACAAGGAATTACAACAAACACTTTCAAAAAAAGGCCATCGATTCAGAACAAAATCAGACACGGAAGTGATAGTTTATGCTTACAAGGAGTGGGGTGATGATTGCGTGAAGCATTTACGTGGAATGTTTGCGTTTGGGATTGCCGATTTTCATCGACGCAGAATTTTTTTGGCTCGAGATCATTTTGGTATCAAACCGCTTTATTACGCGCGTACACCAACAGCGTTCGTCTTTGCATCGGAATTGCAAGCATTGCGTCCCGTGCCAGACATTTCTTGGGACATCGATTTACAAGCGGTAGATCAGTACTTGTGTTTTCAATACATTCCTGCGCCCAGAACTATTTTTAAAAACATTTTCAAGCTGCTTCCCGCACATCGAATGAGTATTTCCTTTGATCAAAAGGCACAACTTCCGGAACCTTACTGGAACTTAGAATTCAGACCTAATTTTCAGAGAAAACCGAAAGAATGGATGGAAGCGGTCGAGGAAACTCTCAAAGAATCCGTGCGTGCTCATTTGGTTTCCGATGTGCCTTTTGGAGCATTTTTATCGGGAGGCATTGACTCCAGTTTAGTGGTCAACTGCATGTCAGAAATTTTAAGAGAACCTGTGAAAACTTTTTCCATCGGGTTTGATGATCCATCCTTCAATGAAATCTCTTTTGCTTCGCAAGTAGCCGATCAATGTCACACGGAACATCATGTTGAGATTCTCAAAGCAGACGCATTGCAAATTTTACCGGAACTCGTACGAAATTTTGGAGAACCCTTCGGGGACAGTTCGGCTATTCCCACATTTTATGTTTCTAAACTGGCACGTCAAAGTGTGCCGATGGTTCTGTCCGGAGACGGGGGGGATGAGTTTTTTGCCGGATATTCCAGCTATTCTGCGTGGATGCGCTGGTTGGAATACGGAGATTTAACAACCTTCAAGCGTCAAATGGGATTTTTATTCCATGGTTTGTTTCATCCTAAACAACGACCTTTTTTTCGTTCTCCTCAATTAAAGCACTGGTTATGTTTCATTCAATCTGTATCCGTGGAAACGCGCAAAGAACTTTGGCGACCAGAACACCAAAAGACGCTTGATTGTTCAGAGAAAAAAAATGAAAAATTTCCAGCAATTTTAGATTCTTATTCTGCCGCTCACAAAGTTCAATGGATGGATATTCACACCTATTTGCCAGACGACATACTCACAAAAGTAGATCGTGCCAGCATGATGCATGGGCTCGAAGTGCGCACTCCCTTTGTGGATCTGAAAGTCGCTGAGTTAGCCGTCACCATACCCTCGGAACTCAATCTTTCTCAAAATAGCTTCGGCGAGTGGGAAGGAAAAATACTGCTTAAAAATGTCATTCAAAAGTATTACCCACCCTCTTTTGTGCGACGTCCCAAGCAAGGCTTTGCTGTACCTCTCGAGAAATGGTTTTCTCCCAAACAGGATATCAATCAGCAAATGACACAACGTTTATTGAGCGCATCTTCTCCTCTAGCGGCCTGGTTTAATTCCGGAGCACTTCAAATGGTCATGAAAAAAGGAATGACAAATTTCGTATGGAGTCTTTTATTTCTGGATGAATGGGTACGCCAATTTAAAACCCCTCTTCATCCCGTATGAATCTCGGTTTTCTCACTAATGAATTTGTCACCCAAGATGCCATTCCTGGTGGTTTAGGGTATTCCTTGCACCGCCTTTGTAAAGCACTTGCCCAAAGAGGACATGAGATTCATGTAGTCACTTATGGAGAAAAGACGAGCGAAAAAAATTTCGACAACATTCATGTTCACACATTGTCTAGTGCAGCTTGGAGAAAAAGAATAAATCTTTTATTTCTTGGCCGAGACACCTTGAGCGCACTCTATCTTGATTTTAGCTGGCAGGCGTTTTTGAAATTTAAGCAACTCCATTCAAGGTGTCCTTTTGACGTTATTCAATCTGCGAATTTGTTTGGGATGGGTATTTTCCCTCTTCTTTTTTTAAAGGTACCACAAGTCGTTCGCATTTCCGGATACATGCCAGCAAGTAACGTTTATTTGAATAATTACGGAATCAATTATACCTTGTTGGAGTGGTTGGAAAATCAACAAATTAAAAGAGCCAGATATCTGTACAGTCCCAGTCAATTTATGAAAAACCTGATTGAACAGTCCCTATCTTGTTCTCCCATCGACGTCTTTCCCACTTCATTTGATCTGGAGGACATCGATTTGGATGAATCTTTCTGCAAAGAATGCTTGAACGACCACCCCTTTCTCCTTTTTTTTTCAGGAAATCTTTCAACCCTCAAAGGGGCACATATCCTTGCAGAAGCGCTTCCTTCTATTTTAAAAAAATATCCTTCACTCCAAATGGTGTGGATCGGGAGAGATGTTCCCTTTGAGGGTAAAAGTATGCGGAAATATATTCAAGATAGAATGCCTTTCTGTCAAAATCGAAATCACTTTTATGATCCTCTCCCCCAATCCAAACTTTTCCCCATGATTCAAAAAGCAAGGACTGTCGTTTTCCCGACTTTTATTGAAAACTTTCCCAATAGCTGCTTGGAAGCTTTGAGTCTGGGGGCACTAG
>Ga0213870_1000913_pt1 | contig 13623 bp, 15 predicted proteins | sample WICALVC2017_Meta_FD_160119 | JGI IMG/M metagenome (GOLD analysis project Ga0213870, IMG submission 160119) | Freshwater microbial communities from subterranean cave lake in Wind Cave National Park, South Dakota, United States - WICALVC2017 | ecosystem: Environmental > Aquatic > Deep subsurface >... | reverse complement strand
AATAGAAGATTACATGGTTCAATTGGTTTTAAGAGTCCTAAAATGTTTTTAGAAGGGATTAAAAAAGGTGAAATTCTGCAAAATGTAATCTCAGCGTAAATTGTCCGTATTTAGGGGGTTGACAGGAAAGGGTGTCTGGGTGCTTGCGGCCCCTTTGATAAAGAGCTAAATCTTCGTCATTGAGCTCGCTGCCATATTCTGCGCGGGTGTCTAATACACGTAGGGATGGAGCTCGATTCGCGCATCCTGTGGCAAGGCTGATGATAAATACACTAATCCACCAGGCGAGTGAAATGGGTGTAGATTGAAGCATTGAGAAATCCTCCTTTGAAGTTTTGATCTGAATTTTGAGTGAAATAAGCTTTGGGGAGCTCGACTTTGTCTTGCATAATGATCCAAACATCTTGCCCTGATCCAATATTGATAGTTGGGAGTAGATTTTGAGCCTGCTTTAAGTACCACTGGCTCACCAATGTTGCCGCTTCAGATGCTCCACCAGCAGCGATATATTTGGCTTGATCACCAGTAATAACGGATTGGCTTCCGCCAAGTGGCGTTGTTTGCTGTGTGGTTTGTGCTTGTTGAATAGCTTTTCCAACTCCTGAAACTACCCCAGCCAGGAATGCCATTGCAGCAACACGATCTTGCTTGGTGTTTACTGTGCCCATGACAGAAAATGAGTTGTCTTTGTCATCAGCGATGAACCCGTTGACTTCGCGTTCAAACATTCCCCCACGCTTTGAAACGCACGAAAGTTTAGTGGCTTGCATTTGAACTCTTTCAGTAGAAAGATCTCCTTGAGCTTTTGCAATAATAAAACATCCCGCTAGATCGAGGCGTTTGTGATTTGGAATGATATAGGCGAAATCAAGTTGAAGAAGTGCAGGATAAGTGCGGCCTTCAGGTGCTTCAACGCCTGTTAAGAGTTTTGCCTTTACGTAACTCCCACTGGGTAAGGTTATCTCTGGAGCTTTGAATGCAACTGAGCCTGTGGTTTTTACAGGGAACGAAATCATCGAAGCGCCAGGTCGACCATTACCACGAGCTTTTAAAAAACTATTGTAGTCATTGGTCAGGCCAAGAGAAGATCGTGCAGGAGATGCTTTGGTTTCTTGAGTCTGGTCAATATATTTACCTTGAAAATTCTCAGATGGAGGCGCAAGTGGTGGATTGATCTGGGAGGTCACTCGGGAGGTGCTATCAGGAGGAGAACCTGGCTTGGGTAAGGGTGGTGAAGCATCTTCTAGTGTCGTGGTAGGCGTTGGTAATTTTGCGGAGTTGAGCTGCTTTACTTCCTCCCTCAATTTTTCAATTTCAGATTTTAGTTCTCCTTGTGACTCTAGTAAATTTTTTTGCTGTTTTGAAAATAGAGTTTGCTCTCCTTTGAGAATGGTTTGCGTTGGATTCCCAAGGATATTTGAATTTTTAAAATCGACTGGACCTTCTGATCTGAAAATAATTCTGGAGTCAGAATCCCCGTGTGAAGACACTACGGCTGCAAGTGCAACAGCTGAAAACAAACCGGTAAATATTGGTTTTTGGTGTGATTTTATAATTTCAAACATCTTTAGCAAGTATCTTCGTTGTTTCACTTGATCTCCATCTCACTCTTCGGCTGTAACTCTTGTCGAATGGCGACTGGCAAAATGACTTTCCCGGCGGTGATACCCGGTTTTGCGATGACTCGAAGATAGGTCGTACGAACTTCTTCTTTTTCTCCACCAATAGATTTGCGATCAATCTGGGAAAGTACTGCAAGGTTGGGGTTCCCGAGTGAGAGAGATTTAAGATCTACTTCAAAGTAATGTTTCTGGCTCTCTACTTTAAGCCGGTAAATATAGCCGTTGATGTCTTTACCGCGATAAACTTTCACTAATGTAGCAGAAAGATTTTGTGAACCGATTGGAATTCCCAATGAATGGTTGCTCACATCAAAACCAGCAACCTGATCACCACGCACCATCGCGCGAAGAAGATCCAACTCAGAGATCACCATCGGATCACGCTTGGCACCACTGGTAGCGTCACCACCAGCCAAGTTGGATGACAAAAGTTCGTCGCGGGGCTTAAAGTCATAGATAGAGTCACGTTTTAAATTGGGCTTGTTTGAAACAATCAGAAAAGTTTTGACCATTGACCCATCTGAAAGTAGAAACGTGACATCTGCAGATCCTTCAATCATTCTAGGTTTGACGACTAGAACGCTGTAATCAGGCTCCTCTTGATTTGCAGGCCTGATTTCAAAGCGACTCGCTTCAGTGATTGTTTTTACCTCAATTGGAAAGCGAAAAAGTGTTTCGACACCAAAAGGGATGAGTACTGTTTCTTTGGCCTTTCCGTAAACAACATCCCTTGCGAGGGATTCTGTCGCTGTTAGGGAAGATGCAAGAATCAGGGGTATAAGTATGCTGATACAGTACGCAGTGAGGGTGAATTTTCTAATACACAAATTCATTTTGCAGCTCCTTGAGAAAGTGCTGATTTTACACGAAAGGCATTTGCGTCTTGTTGAGTGAGCTTTGTAATTTCAAGATACCAGCGCTTACCCGCTTGAGGTGGAATGAGCTTTAGAATCATTTCGATTACAACATCAGTAGCGCCAATGTGTTCCCCATTGATATAGGTGTCTTTTTTTCCAATGGCAGTAACTTGATAGAATCCTCCATTATTGGTTCTGATTTCTTTTTCTGAAATGCTTAAAATTTGTGAAATATTTTCGTCTTTGACTTTTGATTTCCATGCCTGAGATTCAAGTTCAAACTGGACTTTGAGATCTGAGCTCATGTTTTCGGAAAGTCTCGTGTACTGTTCAGTAATATTTGGGCTACTAAAGGTGCCAAACATCTGTAAGAAATCCATGGCCGCATTGTAAACGTGGGAGTCTGGCACCATTTGAGGTGCTACCGGTGTAAAATCTTGCACGCCTGGAGCTAAGATAAACTCTTTTGAGCGAAGTTTTGAATAAAGTTGAGATACTTCAAGGCGAGAAATAATGAAAAAGACAACGAAAGCAACAGTAATGAGTGCAAGAATATATTGAAGAATAAGTTTTTCTCTAAGGAGGGCTGCTTTGTAGCAGATGAATTTAGGTAAAACCTTGAGGTCAATTCCATCCATGACATGTGCAGGAGGTGTTTGGAGTCTGGCAGCTTCTACACCTTTTTCCATAGGGCCAATAATATGAGTTTGAAAATGTTGGCCAATATTTTTATTTAAGCTCACAAACTTTTGGGAAAGGTTTTGACCTAAGTTTTTAAATTTAATTTTAAGATTTGCTGTATGCATGACTTTAGTACTTCCTTTCAATCCGACATTACGGGGTAATGTTTTGGGTTTACAAGTCCAGGAAGGCTCATTCCGAATTTATAATATGGGTAATGTAGGACTATCCCTTTGTTAAAATGCTTTCTAAGATAGGGAAGGCCAACCAGGGTTGCGATGAGAGTGAGGCAGAGAAGCAACCATTCGTAAAATAAAACCCCAAGTATCATGATGAATACTAGCGCGACGAAAATTTCACTTATCTCCCAGAACTCCAAAACCATCACAGGGGAATCGAGAGTCTGATTGACAGAATACCCAAGGCGTTTTCGCATTTCAGAATAGTCATGCATGGGTAGTGTGCTCCATTGTAATGGTGTTTTGAGAGAACACGCTGTCTCCTCCTGCTGCTGAGAAAATATTTTTCACCCAAAGGGTCGAAGTTCCAAAAAGAAGTGCTGCGATGAGAACAATGACGCCAGTTCCAATACGTTGCTCTTTAAAACACCAAGCAGTACCAAACATGCACACGCCTGATAAGATTCGTGCCGTCCATTTGAATAAAGCTGTGTCAATGAAACGCAATAGAGTCCCGGCGCTTTCCATTTTTGACGAGATATCTTCACCTGGAAGAGCAATGCTTGCGTGAGCTAACGAGGCATAGAGGATGACAAACGTAAGTAGCAGAATGAGCGTGATGAAAAAGATCCATGGAAATATCTTGGAAAATATCCGGGGCTCCCACGCTTCCATGTCACGTGGGAGTATTTTATTGGTCAGTGGTTCCATTAGATTTTTGTCCATGTTTTGTCCTTTCATTTGACCCCTGATGAAAGTCTCAGAGGCGCAGTGTTTGAAGGATATAAGTGCAAGGGTGTGCCATTGCGCTCATGGTGATGGCAGATTACAAGTGCATGGAATTATTTGAATGCGCGAGTCTCACAGTGAGACTGAGTATAGGTGAGTCTCAGGTTTGAGTATCAGGGAGGTACAGGCCCTCTATGCCAATCAAACCCAGTGTTCTCATAAAGAAGAACATGACTTACCCATAAGTTTCAAAATGGAAATCCCGATAAGTTTTGGCGACACTATCAGGCATCACGACATCTTTCATTTTAGAATCAGCCAAAGCTGCGTACCCAACATCAAAGTCGGCACTTAGGATAAATGAGAAATGGCTGCATTGGGACGCATTGAGAATCATAGAATCTGAAAGACCAAGGCAGGTTTTTTCGGAAATATTCTTTGCCTCTGGCCAATCAATCATTTTAGAAAAAAGTTCACGCTGTGATGGTTCATGCTGGCTAATATATTCAATGCCAAATGAAAAAAGATCTTGTTCGGCTTCATCAAGACGATTTTTCAATATTTTATCACAAAGATCAATCCATCCGAGCTGACCAGAAAAGCGCCCAGCAGAAAAAGCTGCTTTGATTGCCTTGATCTGGGAGTCATTAAAGACTGGGTCGCTACCCTGGTTTTCCCTGCGTTTTAAAATGCCTGATTGATATTGAATTTGGGTTTTTGCATTTTGAGAGAGCTTCCAGACTGGATTTTTAAGGATGATGTCTCTCAACTGCTCAGTCATTATCAGGCGACGGTGGAAATCCAAATATTCAGATCTTGTATTAACCGTTGTGAAAAATCTGAAGCCATTTCTTCTTTCAGGTAATAGACAGTGATCGATGAAGTCTAAAACCTCGTCATGATTCAGATTTACTTCATAATCAATAGCGATGAGTATATTTGTATCGAAAATTGTCCCGCGAACAAATTCTGTTCGCTGACTCAATTTACTATAATATTTTGGAAATTCGGAAAAGCTAATAACTTTACCCATCAGAGTTCGTTCTCCAGCGGGTGAGCAATCTTACGATTTTTGTCTTGATCAATGTCTATTTTTTCCTTTTCTGTATCTTGATAATCACGCTCGACAATTTTGTTGTACTCTTCAATTTGCTCTGGGGTAGCAGGCCTTCTTCGGTTCGCCTTTAAACGTTCGTGGAGTTCTCTTGCGGTCATTTGCTTTGTTTCTATTTTCTTGTTCATATGTACCTCTTAATGAGCAATATAACATGGGTTTTGTCATCCCAACATTTCAGAATCATTAGTCTTTTGTTCTCAGGGCTCTAAGCACCTCTGCTGTCGGCTGATACCCCTGAATCTTTGAAAACGACTGGGTCTTTAAGTTTCCAACTAAAAGCACTGGCACAGTTTCAATCTGATACCGTTTCAATTCTTCAGGGGTAGCGCTTGTCACAGCAAAAGGGATTCGCGATCGCGCGCTCACGTCGCTATCGGTCTGCCGCAACTCAACCCAGTATCCAAGCTCCATTAATTCACGGACCGTGCCCATCATGTGTTGGCAGTGCGGGCAATGTGAATCAAAATATAATCGCAGGCGAAATTGTTTTACGTTTGCGGTGGGAGCATGGGGAATTGCATAGCGTTGTCTAATCCGATTCAATGCTTCTGGATTTATTTCTGGGGTTGCAACAGAGGTGTTCAATGCCACAAGGCCAGGCACTGATCGTTTTGCCACGTACTCAGAAAGTTTTACCTGCAAGGTTTGTAGTAGCGTATTTTTTGCCTCTAAATATTTAAACCAATTTTCAATATTTTGATCAGTAGGATTTCTTGCAATTTCCATAAAAGGTGCGGGCGGAGTGTAGTCGCCTTCTTTGAAGAATTCGTCATTTGAGGGATTCAAATATTTATTCCAAGTAAAGGAACCTTTTGTAGCGGGAGTAGCATTTTTTAGTTCACTCTTAGCCAAATTTTCTGGTGGCACTTTCTTTGTAGCATCTTGAGTAGAATCATTTTTCCAAAAATCAATTTCAGGATCTTTAAAGTATTGGACACTACTTTCTTGAACGACATCTGCAAAAGCAGAAGGAGGCGGGTTCAATATAACCGTGCTAACAATCAGGCTCATTTTACACTGCCAGTGCTTCATAGGTGTCTACTTCTCCCATAGCAGCACGGTTCATTGCCAATTCTTTTAAAGACTGAACTGGTTTTTTTAAATCCCCATCTTCCCATTTCATGTATTCTAAAATGGGCACCATACCCGTGAGTCCGTTCTTGCAGCGAGAGCAACCTTTTGCACGCTTGCGAAAATTTCCTTCAGCATTTTTTGAAATAATGTTGTGATCAGTGATGGCTTCGCTGCAGTGAGAGCAGATTTTTTGCAAGAGTCTTTGAGCTGAGCTAAATCTCAGGCAAGAAGTAACTGTGTCATTACTCAACCCCAATCCCTGGAGTCTTCGAATAACCTCAACTGCGTTATTGGCGTGTAATGTAGAGAGCACAAGGTGTCCTGTCGCAGCTGCCTGAAAACAAAGCTCAGCAGTTTCATGGTCGCGAACTTCTCCAACTAAAATAACGTCAGGGTCTTGTCTCAGTATTGCGCAAAGTGAATCAGCAAACGAAAGCCTATGAGAAACTTGAACCTGCGTAATCCCTGGAAAGCTATACTCCACCGGGTCTTCAATGGTGACAATATTCATTCCACTACGATCTAATGACTCCAGTGCTGAATAAAGTAGCGTGGTCTTACCACTCCCCGTTGGCCCAGTGATAAGGCACACACCATTGGAAGACTGAAGTGCATTGCTTATGGCAGCTATGGCATCATCAAGTAGCCCAAGGGTGTTCATGCTAAAGTTTCTACCTTGATCAAGTAGCCGAAACACCAGTTTTTCCCCCTGAAGAGATGGGATCAAATTCACACGCACATCAAGAGCAAGCTCGGACAATGAAAACCGCGTATCTTGAGCTCGACCACTGATCCCAATAGAACAATGACTTAAGCGTTTTGCTTCTTGAAGAAAGATGGTTTTGTGAGGTTCTGGAATCCATTTTCCACGCACTAGTTCTCCATGAATTCGAAATCGCACTTGAACCCCATCACGTTCAGGTTGGATATGAATATCCGAAGCACCTTGTTCTTTTGCGCGTGCAAGTACATCAAAAAACAGATTTGAATATGGATTTTCAAAAACAGTTTCAGTCATTTTTACCTGCCTTAAACTCCACTTGGAACAGCCATGCAAGCTAATTTGAAGGCCAGTAAAGCCACTTGTGTTGCGATGGCATCTGGAATTTCCTTACAACACGACACTTTTTTCCAAACGACAAAGAGGTAGCCATTGGGTTTTCCCAACACGCGCTTTTCTTCTCTGACTTCTTTAACGGTTTCTAAAAGTCCAGCATTCTGCCCTTCTTGAAAACACGAAGAACTCTGGGGTGAGAGCATTTGCCACTTTTCATTTGAATCACTAGGAACTGTCCGCATGACTTCAGCGCCAATGCTCTTGAGGCGAGATGCGATCATGAGTGCTGCCGTTGGTCTTGATGCTCCTTGATAAATTCCAGATCTTGGAAGGAACATCCCCCAACCGTTGCAAGCCTCCCGTGAAGTTGGCGGGTATTTTGGAAGTGCTCCAATGGGTAAACTACAACCACCCATGTCACTACCAATGGAAGGGGTCACTCCACCAGCAAAACCTTGTCCGATACCCTTGAGCAAACAGGCTTTGGGCGATAGCTGCCACGCCAAGTACTGTGGCTGCAATAAATCCGCATGGCCTGTACTCCAGTGCGATCCTAAATTTTCGCTCATAATATCAAAACAAGGCTTGTCAAAACGAGCCCCGCCACATGATAAAGGCGAAAACATTTCGAATGCAAAGGGAACAGCAATTGCGTGGGCATGGAAAGAGAAACTCCCCATTTCGTCATCGACCCCAAAAGGAATTTTTGGTCCTGGTAAAATCATGAGTTGTACAGCTGCTGGGTGTGATGAGAAGAACGTTGTATTAGGGTTCGGCCAGATTTCAATAAAAGTTTGTGGAACGTAATAAGAAAGTCGTGCGCAAGGGTGTGGGACTGGCCAAGGGCACATGCACACTGACATCTGAATATCCATACAATTTGAAGACTGGCTTGATTTAATCACGGAACAAGCATTCGGGAAGAGAATGCCTGCCTGGGCAATGGGAGTAATCCCAGAAAATGCATACATGAGCAGCAAGAGACTAGGAATTTTTGCTGTCTCTAACATTGTTTTCATGATTTTTTTATGCGGAGTTCTTAAGTCTTTGAGAAAGTAAGGTTTCATGAAGAGCTTTTCAAACCGCGTGTGAAGGCCATCGAAAATCTGTGCGTAAGTTTCAAACGCTGGTAGTCTTGCAAATTCACGTGCCGTCACCGGGTATTCAGCAGCGTAATGCACTGAAACGCTTTCACTGACATTTGACTTGCCGTTAGAGCCATGACCAAGGGCAAAGAAACCACGTGACCCTTGGGTACTCTCCGACATGCTGTGTGACCTGCGCTCTCGATCGAAAGTCCCATGAGGTTCTTGAAAAAGTCTGATTGTTTTTGGATCCGTTGTTGTTCCAAAAATCCTCGTTCTAAAATTTTGTAAAATTTCTCGGGTAGCTGGATCACTTCTAATCGCATTCTCAAGAGAACTCACACTTTGGGTTGCTGCAATGGTGATTGACTTAGATTCACGGGCTTTTGCAAGGTATCGATCATCACCAAGGCCCGCACCCCCTCCGCTAGTCGCCACATCTTGATATTCGTCCATGACAAGAAGTGCATATCGAGCCTTAGGGTCATCGCGGCGTTCATCAACCATTTCGAGTACTGCTTCTTGAAAAAGTAGTTTCATGAGAGTTCCAATGGAGCGTGCGAGCGCGTCGTTTTCAATATAGAGGCAAATGAGTTTGCCATCACGAATGGCTCCCTTCATTGAATAAAGGCTAATTTCATTAATTTTAGGTGAAAGAATTCGCGAAACTCGGTATTCCAAAAATTCATTGAGAAAACTTGTTGCCGTTGCGAGAATACTTGTTCTGATTTTTTGATCCATTTGACAGAACTCTTCTTTGAAATAGGAGATCGCCATTTGAATATTGTCGCGCTCTTCTTCGTCCCATGTTTTAGAGTTGAGGTAATCCACGAGTTCAGCGGCGACATCAGTGTCGCGGGCAAGTACCAGTGCCTGGTAAAGCTCTTTGAATGTGAAGTACTCGTATTTTGCAGCACAAAAAATAAGAGCATTCTTGAGGAGATTAAAGCTGGATTGCTCCCAAAAACGATTGTCGTTAGAACTTCCTAAGAAATTAATTGAAGCAAGCCTCAAGCTGTTGGCAATTTCTGTGAAGATCGAACCCTTTAGCATTTTTTCTCTCCAAATGGGGTTGAATTTCACAGCGCCCTCCAGTGAAACCCATAGCAGGCGTGACGCCTGGCCTTGGTGTTCAATAATATTTCTTAGCTCTCGCACAAAGGTACGTTTTGGATCTATCGCGAGCAGGGCCGGGGTAATGGTAAATTTAGAAATAATTTCTTTGAGTATTCTAAGCAGAATCTGAGATTTACCGGATCCAATGGCACCCGTAATAAAAAGATTTCCAGTAAGGGCTTTTAAGCCAAGATAAAGCCACTGCGCTCGCAGGCGTTTCTTTTTTGAATTATCTTTTGGATTTTTTAGCGAATGCTCGTCTTCATGAATACTTCCAATTGCAATCCCATCTTGAATGAAAGCGAGTTTTGGGAGTGAATTGAATGTTTGAAATTCGATTCCAGCTAGCCTCAAAATACCTTCAAGAATCCAAAGTGATAAAAGACCGAGGCCAATCAATGCAAGTGTCGTATTAATTGATGAAAATAGAAGCCATTTGCTTTGAATGGCGCTAATATCTAGCGGGAGAAAATTCAGGTGTTTGAGATTCAAGAGTGTTTTAGAAACTCCAAATCCTGCAGCAGTGCTGAAGAAAAAAAGAAGCACACTAATCTTGATGTCAGGGATTTCAAAAAGGCCATCAAAGATTGATGGTTTTAAATGAGCGCCTTGTCGACCTAGCCTTAGCCCCTTGCTTACCATTGTGAACAGCCAAATCGTGTTAAACAAGAAAGCTCCTGCCACAACATACAAAACCGCATCGTTAATTTCTAAGAAGAGGGAGAATTTTTCAGATGCAGCCTCAACTATCTTAGGTGATTTGATCCAAAAGAACAAAAGAATGAGCCCTAAAAAAATCGCGAGTGCTCCAGAGACGGGCATGTCGCTGTTCTTAGATTTAGGTGTCAACAAGGCGCCTGTACTCATGATGATGATACCTCCCCAGTCCAATCGTCAGTGCTGGGTCCAGAAACAATCTTGTCTTGTTGAAGCGTGCTGACCTTTTGATTTGGCAAGCGAAGCCTTTCAACTTTAAGAACATCGCTTGCTAAAATTTCATAACACGTGCGGGGTTCACCTTTTTTTGTGGTGTAAGAATTGGATTTAAGTTCACCCGTGACGAGTACAAGGTCACCCTTCTTAAGATTAGATATCGCTCTGGTGGCTAGGCTTGAAAAACACGATACTCGAAACCACTGCGCTTCTCTCTCGACCCTTTCACGGGTAATGGGATTAATGGAACTCACACTTTGAGCGATGGCGAAGCAAACAACAGGATGACCGTCTTTTATTTTGCCACGTTCTTTGGGATCTAGTCCAAGATTTCCAATAATGTTGATTTGGTTGTTGATAGTGATCATTGTTTGTCCTCCCTTTAAATGGGTATCTGCAAGTGCATGCCAACAGCCTGTTTTAGGGACGCGTTTGTATGTGTGTGGAATTATTCAAAAGCGCCAGTCTCACAGTGAGACTGAGTATTGACGAGTCTCAGGTGTGAGTATCAATGGCGGATTTATCTCTGCAAGGTTTTATCGTTGTTTTTATTTTATTAGCAGGCACGACAGATTCTCACTGTAATTTTTGAGGAGATGTACACCTAAAAACTTCCAACACACTTTTTCTATTACTCCTGGATAAGGGCAGTTTCATTCCATTTTTTAATTCAACTGTGGACTCATTGGTGCCGCCAATAATTTTAATCTGATTTGTGGCAATAATGTTATTTCATCGATGCTGGGTGTTAAGTTAAACTATTTTCTTTGTCTAGTCTGAAATTATTTTCTGGGAAGTTTAGTTTGGTTTTCTTATAGTGCTGAAAGAGCTCTGAGCTGGCTCGTAGAGAAATATCCAAATGGGACAACGGAGGAAGCTAAATGGCTACTGGTTTGGGTTCCAAGTTGGATACTGATTACATTCAATCGTGCAACGCCTCTGGGAATAGGTCAACTTCGAAAGGCAAACCTTTTCACAGACGGCTCGAAATTCTTCGCATGCAGCATGAGCGTGGGCTGGCGGGCGATTACGAACATGATCAAACACCATATCCATGCCAGCCTTTTGGTGACGGCTTACCCATTCTGGATCAGTTTTACATTTCTGTTCACATTTAGAGGTTTCCTCGCAGCTAGCAATGCAAACTCTTTCTGAAACCACGTAAGCCAGGTTATACCTAATTTCGAATATTAGAGTTTCGGCCATCCATTGAGGTCCGTCCGGACCATCCGTTGGGCACTTCTTTAACTCTGTTTGTGAGAGTGATAGGTCATAAATTTTTCCGTCTACCATGACGGTTCCTTGCCCTCCTGCAATCGCAAGGGAGGACAGAAACAGAAGGTTCAACGAGAAAATTTTTTGGAAAGTATTCATACTTGCAAACTATATTTCATCAGATTTCAGAAAGCAAGCCACATGATGCGACCAGATGGTTGGAAGGTTCAATCAACTAAAAAAATTTTTAAGTTTCCAAAGAAAATCTCATGAGAAGTATTTCATAATCTTCGTCCTTATCGACTCCTGCTTCAATGAAACCCAATCTCTTATAAAGTTGAAAAGTCCCTCGGAATATTCTTGGTTCGTGAAATGGCCTCGTTGGATATGCCTCTACAGCGACAGCACCATTCATACGGGCTTCATCTATGACAGCTCTAACAATCAAATCTGCCATGCCCTTGCCACGAAATACCTCTCTGACTGCTAAACACCCAATGCTCCACACATTGCTTGAGAACTCAGATAGACGGCTGCCAAGTTTTGTTTTCAGGAGTGGAAAGACAGTCTTTGGACCAGAACCAGTCCAACCAATGAGATTGTCACCTTGATATATTAAATACCCTATATGTAATCCTTGTTCGATATTCTTTTTAGTTATCTGAAAATTTGGCTGTGATTTGTCGTGGCAGCGAGTGACCCAATCGTCGCTGTAGCTTGTCCAGACAGCGCAAAAACATCCGCCAAAATCGCACGAACCTAGTAACTCTCTGAAGGTATCAAGTTTCTCTGGTATGAGATTTTCAAGCCTTAGATTCATACCATCACCCCCGGCTCATGAGACGCATCAGAATCCCCATAAGTCCGCCGCTCTTTCACGAGCCCCAGATCTTTCGCTTTCCGAAAAAAAGTCGCGCGTGACAGGCCTAATATTTTTGCTGCCTCTGTGCGATCACCGCGCGCTTCGTTGATGGCTTTTTCAAACTTCCGGCGTTCATTCGTCAATAGCTGTGTGCCGTATCTCCCAACAAGTGACTTTGTTGTACGGGATGTGAATATCTTTGTTACTTCAGGCAACGCTTGGCAAACGTCCTTATCTCTAATGACATTGTCAGTGCAGCGGCTACAAAGTGCTTCAATGATTCCATTGAGCTGTCTAATATTGCCAGGCCAATCGTAGGCTTGCAGTAAGGCTATTGCTTCGTTGGTGAACTTTTTTTTGCGATGGTGAGGCACACTTGCAATATACCAGTTCACTAACTCTGGAAGATCCTCGATTCGATCTCGGAGGGCTGGAATTTTGATGATATTCTTTGCAATTCGGTAGTAGAGATCTTCTCTAAAAGTGCCCTGAACTACTGCTTTTTCAACTTGCACATTGGTGGCTGCAATCATTCTAAAGTTTACTTTTATTGGCGCGAAATCTCCCACACGTTGTACGGTTCTCTCCTGCAGAACTCGTAATAGTTTTGCTTGCTGATTAAGAGGCATTTCACCAATCTCATCTAAAAACACAAAACCCTTTCCCGCTGCCTCAAATGCTCCAACCTTGTCACTGACTGCGCCAGTAAATGAACCCTTAGTGTGGCCAAATAGTTCGGATTCAAACAGTGAATCCGTTACTGCCCCACAATGAATGGGGATAAATCGATTTGCGCTATCACAAAGCCTCACAATCGTCTGGGCAACAACTTCTTTACCAGTTCCTGTTTCACCCAAAAGCAAAATGTCTTTCGCGCCTGATTTTACAACGTGGTCAATTTCAGCTTTGAGACGGCATGCGGCTAGAGACTTTCCAATAATCGTCGGGCCTTTGTGTGAATCAAGCGCTGTCGCAACCTGTCAACCCCCTAAATACGGACAATTTACGCTGAGATTACATTTTGCAGAATTTCACCTTTTTTAATCCCTTCTAAAAACATTTTAGGACTCTTAAAACCAATTGAACCATGTAATCT
>Ga0213870_1000912_pt1 | contig 13625 bp, 11 predicted proteins | sample WICALVC2017_Meta_FD_160119 | JGI IMG/M metagenome (GOLD analysis project Ga0213870, IMG submission 160119) | Freshwater microbial communities from subterranean cave lake in Wind Cave National Park, South Dakota, United States - WICALVC2017 | ecosystem: Environmental > Aquatic > Deep subsurface >... | reverse complement strand
CCGCGGAGCGTGCGGCTCGCGGAGGCACCTTCTTACGGTCGCACCATTTTTGAGTACGATGCGCGATCTCCGGGTGCACGTGCGTACGAGGAGTTCGCGGAGGAAGTCCACGCGCGTGTTGCAGCGCTGACCCGCGAACCGGTGCGAGAGTCATGAGATCATCGGGACTTGGAAAGGGATTGGCCGCGCTCATCCCGGAGCAATGGAGTGCCAGCGCGTCTCTCCCGCAGGCTGCTGATCTCTCTCACGCGCACCGTGTCCTGACGATCCCCATCGAGCAGATCGACCGGAACCCCGAGCAGCCGAGGACGGAATTTTCCGAGTCCGATCTCCAGGACCTCGCGCAGTCCATCCGCGCGCACGGCGTCCTCCAGCCACTCGTTGTCACTCGTGACGGCGCGCGGTACACCCTCGTCGTGGGGGAACGGCGGTTCCGGGCCGCGAAGCGGGCCGGGCTTCAGGCCGTGCCGTGCATCGTCCACGACACCCTCACGCCACAGGAGCGACTGGAGCTCGCGCTCATCGAGAATGTCCAGCGTACAGACTTGAGTCCTCTCGAACAGGCGGTCGCCTACAAGCGACTCCATGGGGAATTCGGCCTGACGCATGAGGACATCGCGCGCGCCGTCGGGAAAGAGCGACCGACGATCTCGAACACAATCCGTCTCCTGGAGATTCCTCCTGACATGCAAGCGGCGCTGAAGCGCGGTGAGATCACCTTCGGGCAGGCACGCGGGCTGTTGGCGGTGAAAGATCTCCAGAAACAACGGGAGATGTTCGAGAAGATCCGCACGGGAGCACTCTCCACGCGTGGGCTTGAGCGGTCCACGAGAAGTGTCGGGGATCGTCTTGAGACGCGACACAGGCCAACGGATCCACAGCTTGCCCTCTACGAGCAGGAGCTCGCGCGGGCCCTGGGCACGCGTGTGCGGATCAGAAAGGTTGGTGACGGCGGCAGTATTGAAGTCGAGTACTACAGCGACGAGGAGCTCTCGGGGATCGTGGAGCGGTTGAGCGGTTAGGTGTTTGGCTCCGCTTCAACACTTCTGGAGGGAGCGGGGGCTTCGTTCGGTTCAAACGGGCATTCTTTCTTGGAGCAGGCGATCGTCCCTCTCTGAGAGACGAGGGGACTTTTACACCGTGGGCACTGTTCACCGGTCGGCTTATTCCAAAGGACGAAGTCACAGTCTGGGTACCGATTGCAGCCGTAGAAATTCCGGCCACGTTTTGAGCGGCGTTCAACAATATCTCCCGTGCCGCATTTGGGACAGGTCACGCCGAGTTTGTTTTCGATGCGTTCGGTGTGCTTGCACTCCGGATAGCCGGAGCAGCCAAGAAACACGCCATACCGTCCGCGCTTCAAGACGAGCTCTTTGCCACATTCCGGGCAGGTTTTCCCCGTCGGCGCGGCCTCCACCGCGCGCTTTTCTTCCTCAGAAATCGGTGCGGTGTATTTGCACTCCGGATAGCCGGAGCAGCCATAAAATTTTCCGTGCCGTCCAAAGCGGATGATCACGGGCTTCCCGCACTTCGGGCAGGTGAGGTCCGTTGCCTGTGTCGTCAGGTCGCTTCTCTTCAGCATCGCCGTCTTCGTTTCGAGGTTCTCGTGGAACGGCTCGTAGAAGAGTTTCAAGATCGGGACCATGGCTTTTTCACCACTGGCGATCTGGTCCAAGTCCGCTTCCATCCGCGCGGTAAACTGGACGTCGACAATTTCCGGAAAGTGTTCCACGAGGATGTCGTTCACGAGCATGCCGACGTCCGTGGGGCGGAATCGCCGGTCCTCGGGACGCTTTTCGACATACGCACGCTCTTGAATCGTGTCGATCGTCGGTGCATACGTGGACGGGCGGCCAATCCCGTTCTCCTCGAGGGTCTTCACGAGCGCTGCTTCAGAATACCGCGGCGGGGGTTGCGTCGTGTGCTGGAGCGTTCGAATCGCGCGCACCGTCAGCGACTCGCCGCGGGTGAGCGGCGGGAGGATCGTTTCTTTCGTGCTGTCAAGACCTAAGACCTGGAGGTAGCCGGGAAACGCAATACGGGATCCCGTCGCACGGAATCCGTACGCGCCAGCAGTGATATCCGCGGTCATCGCCGTGAAGACCGCGTCCGCCATTTGGCAGGCCACCGTGTGGCGCCAGATGAGTTCGTAGAGCCGTGCCATGTCCGGGTCCAGGTACGGGCGCACCTGCTCCGGGGCCCGGGAGGGGTCTGTCGGCCGGATGGCTTCGTGCGCTTCCTGCGCCCCCTTTGTTTTTGTGCGGTAGCCGCGTTCCCGCTCTCGCAGGAACTCTTTTCCGAACGTGTTCGCGATGATACCGCGGAGGCGTTCGATTGCCTCTGAAGCAAGGCGCACGGAATCGGTGCGCATGTACGTGATGAGTCCCGTGGGTCCTTCCGAACCGAGCTCCACGCCTTCATAGAGGCGTTGCGCGAGGAGCATGGTTTTCTTTGCCGAAAACCCCAAGCGGTTCGCTGCCGCCTGCTGGAGCGTGCTCGTCGTGTAGGGTGCGGCGGGCGACCGGTGGAGCACTTTTTCTGACACGGCGGTCACCGTCCACGGGCTGGTCTCCACCGCGTTCTTGATGGTCTCGGCGTCTTCCCTTGTTTTGATCGCCATTTTCCCGAGGAGTGCTCCGTCCTTCGTCCGCAGCTTGGCGGTCAACGTTCCGTTCTTGGATTCCAGATCCGCTTCCACGGTCCAAAATTCTTCCGGCGTAAACGCGGTGATTTCCCGTTCCCGTTCGACGATGAGGCGTACGGCCACCGATTGCACCCGTCCCGCGGATAAGCCGCGGCGGACCTTCTTCCAGAGGAAGGGGGAGAGTTCGTATCCCACGAGACGGTCAAGGATCCGACGCGCTTGCTGCGCATCCACGAGTTTTTGATCGATCGTCCGCGGCTCGCGCATCGCCTTCTGGATCGCCGACTTCGTGATTTCATCGAAGGTGATCCGGCGGACTTTTCCTGGGTCAGGCTTCAACGTCTCGACGAGGTGCCACGCGATGGCTTCGCCTTCGCGGTCTTTGTCTGTTGCGAAATAAATTGCGTCCGCCTTTACAGCGTCTTTCTTTAGGCTCGTGATGGCTTTCCGTGACCTCGGCGGCACGACGTACTTCGGCCGAAAGTCTTTCTCGACGTCAACGCCGAGGTCACTCTTGGGGAGATCTCGGACGTGTCCATAGGAAGCCTTCACGACGAAGTTCTTGCCGAGATACTGTCCGATGGTTTTTGCCTTTGCAGGCGATTCGACAATAACGAGATTCATTTACACACGGATGTACTGACGACTGCCGACGTCGCGGACGCGGCCGTCTAGTTCAAGAACGGTAAGAAGAGAAGCGACGACATTGGGCGGGAGTGTACTCATGTTGACAATCTCGTCAATACCGAGCGGTTGGGCTGAGAGAGTCAGGAGGAGCGCTTGAGCGTCATCGGGAGGTGCCGTGATGCTTGGTGCGGGCTCTCCGTCGCTGTCGCGGACACGAGAGAGAACCTGGGACAGTTCGAGCGCATCAAGAATGTCCTCCGCCCGTCGCGCTGGAGCCGCCCCTTCACGAAGAAGGGTGTTTGTTCCACGGGAGAGGGGAGAGGTGATCGGTCCGGGCACTGCAAACACCTCGCGGTTTTGTTCCAGGCCAGATCGTGCGGTAATGAGCGCGCCGCTCTGCTCGTCTGCTTCAACGACCACCACGGCGTGCGCAAGTCCGGAGATCAGACGGTTTCGTTGAGGGAAGAAGTACCCCTGTGGTCGGGTTCCCGGCGCGTATTCACTGACGACGGCGCCTCCTTTTGCAACGATGTCTGCCGCGAGTTGGCGGTGCGCGCGGGGGTAGAGCGACGCATCGTCGGCGCCGCTCCCCAGGACAGCGACCGTTCGTCCGTGAACGGCGAGGGCTGCCCGGTGCGCTTCGGCGTCAATGCCGTACGCGAGACCGGAGACGATGAGAACCTCACGTGACGCGAGCGGACGCACGAGGAGGTTTGTTGCCGTCTTGCCATAGGGCGTAGCGTTTCGGCTTCCCACGACGGCGACGGCGACCTCCTCTGCGCGAAGCTCGCCGCGGACGTAGAGGAGAAGAGGTGGGTCGAAGATCTCGGTGAGGAGCCGAGGGAAGCGTTCATCGTTCTCGGGGATGATCTCGATGCCGCTCCCCTGCAATCGTTCGTAGGACACAGCGACATTCCAGTTCTGTCGGTGTTCGTGGAATCTCGCGCATTGTTCTTCCGTCCAGTGAAGGCTCTGGAGGAGCGCATCGTCGGCTTCCCACGCCGCACGAGGCGATCCGGTGAACCGAGGAAGTTCCCGGAGTCGTGACGCCGAGAGGAATGGCCGAAACGCTTCGAGCGCGTGGAGGAATGGCTCTTCCTCGGACATGTCCCACAGTGTAGCAGATCGCACGCTCTTCAAAAGATCATTCCTTGGCCCCTCTGTTCTTTTTCGTCCCGCCGATCCGCTCCTTGTATTTCGCCTCCGCAAGGATGCGGAGTGCATGCTCCACGCCCCCGAGAAGGTCCAACCCGAGTTCGGCGACGGGAATGCTCATCGCCGAACCGGTGAATGTCCAGCGGGGGTTGTCGGCGATTGCGGCATACGCCAGTCCAGGGGTCAGTCCTTCCCGGAGGGTGAACGTGATGCGTTTCTCAGAAGGTGGTCCGCTCTCTTTCGGGGATGCGGCTGCAGTGTTTGCCGCAATGGCGGAAACATCTGCTTTCATCGCGAGGAATTTCAAGCTCAGGAGACGGAAGAACGTCTCCGCCGGTTCGGGGAGGGGGCCGTAGGTCCGTTCAATCTCATCCCGGGTAGCCGTGAGATCCCGTGGGGTCCGGACCGATCCACTCCGTGTGTACGCAGCGAGGCGCTCCTCCATGTTCGGGATATACGTCTCCGGAAGGAACGCGTGGATGGAGAGGTCAATCTGCACATCGGCCGCACCGTGTTGCACAGTACCTGTCCGTAGGCGTTCCACTTCTTCCGCGAGGAGCTCTCCGAAGAGGTGGACACCGACAGCGCGAATCGTGCCGTGCTGTTCCGCACCGAGGAGATTCCCCGCACCGCGGATTTCCAAATCCCGCAGCGCGAGCGTCCAGCCACTCCCGAGATCTACCGCTTCCAGGAGCGCAGCGAGGCGTTTCCGCGCCTCAAGCGGGAGACGTCCCTGGCGGTAGAGGAAGTAGGCGTACGCTTGCTGGTTCCCGCGACCGACGCGACCGCGGAGTTGGTAGAGGTCAGAAAGGCCAAAGGAGGGCGCATCGAACACGATCAACGTGTTGACGTTCGGGAGGTCGATACCGTTTTGGATGATGGTGGAACAGACGAGAATATCCGCCCGTCTCGTATCAAACGTTTCCATGACCTGCATGAGTTGCTGCTCCGGCATTTGTCCGTGCCCCACGACAACGCGCGCTTTCGGCACGAGTGTGCGGATGCGCTCCGCCGCCGCGTCAATCGATTCCACGCGATTCCAGAGGACATACGCTTGACCCTTCCGTTCGAGTTCCAATTGGAGCGTCTTCTTCATGAGCGTATCGTTTTCTCGCGTGACTTTGGTGATCACGGGACGACGTCCGCCAGGAGGCGTTGCGATGACGGACAGAGAACGGAGACCCGAGAGCGCCATGTGGAGGGTTCGGGGAATCGGTGTCGCCGAGAGGGAAAGCACATCGACACTGGAGCGGATCTGCCGGAGCCGCTCCTTCTGCTCAACACCGAATTTTTGTTCCTCATCGATGATGAGGAGTCCGAGGTTTTTGAACCGCACGTCTTCCGACAAGAGCCGATGCGTACCGATGACGATCTCCATTGTTCCCTCCGCCAGGCGCCGGAGAATGCTCTCCTGTTCACTCGGTGTTTGGAAGCGCGACAGGAGCGCGATGCGCGCTGGGAACACCCGCAGCCGTTCACGGAACGTATCGTAGTGTTGTTGTGCAAGGAGTGTCGTCGGCGTGAGCACGGCGGCCTGCCGACCGAAATTGACTGCCTTGAACGCTGCGCGGATCGCCACCTCCGTCTTGCCGAAGCCCACGTCACCGCAAATGAGTCGGTCCATCGGCTGAGAACGTTCCATATCCTTGGTCACTTCGCGGATGGCGGCCGATTGGTCAGGTGTCTCTTCGTAGGAGAACGAGGCGACGAGGGCACGATCCGCGTCCGTGTCTGGTGGAAACGCCGTCCCGCTTTCCACTTCGCGCGCTGCGTACAACGCGAGGAGTTCTTTTGTCAGGCTCGCGGTCTCTGCGTGTACCTCTCGCGTCGTCGCTTCCCATTCGCTCCCACCGAGACGGTGGACGACAGGATTGGTGGCTCCAATGTAGGCGGTCACTTTGTAGACAACTTCCACGGGAACAAAGAGCTTGTCTCCCTGCGCATACTCGAGGATGAGGTAGTCACGTGCAGCGTCGTGGAGCTCCTTCCGCTCAATCCCGCGAAACCGCGCGATGCCGTGGTCCCGGTGGACCACGTACTCACTCGTCGTGAACCGACGCGCGTACGCCATGCCGGTGCCCCACGTCAGGGGTTGTTCTTCTCCCGATTCCCCGATGTCCGCGTCTGTGAGAATGTGCACGAGCTCTTTCGTGCTGATGAATCCGCGGGCATCCGCTGCTGTTTCCGCCGGTGCAATGATCAGCCGCTCATGTGTTGGGAGTGTATGCTTCAGTGCCTCAGGGCGCGCCGTCAACACGACGATCAGGCTCCCGTCCTCCAGGGCCTCTCTGACATCTTTCGCGAAGACCTTCATATTCCCGCCGTAGGCGGGCGCGTCCCGCAGCGGAGAAGCCGGAACAAAAGGGTGGAGGAGAAGGTTCGGAGACGTTTTCGGAGGCACGGCACCTTCTTCCGCAATGACATACGCCCGCTCGAGAATTCTTCCGACGGTTGTGGGGAGCGAGGAGGGGAGACCCAAGGGGTACATGGTCCATGTTTTGCCACCGTGGTCCGCAACGCGGGCGATGATCTCCTCGGCGTCCGTGCCGTTCGCGTTCCGAGGCCGAAGGGAGCGGATGCGGTCAATGGTATTGCCGGAAAATTCAATGCGGATGCCAGCATCCGCGTGGAATGGATACACGTCGACGAGGCCACCGCGTCGTGAGAACGTTCCCGGTTCTTCTGTAGCGCGTTCCTCGGAGTACCCGAAGTTCACAAGTCGCTCGGTGAGCAATGTCGGAGAGAGCGTCTGGTGCTCTTGGAGCGTCAGCGCCCCAAGGTCCGCCCCGATCCTGGGGGCGGGTTGGTTCAGTTCTCGCGGTGTGGCGAGCAGGTATCGTTTCCCTCCTTCTCTGAGCGCAATGAGGGATTGCCAGAACGCGCGGAGGCGCGGTGTCGGAATATCGCCGGATCGCTCCTGAGGAAGGAGGAGCGGCAGAATCGTGAGTGTGAGCGGAGAAGGGGGAGCACTCCCGTCTACGATCTCCGTCCGTCTCCAGAACTGAATGGCTCGCGCGAGGACCGGCAGGGACAGGGCTGTTCGCTCCTGGAGAACGACAACGATCGGTCTACCCGATGGTGGTGACGGGAGACGCGCGAGGAAAAAGGGGAGGGCGCTCTCGGGGAGAGCAGGAACCGTTGCTGTTTTCTCGCTCGCAACCGTCTCCCACAGTTCCCGAAATACGCTGATGGGCGGGAGTGCCATATCCCGTACAGCAACATCCTATCACAGGATTATCCGTCTCGCAATGTGTCTCTCCGACTTGGAACCCCCGAGAAGTGTACGGAGGAGGGCTTCTGCCTGGGGAAAGATCGAGTGTTGGAGCGCTTCTTGCTCTTCGGCGGTGAAACGTCTCAGGACGAACGTGTCGGTGGGTTCCATCTGTTCTTTCACGCCGACGCCAATGCGCAGCCGCCAGAACGCCCTGCTGCCGAGGTGGTCGATCACGGATTGGACGCCTCGGTGTCCTGCGGAACTGCGCTGCCGCTGTAACCGGAGTGTTCCGAAGGCAAGATCCTTGTCGTCATGGAGAATGACCGTTCGTTCCAGGGGGACGCGGTATGCGTGAGCGAGCGGTGCAACAGCCACCCCTGATTCGTTCATGAATGTGTGGGGTGATGCCATGACCACACGATCCGGGGAACATGGTGTTCGGCCATTCTCGACGACCTGGGCGGGGATTCTCGGATGCATGACGAATTTCGAAAGACCCCACGTCTTCCGAAGGGAAGAGAGCAGCCAGAAGCCAACGTTATGGCGCGTTTTCTCGTAGCGTGTTCCCGGGTTGCCAAGGCCCACGATGAGCCAGGACGTGGCGCTCGTGTTCTGCTTCCGTCGTGGGCGCGTTTCGTGCGTGTTACTGGAATTTCTCTGCAACATCCGTTCCCAAGAGCACAAGGAAGTCGGCCTTCGTTGACGTCTCGGACTTCGGGAATGTGACGGCAGTCTTCACGTCGAGTGTCGCGAGAAGTTCCTGGAGGCTGTTCGGTTTTTTCCCGCCCGTGAGGTCCACCACGATGGTCGTTTCTCGCCCTCGCGTTGCTGCGTTCCCCACGCCCGCCACCGTAAAGGTCTTCTTCTCGAGGGCTTTCGCCACCCGTACTGCCAACCCCTGCACTGTTGTCCCGTTCCGGACCTCGACGGTGGATTTCTCGGTAGTGATCGGCACCCCCGTTGGCGACGTGGAAGGAAGGGGCGAAGCGCTCTCGCGAGGGGGGTGCGACGCAGCGGGCGCCTCGAGCATCGGCGAGGCGGTGGTCGCCACGTTGTCGAAGATGTTCTGGGCGAACTCGCGGATTTCCCCGTACTCTTCAAGGCCGGCGCGAGGCCGCAGGATGGACGCCGGCTTCCCTTCAAGAATTTCCGTTTCACCAACGAGGAGCCCGTCGGGACCGGTGGTAAGGACCGCCGAACGAATGCGATCCTTCGGGAGATCACGCGTGAGTTCAAAGAGGCGCTTGAGTTCCCAGAGGTGAAAGTTGGTGACGACATTATCGCCGAGGACGTCCAGAATCCCTGTGACCGCGCGAAGGTCGAAGACGGTGTTCGCCGAGAGCACTTTGTTGCGAATCGCGGGGAGGAGTTGCTGTTGCCGTTCCGCGCGCTTGAAATCTCCTCCCTCCGGCCCCTCGACAAACCGCGCCCGCGCGTACGCGAGTGCGCGTTCACCGTTCATGTGCTCTGTGCCAGCAGGGAAGGAAATCTTGTGCCAGTAGTCGAAGAATCCCTCCTTGATGGTAATGTCCACACCGCCGATTTCATCGACGATCCTCTTGAATGCCGTGAAGTCGACCCGCGTGTAGTAATGGATCGGCAACCCTGTGATCTCCTCGACCTTTTGTTTCAGAAGGAGCGGTCCCCCCCCACCTTGGGCGTTTTCTCGGTACGCATGGACACCATTGATTTTTGCAAAGATCTTCGTGTCGGGGATGTTGACGTAGAGATCGCGCGGGATAGAGAGGAGAGCAACGTCTTTCTCCTGGGGGCGAAGACTGGCCACCATGATCGTGTCCGCAAGATTTTCCCCCTTATGTCCCTTCCCGCCGATCGCAATGAGGAGGATGTTCACGCGGTTCTCTCTCTCCCCTGCGAGGAGGCGGTTCCCGCGCCGGAAGAGAAGATCCGTGAGTTGGGCAAAGATGGATCGTTCCGGGTTGAGGACGTTGCGCCCAACATTGAGGACTTTGGCGGAGAGGAGTCCTCCCGCCAAAAAGAGCAATGTCAGGATCACAAGGACTGTCGTCCGCGCACCGCGACGTCGCGGTGGTCTCGCGCTCCCACGGCTTCCGTGCGGTGGCCGGACACCACCTCTTATTCCTGCGTCGGATCCCATGGAGGTGGTTCGTTCGCGTCCCACGGTGGTGCGGACGGGAACACGTGCCCCCTCATCGGCGGAGTGAACTTCGCGTAGGAGAGATGTGCGCTCATCTGGAGAGAGCGTGACACGAGAACTCATCGTACGCGTGCGAGTGTACCGCGGAACACTCTTGAGGAGCAACCGAAGGAGAGGGAGTCAGTCTTCCTTCCAGATGTTTTTTATGGTATGCTCCGCACGTTCTTCGTCTCCCATGAATACCCTGCCGGATACGCTCGGAGAGTCCGAATCCCCCCGCCCATCCTTTGTGTGGCGGGCGCTTGCGAGTACCTGGGATACCATCAAAGTCCTCGTCGTGAGCCTCGCGATCATCGTGCCGATTCGTGCGTACGTTGCTCAGCCGTTCTTTGTCCGAGGCGCGAGTATGGACCCCTCCTTTTACGACAGCGAGTACCTCATCATTGATGAGCTCTCCTACAACCTCCGCCTGCAGTCCCCGCGGCGTGGTGATGTCGTGGTCTTTCGGTACCCGCTGGACCGTTCCCAGTACTACATTAAGCGCATCGTTGGGCTCCCAAAGGAGCGGGTCATCATCCAGAACGGGACGGTGACGGTCGTCAATCGTGCATTCCCGGAGGGCATTCGCATTGATGAAGGCCAGTACCTTGCGCCGGGCGAGACGACGGACGGATCGGTGGACGTGACGCTCCGATCAAATGAGGTCTTTGTATTGGGGGATAACCGGGATCACAGTTCCGATTCCCGGGTGTGGGGTCCTGTCCCCGAGGAGCTCGTCACTGGACGTGCGTGGGTGCGCGTGTTTCCCATTGCGCGCGCGGGAGTACTCGTAACCCCGCAGTACGGCGGTCTTGTCACGCCGCTGTCCACGAGTGCGCCGCTTCCTTCTTCTTGATCGGCCGCTGGTATGAGTTTCCCGAAGGTGAAGTCTGTGAGAAAGAATACCAAGGAAGCTCCCCTCCACCGTTCTGGAGGACGGAGGGCGGGCGCTGCCTCGCAACCCGAGGACGAAGAAGAAATGCGCGCGCAGGCGCCGGTCCGACTCCTTGTGCAGTCCCCCCGGGGCATGGAGGATGTGCTCCCGGATGATCACAAGTACTGGGACGTGGTTGCCGATACGGTGCAGCGGGTCTGCACGGGGTTCAATATGAAGCCGATTTCCACACCGATTGTTGAGGAAGCCATGCTCTTTACGAAAAGCATTGGCGAAGGCACGGACATTGTTGAAAAGGAGATGTTCTTCCTCAAAGAGAGGGGCGGAGCGGCTCGGCTTGCGCTCCGTCCGGAGTTCACGGCGGGCGCCGTCCGTGCCTTCCTCGAGCATGGGATGGCCTCCTGGCCGCAGCCGGTGCGGCTCTGGTATCTCGGTCCCGTCTTCCGTCACGACCGTCCGCAAGCGGGGCGCTATCGGCAGTTCTCACAATTTGGTGTGGAGGTCATCGGAGAGAAGCATGCGGTCGTGGATGCCCAAGTCATTCACTTGGTGTACGAGATCTACAAGTCGCTTCAACTCGATGCCTTTCGTATCGAGATCAATTCCCTCGGGTGTCGAGATCCTTCCTGCCGACCGGCGTACCTCTCGGTGCTCAAAGCCCATGCCCAAGAGCATGTCCGGAAGCTCTGTGCGGATTGTCGGCGTCGCGCGAAGACGAATCCTCTGCGGATCCTCGACTGTCAGGAAGAGAAATGCCAGCTCGTCGCGAACACCGCGCCAAAACTTCTGGATCGTCTCTGTGAGGCCTGCAAAGCGCACTACGCGCAGGTGCTCCAGTACCTTCAGGCGTTCGCCATTCCCCTGAGAGAGAATCCCCGTCTTGTCCGCGGCTTGGATTACTATACCCGCACGGTCTTCGAGATGATCTCGACGCTCCCGAGCTCGGAGGGCCTCGGTGGCTTAGCGATTGGTTCCGGGGGTCGCTATGACGGTCTTGTGGAACTGCTCGGCGGACCGTCGACGCCCGCGATCGGGTTTTCCGGGGGTGTGGAGCGGACCATTCTCCAGATGCGTGCCGAAGGCGTTGAAGTCAACGTCACAGATGCCCCGGATCTCTTTCTCGTCCATCTTGGCGCGTTGGGACAACGGAAGTGCCTGACGTTGTTTGACGATCTCCGTCGTGCGGGGTTCCGTGTTGCCGAAGCGTTTCATAAGGAGGGGATTAAAGCGCAGCTGCGCGTTGCGGACCGGCTGCGGGTTCCATGGGTGCTCATTCTCGGGCAGAAAGAAGCATTGGATAACACGATCATTCTCCGGAACATGGACAGTGGTATGCAGGAGACGTTGGGTGTGCATTTCGACGCGCTCCTGCCGGCGCTTCGAAAACGGCTTCGTCGCGACGTATTCCCCGTCGCGGGAACGCAGGAATGAGCGCGTGTATTTTCTGTCGGATCGTGTCGAAGGCCACGCCCGCGGATGTGGTCTATGAAGACGAGAACGTGCTCGCGTTTCACGATATTCACCCGAAGTACCCCGTCCACGTGCTCATCATCCCGAAGGCACATCTTCCGTTCGTTCCCGAGGCAGACGTTTCGCAGGATGCGCTTCTCGGAAAACTCCTCCGCATTGGCGCGCAGATTGCGGCAGAGAAGGGCATCACGAAAACGGGTTTCCGTCTCCTCACAAATGCCGGTCCGCACTCGGGCCAGATCGTTCACCATCTCCACATCCATCTCATCGGTGGGGAGCCCTTGCGGCCTCTGTAAGGAGGGGCGTGGAGGAGCCGCGAATGCCCGGAGTCGCTTTTGACATACTGCAGAATGTCTGTCACTCTTCCAAGGTACGAAGAAGGGAAACGAGGTGATATTCTCCATATGCTTGAAGTGAAGAAGAAGGAACACGAGTCTGTGGACAGCCTGCTGCGCCGGTTTCATCGGAAGGTGCAGCAGAGTGGGATTCTTGTGGAAGCGAAACGCGTTCGCTTCTACGAGCGTCCCAAAAACAAACGTCAGCGACGTGAGGATGCGATCCGACGGACAGGGATTCGAAAAGAGCGCGAAGTCCTTCGGAAACTCGGCAAGCTTGAGGAACGGTCGCGCGAGCGATACGGATCGTTCTAGCCGCCAAAGCTCCATGGCACTCCAAGAGCAAGTGGTGCGTGACCTCCGGGAGGCGGTGAAGGCGAGGGCAACAGAGCGGGTATCGACACTCCGCCTTCTCATGGCGCAACTCACGAACGAGGAGTTGGCGCTGAGGAAACGAACACTGTCCGATGAAGAGACGCAACGCATTATTCAGCGAGAAGTGAAAAAGCGGAAAGAGGCTGCCGCGGGCTTTCGCGCGGGCAATCGCTTTGAGGCCTCGGAGCGTGAGGATGCCGAACGGGCCATTCTTGAGGCGTATCTTCCCGTGCCACTGTCCGATGCCGAGGTTGAGAAGGTTGTTCGTGAGGTGTTGACAGCGTCCGGTGGCGTCTCGCTTGGAAAGGTCGTGGGAGCCGTGATGGCGAAGGTTCGTGGCAGAGCAGACGGCGCGCGCGTGCGAGCACTTGTAGAGAGCATCCTCTCTTCCTAAAAAATCCGGTATCCTTACTGTAGAGAAATACACACATCACCAATGGACGCACCCCCAAAAGACGCTTCCTTGTCTCCTCCCACGCCGAGTCATACAGCGGGGAGCGGTGCAAGACGTCCTCCAACGCCGCCGGCGCCACCACAGCCCGCAACCCCGCCGGAGCCGAAACCCGCTCGCCCCGCCACTGGCGGGACGAGTCCCGTCGCTCCGTCTCCCGTTCCATCGCGACCAAGGAGCGAAGAACCCCCGGAGAATCTCCCGCTTTCGCCGGTGCCCCCGGAATCCCTCGGTCCGCGACCTCCGGCCCGCGCAGACGCCCCACCGTCCTCAACCGTTCCAGGTGTCCGGGGTCCCCTGC
>Ga0213870_1000911_pt1 | contig 13626 bp, 18 predicted proteins | sample WICALVC2017_Meta_FD_160119 | JGI IMG/M metagenome (GOLD analysis project Ga0213870, IMG submission 160119) | Freshwater microbial communities from subterranean cave lake in Wind Cave National Park, South Dakota, United States - WICALVC2017 | ecosystem: Environmental > Aquatic > Deep subsurface >... | reverse complement strand
TTCAGTAAAAAGCTTCGAGAATATGCTTGGAAGGGAAAAACTTTGGACGATATTGAGAAGGAACTAACTGGTCAGAAAAGACGATAGTCTTGCTTGGCGTTAACGTAATTCTACTTAGAAAATCATCAGGAGTGGTTATCACTGGTGTGGGTATTCTCTGTTTGTCATTAATGCTTCGAATGGATTTTAGAGTAGACTGTTTAACAATATCTTCACGATTCCAACTCAAAAGACAATCAACCTTACTTGAACTTGTTAAAGCTAAAATTAGTGCATCTGGTGATTTTATCGGAACTTGCTCTTTGTACGCATTTGCTAATTTTCTAACCCTTGAGCTAACTTTCACTTCGTGATCAATTAGTTTACTATATAAAGCTAAAAGTGGAGGTACGGGTTTTAACTCTTTCTTTAGTACATCCAATCCAACAACATTAACTTTAACTGCCGAAACTAAAGTTATAATTTCGAGAGAGTAATTGGCTCTTTTCAGAAAATCTGTTTCGTCTTTTGACAGGTTTGATCTATTTCGAAGAATTATCAGCGCTGGTATATCCATTGGTATGTTTGTATCTAATGTTATTGTTCTTATCTTTTTGATTATACCCATTTCACTCTAGCAATATTTTATTCTCTAAATTAATAGAACTTTTTGGTAAACGGTGCAAACTCTCACTTTCTGTTAAATACAAGTCCGATGGAAAATCTTAATGATATACGTATATCAACTCTGCTAATCTAAATAGATAACAATATATTTAAATACTTCAATATGTAAATAAACATTATGAAAACCAAAACCATCACCATAAGCGTGCAGGAGGATGTGGAAGAAAGATTCAGAAGGCTAGCTGGCTCTATGTATGGGAAACATAAGGGCTACTTGGGTAAAGCCGTAACAGAAGCTATGAGCACTTGGGTTGAAAGAAAAGGTGGAAGTGACGTTGTTGCCAAATCGTTGAAGCTCCTGGAAACCGGGATTAAAATGGGTAAATTTAAATTCAAGTCAAGAGACGAACTGCATGAACGATAAGGTTTGCTTTGACACTACAACTCTAGCCTATGCATACGATGAATCCTACCCTAAAGAAAGAGAGGTATGCAAAAATCTTGTCGACAAGGTATTTAAAGGGGAACTTCCGGGTGTCGTCACCAATCAGATTCTTGGTGAATTGTTTAATGTGTTGACATCAAAAATCGAGAAGCCTGTAGACACTGAAAGAGCTGGAATTATCGTAAAGAGTTTAATCGAATCTGTACAATGGGAAAAAATAAATTACACTTATGAAACTGTAGAAAAAGCTATTAACACGTTAAAGACTTCGAAATCCCATTTCTGGGATACTGTAATTGCTGAGACAATGAAAGAAAATGGCGTTGACACCATTTACACAGAAAATGAAAAAGATTTTAAGAAAATACCTGGAATAAGAGTTGTAAACCCTATTAAAGAAAATTCTAAAAAAATTTGGGAAATAAAGATAAAGAAAATAATCGATACCCCTTTCTGAACTCTCACTTTCTAAAATCAAATTGGAACAAAAAATCATAAGCCTTCCAAGCTTCGCATGTTCCGCATCCTTCCTGGTATTCCTTGCATCTTTTGCCCCAGAACTTTTCTATCCATTTGTACATTGCTTTCTTCACAACTCTCACTTTCTTTCCTTTATCCATTTAATTATGTCGTTGTATGCCTCTCGGTTTTCTTTTTTGAATCTTTCAGGTATTCGTTCCTCTTTTATACAATCTGCACAAGTAACTGAAATCCCCGCATTATGGCTTACCCCAATTAAACCGATTTCAACAAGTATCTTTCTCTTGCATCTTGTACATTCTCCTTTAGAATACTGATATCCCAAACTCATCTTAACAACCTTCCAATTTCATAAAGAATACCAGTGGTTCGAAAGAAAAGCACAAGAGATGATCTGTGAGCTCTAATCTGTAAGCACTTAATCATTAATCTGTAATCCTTGAAGCTTCACGTCACATCCCGTCAAGATTCCCAGTCTTGAATTCCGTCACAACACAGAATTTGTTTCTCATACTTACTTCCGGCAACCACTGGCAGCTTATCGTTAGATAAGCATCATTCGATCAAATCAACAGTCCAATTTGATTTTTGTATTTCGTTATCTAGTTTCACCTTTTCTTTTTCCAATTCTTTAATTTCATCTTCCACTATCTTTTCATCAACTTGTGGGATGTATTCAACCTCTTTCTCTTTTCTGCCCCAAAGCCAGTCGCTTCTGTCAAGTTTTATCAATTCAGACAAGTTAGCGAGCTTGCTTCTCAAATCACCGACTTTAACAATAGCTTCAGCAAGAGTTATGTCATCTGCCTTAGTTTCCAAGTTGGTTCTCATTATTTGAATCTTTAATTTCCTTATGTCATCTATCTTTTCGTTAATCCTGTCTGTGAGCTCCTTAACATCAAAAGCCGGTCTCTTACCTTCCTTGACATACATAGTGTCTTTTCTAATCTGAATCATTCTCGCTAGTTGACTCTTCTCGCTTTTCAACCTGCTTAATGCTGCACCTAATTTCATTTTAATCACTTGAGAATTTCTCTTGTAATTTGTTCAATAAAAATCTTGTAGACAGGTGTACTTGACCAAATAAGATTATTTAATGGAAAAGAAAATTATTTTGTGGTCACTTGTCAAGACTAATCATTGATTTGGATGTCATGTTGGCGGCTTATAGCAGAAAATTTGACGATAAGAAAACTAGAGCAATGGACTTGATTAGAGAAGTTAAAGCAGGTAAACGTGAACTTTACACGCCTTCCACATTAATGGATATTGTAACTAGCTGGAAAATTGAATATCTTAGAAAAAAAATCAAAAAATTCTTTGCTGTGTATTCTACAGAAATTGTATCTGCAGAACGAATAAACAAAATCGCAAGTAATATCGGTATAGATGCGAATATTTTGAAAGACAAATTCGTAGAAATCGGGATTAAAGAAGAAGACTCTTTTCTGGTAATAATAGCAAGTTTACTGGATCTGGAATTGAAAACATTTAACAAAAAACATCTTATCAGCAAGCGAACTGAAATAAACAAAATATTAAAAGAATCAAATCTAAACGAAATTTCTATTTCTGAACCCTAGACTTTTTAAGTTCAGCCAAGTCTTTGAAAAATCTCTTAGCGGCAGATCTCTTGATTTGGTGTGCTATTCTTTCTATTCTTTCAAATTCGTCTTCTTTTCTCATAATGCCACTAATAAACATATTGTAAGTTTTAATATTTAATGTTGTTCGTAGGATGTGTACAATTGATAATTAAAGGCGCTGCGTGGATGAATCGAACATCCTAAGAACTTGCGTTCTTGCTCCAGATTTCTTCCGAATGTCAGCAGTTTGCCTCGACTCCAGTTTAAGCCTTGCTTCAAGTATAGCCCTATCGTCTGGCTCCTTGCCATTCGGACAACGCAGCAATTATTTTATTAAGAATTTTCCTAGATGATGCGTGTGAGAGGATTTGAACCTCTAAGGCGACTAACGCAACGGATTTCTCAAGCCATAATCTTAAGTTTGCTCTCTTAGTCTGAGCCTTTGAGTTTGAGCCTCTAAGTCCGCTCCAATACCAGATTATGACACACACGCATTAGAAAAAGAACTAACCAATGTGTCGCTTAACTCAGCGACAAGAGACTTGATAACAAAGCTTGTGTGAACATAGAAATTACCTGTCATTTCAACAATATAAAACTTCCAGTCAAGTTGGTCTGACCAGCACTAGCGGGCATTGCGGGATTTTAACCCGCGACCTCTTCCGTGACAGGGAAGTGTTGTGAACAGACTCTACTAAATGCCCAGTGGACGGTATTGGAGTTGAACCAATGCTACGACTGCATAAGAGTCGCTGTCTACCGTTAACATAACCGTCCTATGGAGAGTAAGAGAATCGAACTCTTAACACACGCCTTTTCAGAACGTTGTTCTCCCATTAAACTAACTCTCCAACGGAAGATGCGGTTACTGTGCCTCTTGTTTTACGAGATGAAGTGTTTGGCTTCGACATCCCAACCGCTTTCAACCTGAATGCCACAGGCCATCTCTTCCGAGCGCATCTGCCAAGACTCGAACTTGGAACCTTCTCCTCAACAGGGAGGTGCTCAACCTGTTAAGCTACAGATGCATTGCTGATGCTCCGCTAGTGAATTGAACACTATCCTACTGGTTTCTCCTTTTCGAGTTCTGGTCTTTCGAAAGCCAGTCGTATTTCCGTCCTACTCACGGAGCGTGGGGTAACCCCGAATTGAACAGGGAATCTCGGTTTTGGAGACCGTCAGTTTGTCGATTAACATATTACCCCGAGATGCGGGTGAGAATTTAACTCACTTCTTCTCCTTTGCAGGGAGCTACATAATCGTTCTGCCACCGCATCAGTGGACACAATCCGAGTCGAACAGATAATTCCCGTGGATCAGACGAGTGTTTTGCCCTTGAACTATGTGTCCAATTGGCGTGAGGTGAGTTGAACACCTATCTTGACGCTTTCTCCAATTTCGATTTCGTCTTTCGTTTCCGCCTTAGGAGACATTCAGCCTTCCTTAGAAAGCGTCTGCTCTGGTCCAGTTAAGCTACACGCCAGTGGAAGCGAGAAGACTCGAACTTCTACCCTTCTGCTTGTAAGGCAGACGCAGTACCTTTGTGCCACGCTTCCAAGAGCCGCCAGTGAGGCTTGAACTCACATCCTTCTGTTTACAGGACAGTTGCTCCACCTCTTGAGCTATGACGGCATGCTCCCGAGCCGAAGATTTGAACTCGGTCTTCCTGTTTCACGAACAGGTGTGCAACGCCCTTACACCTCTCGGGAAGTGCAGATGGTGGGATTTGAACCCACGACTGATGCTATCTTCAAGACTTGGATTATGCTCTTGGTAGGCACCCAGTTTAACAAACTATCCTACACCTGCATGAGCCCGAGGAGATTTGAACTCCTGACCTTGAAGTTTCTTCTTGTTTAAGAGCTTCAGTAAAAGCTTCCTGCTCTAGCCATGCTAAGCTACGGGCTCGTTCTAGAATGAAAGCGTCTGTCAAGAGCGTTTAGCAACAGAAGACGTCACCCGCAAAGATATCTGTACCTCTGACTCTATTCTCTTCTTTTCTGCAGATTATCTTTGCGTTAATTTTACTCACCGATAGTTTTAGTTAGTTTTCTCGCATTAATAAATCTTGTGGACACCTTCACATGACCAGTGGGGATGGGGAGATTTGAACTCCCAGTATTCTTGCGTCCAAGGCAAGTGGTTTGTCAAGTTAACCGACATCCCCATAGACCCGATAGGAATCGAACCTACTACCTTCCGCTTTCCCTTAATTCCAGTTCCGCTGGATTTCCCATCCAAAGGCGGTTATTCATCCGTCGAACTTCGGGTCTGTGGACGTGAAGGGATTTGAACCCCTACCCTTCTCGGTGCAAGCGAGGTGTTCTTGCAATTGAAACTATAAACTCATATACCATAAATTAGCATCGTATTCTCTGTGGCACCTGTTACATAATAATATACATTTTTTGATTTCTTCTATTGCGTTCTTCTTGTCTAATTTCACTATCAAACGTGCAAGTTCCTCTTCCTTATTTATTTTTTTGATATGAGCAAATTCGAGAGCACCCATATATTTATTATATCCGCATTTTCTACAAACTCCCCCCATAATTTTGACTAGTTCTTCTTTTAATTTGTGCCTCTTTTTTTGTTTATTTTGTAAATCTTTTTTCATTCTTTCCTTATATTTTTCAGGAAATTTCTCCCTCAACTCCCTCATATATTCTTTTATCCATTTCCGATGGTATTCTTTTCTTTTTGAACTATTTTCGTAGGTTTTTCGCCTTTCCTTTACTTCGGGTCTTTGGTTGTATTTTTTACTGTATTCTTTCTTTTTAATTTTTGTTTCTGGTTTACTTCTATATTTTTTATTATATTCTCTTTGTTTCTCTTTATTGTTCCTTCTCCATTCTCGCATGTATGTTTGCTTATCAAACATGTTGATTTATCCATTTTACAGGGTTGTTCTAAACTGTTAAACTATGATGGGAAAAAAGATATAGATACTGGCATATAACATTTCTGTAGTACAACATTTTAATCCTGTAATCAATAACAATTTTCTCCAATAAAAATTTTGTAGTCAGGTATACCTGACCTATGCTTTTAATACAAATCAAAACAATTTCATTATTCCTGATTGAAATGTCCATAAGCTTTTCAAAGATGCAAGAAAGAAAATTAGGGGGGCTTTTGGTTAGAGGATTTACTAAGAAACAATTGGTGATATTGGAATCTGTAGGCAAGGACAAATCCAAATCAATAACCTCAACTTCAAGGAAAATTTCCGAGGAAAAAGGTATATCCCTGTCTACTGTGAAGCTTGATTTGAAAATACTCGAGAAGCTTGGATTGGTGAGAATAGTTGAAAAAGACGGATTTAAGAGGGTTGGTATGACTAAGTTTGGTAAAATGGTACTTAGAATCTTGTCGCCGTGCTATAACAGCCTGACGAATGCGTTAGCGCAGATGATAGAAAGAATCTTTTATTCCTTTTCGATAAACGCGCTGCAGAGGTGAGACGAATGACCGATAGTTAATGTCATTCGTTTATTTCACAAAAGAGAAGATAGTCACATCTGAAGAGAAGCTTTGCAAAAGCAAGATTAGGGAGTTGTTTAACGGAATTGTCATAGTTAGGAAAACTCGGTGGAAGCATACTTACGGGAAGAACCACTCATCAAAAAGCAGGACTGGCTACTTGAAATATAAGATACCAAAGTCGAAAATCATCGCTGTGATAAATTGTTGTTCTTAGATAATTCATTTTTCTTGTCCGATTCATCTTCTTTTTCTTCCTGTATCGGTTTTTTAGCTTTTAGTTTTTCTAAAGCATCGGCTGGTTCTACGCGCTTTATATTGGGCAAACCGTCGTAATCTCTATCAAAAGAAACAATTTCTTTAATTCCTAAACTTTTCATAACAAAATAGTTCAAAGCATCATCATATCTCCTTTTGAATTTTTCCATTGTTTTAGTTGCTAAAATTCTGTCAATAAGATTGACTTCATATATAGTAAGGCCTTCATATGCAACAAGGCCCACCAGAAATTTTTTTATGTCTGCCAACTTGGCTTTCTTGTTCCGCATTATTATGACTGCCGAATCTATGTTGAAATCTGTTGTTATGCATTTTATTTCATTTTTCAAAACTTTTAGCAAGAATTCATGCGCTTCATCCTTTTTCTCTTGTTTTAGTTCAACCTCTAGAAAGATACTTGTGTCTATGAGATAGACCATAACTCTCACTTCCTGTGTTTTTTATAATGCAACGCTTCTTCGGCCCATATGTCTAATGCTTCGTTTTGTAATTGTTCGGATGTTTTTCCCTTGACATGCGCTAACATCCCCTCCAATTCATCTACAGGATTTTTAATATGCTTTTTTACAACTTCTTTTGCATTTTCTATCTTTTCATTTTTCAATGTCCAGTTTGCCAAAGCCTTTTGCGCAGCTGTACTCAAGGCGCCTCTGGCATAGCCGTATTTTTTCATAGCAATTTCCCTAAACTTTTTCTCCAATTCACTGGAGATGTTGACTTTTAATGTCGTCATAATGTAAATTAAACAGGGGTGTTTAAATACTTTTGTACTTAAGTACCTAAGTACTGAGATATGGCATTAGTTATCCCTGAACTTTATCCCATAAAAGGTTGTATCTTTTGATACAGCTTCTCCAACATACTCAAATCCTCTTTATTTTTGTTGATTATCGGATCCCATTCGCCTTTTCTGAATAATTTTTCTATATCTTCACCTCTGATTCTATCTTTCGGGACTTCTATGCCCATCAACCGGCATGCGATTTCCAGTGCAATAAACTGAAATTCTCCTGTGGAAGAAAAGAACTGCATGCAATCCATATGATTAGAACCGACTTCTGACATTCTCCATTTGTTAAGATTTACATTTTTAGTTTTCTTTATCTGGTTCATTACAGATCTTATATTAATGAACGGTATATCAAATCCGTATCCGTTCCATGTCACTATTTTGTCTATTTTGTTTTCTGAGAGAAATTGCCAAAATTTGGTTAATATTTCCTTTTCATCATTCCCATAGAAAAATATTGGTTCTTCATTTTCCTTCTTTATACCAATTGTTATAATTTTACCGAAAAATGGGTGGCTGAACCTAGAAAAACTTTTATCCATCAGATAATTGATAATCTCTTTATTGTCAAATTCTAGTGGAGTGGTTTCTATATCAACAAAGGCTGTTGTCATTCTACTCGCCTCTTAAATATAAACTAAGAAAACTTATAAAGATAAAAAATATCTGTTGGTTTAATGAATCTTATCAAATCGTTAAAGAATAAAATAGTAAAAGATCCATTTGAAGAAAGTGTATTGACTGTTTCTGAATTGACTTCCACCATAAAAGAAATCTTAGAGTCTAATAATGAATTGAAAAATATAGCAGTTCGTGGTGAAATATCAAATTTAACACAACATAATTCTGGACATATCTATTTTACACTCAAAGACGAGGAATGCCAAGTTTCTTGTGCATTTTTTAGAGGACGTAACCAATATTTAGATTTTAAATTAGAGCACGGTATGAAAATAATAGCCAAGGGCTCTGTCGAAGTTTACCATACCCGTGGTAATTATCAGATAGTTGTAAGAGAAATCCGCCAAGACGGCATAGGCGAACTACATAAGAAATTCCTTTTATTAAAGGAAAGGTTGGGCAAGGAAGGGTTGTTTGATGCAAAATATAAGAAACCTCTACCAATGTTTCCAAATACTATAGGCATTGTCACTTCGTTAGATGGCGCGGTCTTGCATGATATGGTGAAGATAATAAAGAGACGTTGGCCATTTTTAGAAATCATAATTGCTCCTGCAAAAGTCCAAGGTCTTGACGCTGCTCCCACTATTGTTGAAGGAATTGAACTCCTGAACCAATTGAATGTTGATGTGATTATAATTGGGAGGGGCGGTGGATCCCTTGAGGACTTGTGGTGTTTTAATGAAGAATCAGTCGCTAGAGCAGTATTCAAGTCTAAAATTCCTATTATTTCGGCTGTTGGTCACGAAACCGATTTTTCCATTTCAGATTTCGTTGCCGATATAAGAGCTTCGACACCTTCTAATGCGGCAGAACTGATTGTTCCAGATATCAATGATATTAAAGGGCAGGTTGACTTGAAAGAACGTATGTTATTAAATGGGTTCAAACAACTTTTGCATCAAAATTACCAAGATATAGATACCTTTGAGCAACTCGTAACTAGATCCTTTGGGTCACAAATAAAGTTTCTGTTGCAAGAAGTGGGACATGCAAATACACGTTTAAATGATTTAAATCCGAAAGCAATCTTAAAGAGAGGTTATAGTGTGGCTATGAAAAAAGGTAAAATAGTGAAATCTGCAAAGATGCTTAAAAGAGGCGATACATTAAATACTGTATTACATGAAGGTGAAGTTGAGTCGGTAGTTGAGGAAATTAGGTGATGAATATTCCTAAAAAGATGGGCTTGTTTGAGGAAAAACTTACACAATTGAAAGAAATTGTATCCGGAATAGAGTCTGGTGATTTGAACCTCGATGAGAGTTTAAAGAAATTCGAGGATGGTTTAAGGCTTTCTAAAGAATGTCAGGACATACTTAAGGAAGCTGAGCTAAAGGTAGGAAAATTAGTTAAAAAATCTGGAAAACTGGAAGTAGAAGAGTTGGAAATGTAGTTATGCCAGGCCAATATGAAGAACTAAGTTGTCTATAAAAAATCATGAATAAGTTTATTAATAATCAGTATTACTATTAGTGTAAGGCTATGGACGAGAAACGAAAATACACCGATGGTATTAAAGGGTTTCTAAAAATTATTGAATTTAGATATCCTGTATTAAAAGATAGACCATATCATCAATTTTTATATTGGTTTATGTGGTTAAATTTTAAATGGGGAGATGAGCCAACTGAAAAACCACCTGAAATAGTTATGAAATTTCTTTGTGATAACAAAAACGATCAAACAATTGATTCATTTTATTTTGACGACGAAAACCAAATTGTTTATCTAATTCAAAGCAAGTACATTCTTAACTGGAATGATATTAGAAGAATTACTTATAACGAACTCAAACGAACAGCCGATATTATTAACTACTTTGAAAATCCTAATACTTCTTCGATAATTTACCAAAAGGCTAATCAAACGTGCAGACAACTTTTAGGGAAAGCCATTGAAAAGATACGTAAAGGTTACAAACCTAGAATCATCCTAGTATCCAATAAACTATCACCTGAAGAATCAAACTTAAAGAAATTAGAAGAATTGACAGGAATTGACATTAAAAATTGGGATTTTGAAATTTTTGATAGAGAAAAACTTATTAGCTTATATATTGATTTTCTCGAAGGGCACAATCCGCCCCTTCCACCAGTATTCTTTCCAATTGAAACTCAGGAGTACTTAAGATACTACGAGAAAGATTACGCATTAGAAATATATGTTGCCATAATGTCTGCTCGAATTTTTATCGAGCTTTATAACAAATTTGGGAATAGAATTTTCGAAAAAAATGTAAGAAGTTATCTTGGTAACATTTTTGTTAATCAACAAATTCGTAAAACTTTGAAAGAGCAACCTAAACTTTTCCTTTTTAAAAATAGTGGAATTACTATGCTTGGAAGTAATGTTGAACCTATATCTAAAAAAGCAGGTCAGGAACCAGGATTTAGAATTAAAGATGTTCAAATAATTAACGGCCAACAAACAATACGTGCTATTGCAGAACAAGGGAAACACTCTCCTAAAGTCCTAGCTATGATAATAGTACCGTATCAAGGAGCACAATTACACGGTAAGGAAGACATAGTAACAGACATAATTGCTGCTAGGAATTTTCAAAATAAAATTGATTATTCGGATTTAAGGTCAAATTTCCCTGAACAAGTTAAATTGTGGCGAGAATTAAAAGAAAAAGGATATTATTACGAAAGAAAAAAGAAAGGTTGGCAAAATTTTGATATCTATGGAAGATCTCTTTATAGTTTGGCATCTCAATATAATTGGGCAGTTATTAAAAAGAATCAATTGGCCCAGGTAGTTTTAGCTGTAAAAAAAGATCCACAATTGGCTTATCAAGGAGCTGATTTTATTTTTCGAGAAATGTACGATATCGTTTTTCCTAAGAATCTATTCTCCACTTTATTGAAAAATAATTACTATTTAGATTTATTCCTGCTTTGGAAAAGATACGTACGTAAAGTTGGAAAAGAGTTTAACACATACCCACAATATCATATTTTAAATTTTTTGGTTAAAAGTTTAAAACTTAGTTTTAAAAATTCCAGGAGGTTTTTCATTATATTAGAAAAAGAACGTTTATTTAAACCACTTTTATTAGCAACAAAAATATTGTATCGTCTATGTGATAAAATTGTGGAAGAAGAACAAAGAAAAAGCAAGGAAAAAATTGGTAGCAATGACATTTTCGGTAAAAGACTCGGAATATTGAAAACTATGATGAAACTTTTTTCGTCTCAGAAGTTTTCTAAAGAAAGGAAGAAATTTTCTAAAACTCTAGCTGAGACAAAGCAGGAGTTGAGTTCGATTAATGTTAGAAGATGAAACAATTCCATGTCCTGTTTGTAGCAATAATCTTAATGTAAAGGTAGTAAAAGGTGGTAAAAAGGATACTTATCTAGTTCCTGTTGATTGCCAAAATTGTAAAACTTCGTCAGGAAAGCTCGAAAGAAAATTAAATAGTTCTGGTAAGCAATGGGTTAAAACTGAAAAAAGCTATTTTAAGCTCGACCCTAGAGGATAGGAGAATTAACCAAAGAAAAGTATTTAAGATCAAAGAATACTAAGAATTTAATTGTATGAAGACTACTCACAAACTCATTGTTGGAGATTCTCTTGAGACTATGAGGAAAATGCCAGATGAATCGGTAGACTTGATTATAACTGATCCTCCATTTAATATAGGAAAAAATTATGGGGGTGTTTACAATGATAATAAAAAATTCGAAGAGTACGTTGAGTGGTGTAAGACATGGTTGAAAGAATGTATAAGAGTACTAAAGAAACATGGTAGTTTGTATTTGTTTAACTATCCTGAAAATAACGCTTACTTGCTTCCTTTTTTAAAGGAAAATATGGTGCTCAAGAGATGGATGACATGGCACTATCCAACTAATACTGGTCACTCCAACTCAAATTTCACTAGAACACAACATTCGATATTGTTTTGCACTAAAACTAAAAATCACAAATTCAATAAAGATGTAATTGCGGAGCCTTATAAAAATCCAACAGACAAAAGGATAATTGAGAGATTAAAAAATGGGAGTAAAGGTAGAGCACCTTACGATGTGTTTCAGCATAATTTAGTTAAAAATGTTAGTAAGGACAAGACTCCTCATCCCTGTCAAATACCAGTACCTCTGTTAAAGACCTTTATTATGGCGAGTAGTGACCTAGGTGACACAATAATGGACCCGTTTGCTGGGAGCTTCTCTACATGCACGGCAGCTAAAGAACTAGGTAGAAATTCCATAGGGATTGATATAAATCCAACATATGTAAAGATAGGTAAAGAAAGATTAGCAAAGGTTAGACCTCTTGAGAAATTCACTTAAAACTTTTGTAACATAAGTAATTCTTAATGGAAAATGAGTTTGGAATCACTAGAGAAATGATATTAGAAATTGTGAAAGCTACTTCTATAGCAATGAAAAGATTGAAACGTTATCAAATTGATGAATATTCTATCACAATGAGTAATAAAAACTTGTCTGAACTTTTAAGTAAAACGTTTGAGGGTGCTGCTGCAAAAATTTTTAGTAAAAGATTAGGTTATAAAATTGAGAAAGAAAAAGTTGACAGAGATCCGGATTTAACATTTACTAAAATAAATAGACCATTGGAAGTAAAAGTAACTTCGACAGATTATGCTTGGACTGGAGGAGAATTTAGTCAAAGAGCACCAGACTATCTGCTAGTTTCTTGGGGTGGTGATTTTGATGAATTTTATATAACATTAGTTCGTATCGACCATGATGATTGGCAATCTAGAATGGCGCAAAGATTTTATGGGCCATCATTTACAATCAGAAAACTTTTCGAGAAAGATAGAATTGAATTTATGGGCAAATTAGAGATGGGTATTAAAGGTAGAATAGAGATGAGGAGAGAGAAAATTCATATTGACGAAAAAGAAATCCTTATCGAATAGAACATGAAAATAACTCAGAGATAAAGTAGACTTTCTAATGCTACCGCCTATTTCTTAAAATTATTATTTTCAACCCATTCACAAAATCCACATTCCTCCCCGCTCTCAGGCATCTCCCCTTCCAGAACATCAACAGCCTCCTTGAAAATCCTCTCTGCATTCTTCACAGAAATCTTCCTGTCCACCAAATCAGTATTAAATACCACATCTCCATCATCATCGACTTTATCCGGATGATAGAACAGCAAATACGCATAATCCTCTGTCTCATAACCATTCTTCCTTAAAAGAAAGTTGTAAATGTCCAACTGGTCCTGATAATTCTCAGCAGTGTCTTCCTTCAACGGATATCCCCTTGTCTTGTAGTCCAGAACAATAA
>Ga0213870_1000910_pt1 | contig 13635 bp, 13 predicted proteins | sample WICALVC2017_Meta_FD_160119 | JGI IMG/M metagenome (GOLD analysis project Ga0213870, IMG submission 160119) | Freshwater microbial communities from subterranean cave lake in Wind Cave National Park, South Dakota, United States - WICALVC2017 | ecosystem: Environmental > Aquatic > Deep subsurface >... | reverse complement strand
TCGAATGGTCGCCAGATAAAACAAAAATACTATACATTGCATCTCAATCGGGAGAGTTATCTCTAGTTATCAATCCTCCTTTAATTGGTGCTGACTCTACCCCACAAGAAAGATCTATTCAAGAAAATGCTATTTATGTATATGATATGAAAGAAGACAAAAACTTCAAAATAGATATTGGAAATTTGAAATTGCCTGCCCGCCGAAGCCTAGGCGCAGGCGAGGAAATTGAAAATTCTCAAGGCTTGCTAGCCTTGAGCTGGTTTCCAGACTCAAAACACCTGGTATTTATAGAAAATCAAAAAATAGGAATAATGGAACACGATGGAACAAATAAAACAACAATTTATGCTGGGCCATTTACGGATAATTACGTTTTTCCGTGGCCAGATGGATCAAAGCTTGTGGTTTTAACCAATCTTGGCAACCCAGACATTACCCCAAATTTATATACGATAGGACTGAAGTAGCAAATTGTGCTAAAATACAATCATATTCTGAATTCTTGAAGTTGGAAGCTGGATGTCTTTGAAATTGAATACTTGACTTATTGAATTCTTGATTTCAAGATTTCAAATGATCAAGATATCAAAGCATCATGTTCAAAAACGTCAAGGGTATCCATTTTCAAAAATTCTAAACTAAAAAGAGTCCCCGTAGCTCAACTGGATAGAGCAATCCCGTCCTAAGGGAGAGATTGGAGGTTCGACTCCGCCCGGGGACACTTAAAAGCGGAGACTAGTTCATCGGCAGAACGGCAGGCACCATTCGGAGCCTGCTAGCCAGGTACCGTCTGGTAACATGGCGCTCGGTTCGGCCTGCCCGCCATAACTCCAGGGTGTAGTGCAGTGGTAGCACGCAGCGTTCGGGACGCTGAGGTCACTGGTTCAAATCCAGTCACCCTGACGAGGCAAGCGCAGGGAACGTCTGACGTTCCAGGCAAGGGACAGTAAGGAGGAAGGTGCGACACCTCTCTCCCCGACCAAAGAGTTATACTAAGCTTATATTCGATTCCACAACAATCATAATTTGGAAAGCGCAAACGAAATATTTTGCAAAGATTTAGGCAGTAACTCGTGTGGCAAGGGTGGAAAATTAGCGATAAACTCAAGCCTCTCTCTCATTATCTCCCTCTTCTTTTTTAATAGCTCATTTACATAATCTTTCATGTTATTCTTACTCGTTTTAGCCTCACTTTTATTGATGCGATCGCTTTCTTGTTTGACAAGCTGATTTAGGTGTTTAACCTTTTCTTCAAGGCTAACATACTCCTTCTCTAATCTATCTAAGCCCCATATGCTTCGCGCAAGTTGCTTCGGATCGCCTAGTATAAAACCTGAGACCTCCATAACAAAAACATTTTGTGAAAGTCCTATCGAATCTATAAATTCCCTCATATCTTCCCCTATCGCTAATGGGCTAATCCAAACAGACTCCTGTAGCATCCCAAAACCAAGACTTTTTAATTTATTGCGAAAGTTATTTCGGACTGACTTTGATTTTTCTGATATGTCAAAGACAACTATAACCCACCGCTTATCCCATTTTCTAGTAAGACTCAATATTGGAAAATCTCTATGTACTCTTTTTGTACCTGTCGAAGTTAAACGCAAATATACGTCACCATTCTTTAAAACTTTTTCTATATCTCCGGTTCTAAGACTTCTACTAACAGTCTGTAAAAAATTACTTCGCTTGTAACGCTTTGGGATAAAGCCATACATTGCTTCATAACTTTTGCCCATGATTTGCATTGGATCTTTTACCTCTTCTGCAATGTCCCCAACTCCAGCAAATGTCAACAGCAAAATATCTCTTACTCTTAGCAGTTTTCCCATTCTTTAATCAAATCACAATGCGATCGCATTGTCAAATACGAAGCTAAACGAGTTTTAGTTATAGAAGACCTCTGATCCACAACTGTATCAATCCTATTCTAAAAAGATCATTGTAAAAAGATTGTAAAAATTAGAAGGGTTAAGAAGGTTTTTGTGGAGGGTAAGAATACGAAAGCCTCGCGCCAACAAGACGATCGATATCTCTCCAAGGAACAACGAGTCTACCTTTATCGTCTTTTGGATATGGTGGTTTAGATAAAAGTGCGGTTTTTACCTCCTCTATGTTTATTTGAAGAGGGCTCTTGAGAATCTTTCTTGTCTCTTGACTGCCAACATCAAAATGAGATTGGGTCAAAACAAAAAAAGCTTGTCTACCTTCTCTCGTTTCCTCCATAACTGTATCCCAAACCACCACATACTCTTTTCTACCTTCTCTATTAACAAAAACAAGCTTATTCGATTGATCTTGATCTAAAAGTCTAAAACTTCCACGATCAAATATCTTATAACAATCCCAATCTCTTTTTATAAACTCGTTTTTTTCATTTGAGAAGTCTATGCCAGGAGGATTTGGACTGTCTTTAATCCAAGGCCTTGCCATACGAACTACTGCTGATCTTCCATCAGTAGAAAAAAATATGCCATCCATAGGATTAGCTACAAAACTTGATGTAGACATAGAAGTTTCTTCTGGATTAAAAAAACTAACTGACATGGTATATGGTTCGTGATATGAGAAGGAATATTCAACCTGTATCTCTCCCTTTTTTTTAATGTCTACAGAATATTTATCAGAAGAAAAATCTTTGAAAGAACGTGCCATTAAGGTTAAACCCTGTCTATCGAAAAAATAATCTATTATTTCTGTTTCTTCTGGGTATTTCGGATAAGTTCTCCTTAATGCAAGATATCTTTCACTTAGGTCAATTTGTAGAACTGGAAGTGATATGGATTTCTCTTGAAACTGCCAATTATCTGGTATTTTAAAATTTTGTGGTGATGAATCTACTTCTGACATATTGCTATATTAAGGATTTAGACTGACTTTTGTTAGAGTGGCTAAGGTTTCAGCAGCCGAAAAGCCAATTTTTACGACGTAAAAAACCTTATTCGGATGAGCTTTTCTTGCTAGCTCAACGGCTTCACTACTTGTATTGCCAATATAGGTTTTTTTACTTTCGATGTCTATAGCCAAAAACTTACCGTTTTGAGCGGGTGTATATTGCAATTTAATTGATTCGTATATTTTCGCTCCTTTTTCCGCTATCTTTTGAATGTTTGCCTTTTTAATTAGTTCGTCATTGATAGTCATAGGTTTATAATTCCACTATAACAACATTTTAAAAAAATACATTGAATTTATGCCATCTCTTCCTTCGTATACACATGAGCGTGGTTGAGTTTTTGCCAAGAAAATATCTCCGATTCTGAAAACATTAGCTTCTCTTCTTTTTTGGCGATCTCAACACTTTCTGAAGCGTGAATCAGATTGTACTGCTGGCTCATGGCAAAGTCGCCGCGGATTGTTCCTGGCTCCGCTTCCCGGGCCAATGTTATACCAGTCATTTTCCTAACCGTTGAAACAGAGTCCTTTCCTTCCCAAAGCATTGCAACTACTGGATAAGACTTCATGTATTCTTTAAGAGGCCCAAAAAAAGGCTTATCTTTGTGGTGGACATACCATTCATCCAAAATTGCATCATCAAGCCCAATCATTTTTATACCAACCATTTTTAAGCCTTTTCGCTCGAAGCGATGGATTATTTCACCAATTAAACCCCTCTGCACTCCGTCGGGCTTGACCAACACGACTGAACGCTCCATAAACTTAAGACTTTAAGACTACAAGATTTTAACGATAAATCTTCGAGACTATTCACTAAAGTCTTTAAATCCTTAAGTCTTAATCATAACTCTAGCATCTTCTCAAACCTTTGTCCATCAGCAAAATTGCCTATTACTGCCAAATTCAATCCGCTTTCCACAAAATATTTTTTTGCCATCCTGTTCACTTGATCCAAAGTTACATTCTTTATCTTTTCCAAAACTTCCTCTGGTTTGTCAATCTTTTTCTCCAAAAGCTCTTGGCTTGCAAAAAATCCTGCCACCGAACGACTATCTTCAAGCTCCAAAACCAAATGCCCCTTCAAAAACTCTTTAGCCTTCTTTACTTCTTCGTTTCGAATTTCGGATTTCGAATTTCGGATTTTTCCATATTCTTCAATTATAACTTTTATAGATTCTTCGATCCTTTTTGGATCAACACCTGCCATGGATACCAGGCTTCCACAGTCTGAATAATGATCAGAGTGCGAACGCACATAGTAGGCTAGCCCTCTTTTTTCCCGCACCTCGTGAAAAAGCCTGCTGCTCATTCCGCCTCCCAAAATGCTAGCCAAAATAGATAAGGGATAGCGATCTTCGTGGTCAACAGCTACAGTTCGGACACCTATTGCTATGTGAACTTGTTCTGTTTTCTTCTCTTTTAGCAAAATCTCGGGCTTGGTTTGACTTTCTACTACTTTATTATATCGCAATGTATTAAACTTACTCATTTTTCCGAAGTATTTTTCAGTAAGCTGCCGGGCTTTCGAAGAATCTATTCCCCCAGCTACCACAACAGTAATATTATCCGCGCTGTAAAGGCTAGACATGTATGTAATAAAGTCTTCTCTTTGAATCTTTTTGATAACATCTTTCTCACCAGAAATGTCCCAACCCATAGGCGTATCTTTATACAAAAGTCTTTCATATATATCTCCAATCTTCCGAGCCGGCGTGTCCTCGTAGAGATTAATCTCTTCTAGAATTACTCCCTTTTCTTTTTCTATTTCTTTTTCATCAAAAAGAGAATTGCAAAGCATGTCGGACAAAACATCCATACATAAGTCTATGTGGTTTGAAGAGGACTTGATATAGTAACCAGTGGTTTCTTTGCCTGTAAATGCGTTGAATTCCCCTCCTATTCCATCGATAAGAGTTGATATTTGTATTGCCGATGGACGCTTTTTTGTCCCCTTAAAAGCCATATGCTCTAAAAAATGCGAGACCCCGCTGTTTAATTTGGTTTCGTAGCGAGAGCCAGCGGCCACCATAACCATTACTGTGGCGGATTCGAAAGATGGCATGGGGACGGTTATTACACGCAGGCCATTGGCAAGAATAGTTCTGTGGAAGTTCATAAAGAAAGCCAAGTCTAACTTGATCGAGTCTGACTCGACTTGGCAGACCCATTCTACCACGTCTTGCCCCTTTTGCCAAGCTTTACATCTTATCTGGGGCATAGATCCCCAAAAGATACAATCCATTCTTAATAATCTCTCCAACTGCCATGGTTAAAGCAACCCGAAATTCTCTTACTCTTAACTCCGATTGTACACCCTTAAGAATTGGCACCTTCTGATAAAAAAGATTAAACTTTTGGCTAAGATCAAAAAGATAATTGCACAAAATATTAGGCGCAAACTTCTGGCTTGCTTCCTCCACGATTTCGGGGAAACGATGAAGAGCTCTAAGAATAGATAGTTCTTCAGGTTGTAGTTCATCCCCTACTTTTGAATTTTGTCCCCGATTGAATCGGGGATTGAATTTTGTCCCCGATTGAATCGGGGATTGACTTTTGACTTTAGCGAGCACGCTCTGCGTGCGAGCGTAAGTGTATTGTAAATAGGGCCCAGAATTCCCCTCAAGACTAATTGACTTCTCAAAACTAAAAGCAATATCGCGGCCAATTCCGCTTTTCAGCAATGCGTATTTTACAGCCCCAACCGCAACTTTTTCCGCAGTGTGCCCATCCATTTCTTTATATTCCTGCTTAATCTTTCTCTTAACTTCATCCAGCAACCATTCTCCTGTAATAACTGTTCCAGTTCTACTTGACATCTTGCCCATGGGAAGACGAACTACCCCATGGGCAATGTGTTTGGTTTTTTCGGCAAGTACTCGCGAGATTTTGCTCAACGCCTTAAGCACAACTTTAAAATAATCGCTTTGCTCACTTGCAGTAATAATAATTGAAAGATCATAGGGAAAATCTTTGTATTTTATAGGAGCAAGACCCAGATCCTTGGCTTCGTAGGTTGGAAGATCCTGCGAATTTATAAAAACCCTATTGTGCAATCCGTATTTTTCGCCATTAAATATTACTGCGCCTTTGCTTTTCTGAAAAACTTCTTTTTTAAGATATTCGTTAACCAAATTAAGACCTATCTCCCCAGCCTCGCTTTCAAAGTAATAGTAATCAAATTTTGTCCCAAGCCTTCTGTAGATAGTCTCAAAATATTCCAAGCTCCACGCTCTTCCCTTTTCGTACAGGGCCATTACAGCAGGATCTTTCTCGTAAATTTGCTTGTTGATCTTCTCAATCTCTTTCTTCGCATTTTCGTCTTCTTCATAGGCTTTTGCCCCCAAAGCATAAGCTTTTCCCAAAAACTCTGCCCGCTCTTTCAGCGATTTGTTTTCCAGATTTGAGATTTGACCCATTCGACTTCGCCCAGGGTCAATCCTGACTTTATCGAAGGATTGAGATTTGAGATTTGAGATTTGCAAAATCGCGTAGAGCGATTTTGCAACATGCATTCCCACATCTCCCTGATAGTTTGCTCTTTTAACAATAGCGCCTCCAGATTCCAACAGCCGACAAATTGACTCGCCCACTATATTGCTGTACAAGTGACCGATATGAAACTCTTTAAACGGATTTGGGTCTGTAAATTCAACCATTATTCTCCTATTTTCTAATCTCTTAGAAAACCCATATGCGTCCTTCACTCTAATAATATGTATCATTAGAGTGATTAGATAATCTTTGGAAAGCCAGAAGTTAATAAATCCAGGCTTTGCGGCTTCTATCTTGCTAAAAGTATTATGTATTATGTATTTTGTATTAAGTATTTTTACTACCTTTTGTGCTAGCTCGAAAGGCGTCCCTACTTTTGACTTTGCGAACAACGTGAGCGCAATACTCGTAGAGTAGTCTCCATGTTTCTCATCTAACGGATGTTCGAGCTGAATAATCACTTCTAAACCAGTTAACTCTTTTACTGCTTTTTGGAGATTGCTACTAATAATCTTTTTTACATCTTCCATACCTTTTCCTGCCTATCGGCAGACAGGTTTATTTTATCATAATTGCCAAAAAAGAAAATTGATCCCGATTAAATCGGGATTGATTGCATTATGTACTCAATTTTTAATCTTGTTTTCGAACCTAATCTTGCTAGAAATAGCATAGTTTGATATAGTATAGACATGACTTGGCTATGATGTCAACCTGCCTGTCGGCAGGCAGGCGGCAGACACCATCACAACTTAGCCCTTGCATTTTTAAGAATTACCTGCTAATTTTATTCTTATGAGGATTCTTATTGTTGACGACGATGAGGCCCTGATCAATATTTTTACCAATGTATTTAACAAAAACGGCTTGGATACTATTACAGCAATTACTGGAAAATCCGGGATAGACAAAGCAAAAAGCGAAAAAATAGATTTAATTATTTTAGACCAGATCTTGCCCGACATGCCAGGGGGCGAGGTGTTAAAAGCACTCAAGGCAGACCCCGCAACCAAGAATATTCCAGTCATTGCTCTTTCTAACTTTAGCCAGCAAGAGCTGGTTAAAGAAGCATTAAATAATGGAGCCAAAGACTATGTGTTTAAATATCAGGTTGACCCTCTTGATTTAGTTAATAAAATAAAAACAGTTCTAAAACAACCTAATGACTGATAACGATTTACAGAATCTCTTTATATTAATAGCCTCTTTTATGGCGTCTTTTGCTAGCATCGCTTCCGGCGTGATAATGGTAGATGTCACCAAGAAGTTTAAAACAGGAATACTCTCTTACGGATTTAAATCCGTGGCAATTGGCATAATTCTTATCGCATTTGGAATAACAATAGATTCGTTGTCTGTCTATGTTTTGGTGTTTAAAAATCCTACTCTTGATACTGTTCTTCTTATCTTAAAAGAAGCTACTTTTGTAATTGGGGCATATATTATTGTAATTGGCAGCAAAAGAACAGCAGATAAGCTGCAGACTTTAACCAAACAATAAAAACTAAATAGGAAATGAGCCTGCCTACATTACTTGTTATATTAAACTCAATATCTATTGCTATAGTTGTAGCACTTATATTGTTTAAAAAAAATCTATTCGAGAGCTCCAAAAATAATCCGCAAGCGTCAAAAAAAAACACTATGCACCTAATGGTGCACGAGTTGCGCTCGCCTGTTACAGCCATAAAAGACGCAGCCTCAATTCTAATTTCCGGAAAATCCGGTTTTAACAAACAGCAACAAAAGCAATTTCTTAGAATTATCTACAAACAGTCAAAGCTTCTTTTAGATCAAATTAGTGCAATAATAGATGCTGAAAAACTTGAGGAAGGAAAACTTACTGTTACCAAAATACCAGGAGATATTGCAGCCTTCGTCAACCAGCAGACAAAAATGTTCTTGCTTTCGGCAAAGAAAAAAAATATTTCTCTAAAAGTGGAGACTCTAGAATCTCTTCCAACAATATCCTTTGATCCAATACGCATTGGCCAAGTGCTCAATAATCTTATTTCAAACAGCCTTAAATTTACAAAAGAAGCAGGGGAAGTTTCTGTAAAAGTAACCCGCAAAGATCCAACCGAAAATTATGTTACAGTTTCGGTTTCAGATACCGGCATAGGAATTTCTCCCGAATTTCAGAAAAAGCTGTTTTCCAAATTTGCCCAGTCTGCTCCAGTGTCCAAAGAGATAACTAAACAGGGGTCTGGTCTTGGTCTCTACATGGTTAAAGGCATAATTGATGCGCATGGTGGCAGTATAAATGTAGAATCCGAACCCGGCAAAGGAACCACCATTTCTTTTAGTTTGCCTATTTAAGAAAGCTTCCCCTCTCCTTACACTTACGGTACGTCCCGGTGCGGGGCAAGGGGAAAACTACCTAGCAAACCACTCCTTCCCATCCGAAACAATCTCTATATCTCCCTTTTCGTCCGTCCTTAATATCTTAATATCTTTATTTCTTAATATCTCAATTATTTCTTTGGCTGGATGACCGTATCTGTTTTTCCCAACCGATATAACTCCTAGCTCTGGTTTTAGAAAACTCAAGATTTCAGAATCTAGGCCAGTTTTTGATCCATGGTGCGGCACCTGAAGCACGTCTATATCTTTTAATTTGCCATCCAAAAGCGCTTCTTTCAACTGTAATGCCTGACTATCTCCTGTTAGTAAAACCGAAAAATCTTTGTAGCTAAAAAGGCTTTCTATGTTGGCAAATTCACTTCTTTCTCCAATCAAACCTTCGGGGCTGGTTTTTTTAAGAAACTCCCTGCTTGGGCCTACTATTTTTAGACCTACTTTATCTTTCAATTTAAACGTATCCCCTGCATACAGATACTTTATTTTTATATTCTGACCTTTTAGCTCATCCATTAAAGCCTTAAATATAACAGTATCATTCTTCAAATTCTCTGTTGCAAAAGAAATTATTTTGTAATGCCTAGCCACGCTTATCAGACCCTTTAGGTGGTCTGCGTGAGGATGGGTAAGCATAACCAATTCTAAATCCCGATCCCAAAAAGGCATGTGGTTTGACAAACAAGAAAGAACAGAGTCATTGGGGCCTCCATCAACTAGAATATCCAATCCTTTCGGAGTCCGAATAAAAATCGCATCTCCCTGGCCAACGTCGCAAAACACAAGGTGAAGCTTCCCATCGCTAAATAATCCAAACTGATAAACAAAAATTCCTCCCAACAATAAAGCCAGAATAAATCCAATAAAAGCAATCTTCCTCACAACAATTTCATTATATTATCGACGACCGCATCGAGCATTTTAAAATCTCTATCTAATTATCCTTCTCTCCCGAAATTCCCTCCATAATCTTTCTCTTACAAAGTCTTTAGGTAAAAGCTCTTTGGGTAAAAATGGATCTAGAACACTCACCTTTATAAACTCTTGTAGCAACTTTCCTTCTCCCTCTTTCTCCAGTACAAGTTTTGTAAGAAGCTCTCCATAAGCATTATTAAGATCTGTAATGTGAAAAGCTCTATTAACAAAATCTCCTGCATTACCAAGAAAAAATTTATCTGAAACAAAAATATAAGCATTATCAATCTCGTTTCTATTCGACGATAGAATCTTTTCAACAGTGTTTTCGATCGGCAAAGGCGAGACATAAAGACTCTCCTGAAGCATACCAAATCCCAACATGTAAAGAGACCGTCTTAATGCATTCCGAAGGCTTCTCTTCTTTTCTTCAATATCAAATCCTACAATCCTCCATTTTCCATCCCATGGCTTGTGTAGAAACTGCAAGTTAGGAAAATTAACCAAAATATCTCTTTTTCCTTTCTCTGTTATCTTAAAGCTACCTCTCATAGTGGAAAGTACTTTGCCACTAATCTTCAAATTATTAACCATACCATAAAGATTTTTTCTTTTATATGTAGGCGGAACGAACCCATAGAGATTTTTATAACTAAAAGAAACGAATCCGCCAGGATCACGAAACTCTCTCATTATTTCATCTATCAACGTAATTCCAAAAAGAAGCAGATTTTTAGTACTCATAAATTTTATAATAGATGATGCGGTCGTCTAGCATAAAATAAAATCTATTTTCTCCTTTTAAAGGATAACACAAAGGCTATAAGAAAACTATAATAAGACAAAGTAAACTGCCAGGGAAAAACATCTAAATTTACCACTCCCCTAAAAGAAGCAAACACAGATATAACCTTCTCGAGATAAAGTAAAAAAGGAAGAGACAGGTATAAAAAAATGCCGCCTAAAGGCTTTAGAATCATTCCAATCATAACGCCGACTCCGCCAACAACCATAAGGGTTGGAATTGTCCATAAAACCAAAGCATTCGCAACAATTGACCAAAGCGAGTAGCTTCCAAAGTTACTAACAAGGATGGGAAGAGTTGCTGCCTGCGCCGCTATTGTAGTTACTACTCCTTCCCCAACGACTGACCGATTAAGAATAACTTTCACCTTTTTGCTTCTTTCAAAAAGCGGCCTTATGTATAAAAGTCCAGCAGTTGCCAAAAATGATAGTTGAAATCCTATGTCAAAAATTATATTTGGCGACCAAAAAAGCATTGCAAAACCAGCCAGAAAAAGTCCATATAGACTTAAGTTTTGCCTACCAATAATTTGTCCTGTAAATACTAAAATTCCCATTATTGAGGCTCTAAGAATTGAAGGTTCTAGCCCGGCTAAAACTGCATAAAATAGAATGCCTATAATGCTTAAAACTATAGCCATTTGACGGTTTAAGAAAAACCCAAAAATAGAACTTAAAAATCCCCCGACAAACGCTACATTCATTCCAGAAGCCGCCACAACGTGAAACACCCCGGAAATTCTAAGACTATCTGCAAGCTCTATGGGTAATGATTCCTCTACGCCAAAAACAATTCCTAAGAGAAGACCCGAAGATGTAGCCGGAAGAGTTTTTTCAAATAAAGAAATTGCTTTTTGTCGAATAAAACTTGCAACTGCTAAAAATAAATTTTTATTATCTTTAACAGTCTCTATTTTGGGAAAATACATTACAAGAACAGTATTTCCATTCTTTAAGACTTTATCCTTTAAAACGCCATAAATATGCAAGGTGTCTCCGTAGTGGAATTGTGGATATAAAGAAATACTTATCAAAATTCTATTACCCCCATCCAAATTAGCAGACATCCTCTGCTGATTGCCAACAATTTTGGGCTCTGATAGAAGAGTTGTTTCGAAACTGATATGCTGCCCATCTTTATAATAAGGCTGATTTTGATAGAAAAGGAAAAAACGAAGAAAAAGAGTAATTAAAAGAAAAGCCAATACTAAAAAATATTTAAGCACGGCGATAAAATTCTAAACTCGAAATTCCAAATATCAAATAAATTACAATCTTTCTGGCGAAGCCAGATCTCGCTCCGCGAGACAAATCTCAAATTCAAAATGTTTTGACCACGTCTGACGTGGTTTTGACCAAGTCTGGAAGTCTGACTTCCTCTGACTTGGTTTTGAATTTTATTATTGTAATTTTGATATTATTTGGAATTTGGTGCTTTGGATTTGGAATTTAATATACTGTTATTTTCTCTTTTATCTCTCCAAAAACCTTCTCGCCTACAACTTTTTTGGAAATAAGCTCATCAATCGTGCTATATGGCCGACCATCTATAATTTTTTGTGCTGTTACTGGTCCCACACCAGGCAGACTATCCAACGCCTCAATGCTTCCCGTATTAATGTTAATCTGATCACTCGCAATGCTTCCCGCGATACCTTTTACATTCTCTCCTATCTTTGGAATATAAATTTTTGTTCCATCTGCTAGTCTTTGGGCAAGATTAAGGTTTTTGGAAACCCATTCTCTATCTGCGTTCTCTGACAAACCTCCTGCCGCAACAAGGCCGTCTTGAATCCTTGCATCAGGGTTAAGGCTATATACCCCGGGATTTATTACCCCGGCTGCAACGTCAACTTTTATTTGACTATCTGTTTCCAAAGGCTGCTCTCCAGATTCAAAAACTATCTCATTATCTTCCGACCTAGCCTCGCCGAACAAAGCTATCAAACCATATATAAAGAACATCAAACCAAATAGTCCTAAGGCTAAAATTAATATGTTTTGCTTAATAAAAGGAGAAAGTTTTTCAAGAAGTTGGTTAGTATCCATTTTAGTTAGTCACAAAGTTAATAACCTTCCCCTCCACATACACAACCTTCTTTAATAGCTTTCCTTCAAGATGCTTGTTTACCTTTTTGCTAGCCCGTGCTAGCTCTTCAACGTATTTTTGATTTTTGATTTTTGATTTTTGATTTTTGAGAGTGTCTCTCACCCTCCCATTCACCTGCACCACAATAGTAACCTCGTCTTCTTCTAAAAACCTAGCATCAAACTTGGGCCAGGGCTGATTATGAATAGATTGAAAAGATTTATGATTTATGAAATATGGTTTATGATTTTTTTCTTTCTTATTCTTAAATCTTAAATCGTAAATCTTAAATCTCTGATAAAGTTCTTCGGTCATGTGCGGCGCAAAAGGCGCAAGCAGCTTTAAAAAGATCTCCGCTTCCTCTAACGTCAGCTTTGAGCTTTGAGCTTTGAGCTTTGAGCTCAAAAAGTTGTACCATTGCATAAGTGCTGCAATAGCAGTATTGTATCTCAGATTGCTAATGTCTTCCGTAACCTTTCTAATTGTCCTATGCATCATGTGCAATCGCTCGGAAAACTCAGAATACTCAGATTGTCGGCGTTTCAGATTATCTGATAGATCAGATTCTCTGACTTTCTGGCTGTCTGAGTTTTCTGAGTATTCTGAAATGAGTCGCCAGACTCTGTTGAGGAAGCGGTGCATTCCTTCAATTCCGCTGTCATAGAAATCACCACCTTGTGAATATGGGCCTAGAAACATTAAGTACATCCGCAAAGTGTCAGCCCCAAATTTTCTGATATAGTCATCAGGAACAACAACATTGCCCTTACTTTTGCTCATTTTAGCGCCCTCTTTTATAAGAAGACCGTGCGCGTAAAAACGGCTAAAAGGCTCTTCAAAACTTATAAATCCTAAATCATGCAGTGCCATTGTCATAAATCTAGAATACAAAAGATGCAGCACTGAATGTTCTGCTCCGCCAATATACATTTTTACTGGCAGCCATTTTTTTGCCCTTTCTATATCAAAAGCACTGCTTTCTATATCAGTTGAGGTGTAACGGAAAAAGTACCAGCTACTGTCTAAGAAAGTATCCGAGACATCTGTCTCTCTTTTGGCAGAACCTTTGCAAT
>Ga0213870_1000909_pt1 | contig 13660 bp, 15 predicted proteins | sample WICALVC2017_Meta_FD_160119 | JGI IMG/M metagenome (GOLD analysis project Ga0213870, IMG submission 160119) | Freshwater microbial communities from subterranean cave lake in Wind Cave National Park, South Dakota, United States - WICALVC2017 | ecosystem: Environmental > Aquatic > Deep subsurface >... | reverse complement strand
AGAGAAACATGTATCACGAGGTAAAAGTCAAATTCTGGGCTTATAATTTGATTCAAGAAGTTACATAAAATTAATAGATTAGCGAGAGCCGTGTTATTTATTTTGAGTCATACAACACAGCACGGTCAACGAAATCTTTATAAATCACCTCAGCCCTTTAATTTTATCAAAATGGTAACTGGAATGAGTGCCTTAATGTTTGACGTCGTGAAAAAACGACATTCGCATATTAAGGTATGAGGTATGCGAGTTGACTTAGTAATTTGTAGACTCCCAAATATTCTTTGGAGGCAGAGTGTATTTTATGCAGTTTTAACGGAGGACCTCAAAGAGGTTTAAATCCAGTTGATCCTGCTGGGGGCTACGGCTATTTGGTTTGCACTTAGACATGCAAGTGTTTTCTTCTGTTCGCAAGAATAGGAGGAACGCGAACTGCTCAGTAACACGTAGCTAACCTGCCCTCAAGCCGGCGATAACATCGGGAAACTGACGCTAATAGCTGATAGGAGAAGTTCTCTGGAATGATACTTCTCTGAAAGTTTGCGTGAGGATGGGGCTGCGGCTGATTAGGTTGTTGGCGGGGTAATGGCCCACCAAGCCGATGATCAGTAAGGGCTCTTAGCGGAGGAGCCCTGAGAGGGAATCTGAGACACTATTCCCAGCCCTACGGGGTGCAGCAGTTAGGAATCTTCTGCAATGCGCGAAAGCGTGACAGAGCGAGCCAAAGTGCTTTCTCACAGAGAAAGCTTTTGTGAGATGTAAAAAGTCTCACGAATAAGGACCGGGCAAGACTGGTGCCAGCCGCCGCGGTAATACCAGCGGTCCAAGTCGTAGCCGCGTTTATTGGGTCTAAAACATCCGTAGCTTGTTTTGTAAGTCTCTTGTGAAATCTAGCATCTTAAGTGTCGGGCGAGCATGAGATACTGCAAAGCTCGAGACCGGGAGACGTAAGGAGTACAGTTTGGGTAGCGGTTAAATGCGTTGATCCTTGCTGGACTAACAATAGCGAAGGCACCTTACGATAACGGGTCTGACAGTGAGGGATGAAGGCTAGGGGCGCAAATTGGATTAGATACCCAAGTAGTCCTAGCAGTAAACCCTGCACACTAAACATTGGGACCTCCTCGAGAGGTTTCAGTGCTGAAGGGAAGCCGAAGAGTGTGCTACCTGGGAAGTATAGTCGCAAGGCCGAAACTTAAAGGAATAGGCGGGGGGGTACTACAACCAGTGACGCGTGCGGTGAATTATATTGCCGCACAATTAACGATTTAGAAAGTTTTATTAAGTTCTAAATTCTTGGAATCTTATGATAGAAATAATGATAAATTTACCGGAAGATGTTGAGCGAAAAAGTAAAATGACTCGTGCTCAATTGGCAATTTTAGCAGCTAGTTTAGTTCAAGAGAGAATTGAAGAATTGGTAAAAATTGAGCAATTTAGAAAGAGCGTGGCAAAATCAAAGTTAACAGAAAAAGACGTAGAAGAAATAAGCGATAAAATTAATACAGCAATGTGGGAATATCATAAAAAGAAATATAATTTATAAGATGATATTCATAGTTGTAGATATTAATGCTATTCTTTCTGCACTTATTAGTCATGGAAATTCTTCAATGATATTTGAATTGAATGCAGAAAAGAAGAAATTTCGCTTTGTTGCTCCGGAATTTATTTTAGTAGAGGCAGGAAAGCATCTTGTAGAAATAGCAAAAAGAAGCAAATTGCCTTTCGAAGAAATACAGAAGGACATAGAGTTCATAAAAGAACAAATTCATTTTATCTCAGAAGTTTACTACGAAGAGAAAAATGAAAAAGCTCGCGAGATTTTAAAAGGACACCAAAAAGATGTTCCTTATCTTGCTTTGGCTCTTAAGATAAACCGTGATATTCTATCTGGTGATAAAGTGTTTAAACAACTTTGTCCTAATAAGGTAAAAAATCCGAGAGAAATCTTAGACGAACTTAGTAAATAAAAATCGTTAACAAAAAAATTTGGCTATATGCTGGAACATCTCGAAGAAGCTTGGTAGGCTACTATTTCCGTAAGGAGATAGCGAACCCTGAAAATCCAAGTGGAGAGACAATCAGCAGGAAAGACGAGAATTTATAAACTATAGAATTTAAATTTTAAAATAAAAGATAATTTCACAGAATTAATTAGGTTTTTCATAACACACCCTAATGAAATATTTCGAAGCGGGTTAGCATTAATTAGTTCTTCTTTAATATTCTATATTTTATACTATGTGAAGGGAAATAAAGCCTTTCTGATGTTGGTTTTTATTACAATTATACTTGGCATCTTATTGTCAGTTTATGCACTAATAAAACATATAAAAGAAACTAACTAAAGTGTTTTTTTCAATTACATTAGTATTAAAGAATAATTAATTTCTCGAATCCTCAGAGACTACATGCCAGAAACTAACTAAATGATTATAGTTAGTTAAGATATAGTCCGATCTTTACAGAGATGTAAAGAAGTTAATAGAAATATTAACTCGTTATTTTTTCATCAATGAAAAAATAATTGTAACACAAATGTCAATTAGATTCTACACCGTGAACCTCACCAGGACCGATAGCAGAATGAAGGTCAGTCTGAAGGGCTTACCTGACACGCTAAGAGGAGTTGCATGGCCGACGTCAGCCTGTGTCGTGAGATGATCTGTTAAATCAGGTAACAGGCGAGACCCGTGTGTATATTTGCTTCGTGCACAATATACAGACTGCCTTGGTAACAAGGAGGAAGGTGCGGGCTACGTTAGGTGAGTACGGCCCGAATGCCCTGGGCTACACGCGCGCGGCAATGCTGCATTCAAAGGGTCGCAACTCCGAAAGGAGAAGCTAATCTCATAAACTGCAGCCTAGTTCAGATTGAGGGTTGCAACCCACCCTCATGACGCTGGAATTGGTAGTAATCGTTCGTTATCAGCGAACGGTGAATAAGTCAATGCTCCTTGCACTCACCGAAATAAACGTGCTTGGCAGTTTTGTGTTCTAGTTAGTGAAAGTCTAACAATTATTTCTCAAAAAACCTTAGTGCAGAGAAATAATTTAGTTTAGAGCAGGCGTAACTAGTAATAGTTAAGCTGAAGGGCTCAAGACAAAGTTCAGCCCGTAATCCGCAAGGATTTATAATGACGACATCTGAATCGGGTCGGTGGCAGATGGAAGTCAAAAAGATAAGAAGATATTTAACGAGGATGAATAAAAAAGAATACTTAGTGACCCAAGGAGATCCTGTTAGAAAGATTTATATATTTCAATAAGCATTAAATAGTATTAGATGGACCAGCCGGGAATCAAACCCGGATTTTAAACTTGAGAGGTTCACGTCTTGATCATTAGACGACTGGCCAATCTGATTTTTTTGATCTTCTGAATTTCATAAAGCTTAATTGTATTTTAACAGTTATAACAGGAAGTCAGCTGGTTTCATAGTAGTTTTTTATATCAAAATAAAAGATGAAGGGAACTAACCGAAGTGATAAATGATCATTTAAGAATATAAATTTTTATAAAGTACAGACTGAATTTACTCTAATGGATGAAAAACCAGAGTTATATGCAATTAAATACACATTCGCTTCATTACTCGAAAATAATCCACGAGAATGTGTTGTTTACATTGGAGGAATGAATTTAAATGAAGCAAAGCGTAATTTTGAAGTAGAGCTAGATAGAGTAAATAGAAAATTTGGAATGTGCTATAAAATTGATATAAAAGAAGTTACAGTAGTAATGTGCTGTACGCACAAAATTTCTTTAGAGTCTCTTGAACAAAAAGTTTTTTCTTAATTAATCAAAACACTTCGGGCTCGCTGCATACGGGAAAACCGTCTGTGCAGTGGGGAACCAAGTAGTTAACTATGAATAATTACTATTCTCATTAAAAATATCTCAATAAAATTTCTTTGATGACGAATGAGGAACAATAATGAGATAAAGAAAATGAGCCCGATATTAATTATTATAATAAACAATAAGGTAATTTTTAGTTAACGAAAAAGGAAATGCCCGTCAAACCAACCGAGTTTTGCTTTGGTGAGGCCCGTTAGGGACGAGCCTTTGTAAGGCAAGGTAGGTTAAGTCGTCACAAGGTCACTGTAGGGGAACCTGCAGTGGGATCACCTCCTAAAAAAATTAAATTCAAGAGATGCAAATTACTTCTCGCGTACCCGGTTACATTTTGGAATAAAGATTTCGAGTAAATCTTTATAACTTCAACTTGTAAAAATTGAATGGGTTAAACATTGCTAAAAGCAACGTTTAAAAACTACCAAGGCGAAAAGTCCTTGAGGGCTCGTAGTCTAGTGGTAAAACGCCCCGTTTGCACCGGGGGGTCCCGGGTTCAATCCCCGGCGAGTCCACTTATTTCTAAGTGGGGTCGATAGTAAAAATAAAATTTGATGGAAAAATTAAAATGACAAATAATCATATTCACTTCACCTTCAACTCGAAAGAGTTGAATGGGACAGAGATCTTTGATCTTTGTACGTGAACTTCCGTCGGGAAGTAAAAAGCGACTTCAGAGATGAAGTAAAAAATCGTCGCTAAAAGCGATAGGTGGTGTGGCATTCAGTTGCCATATCATGTCGAGACATAATGTTCAATGAAGCAAGGAGGAAAGGCAAATTCACTGAAAAGTGTGATCTTATTTAAGCTACTAGACGGATAGCTTGGTTTGGATTGCGAGGAAGGACGTGGCAAGCTGCGATAAGCTTGGGCAAGGCGCAGGCAGCCTTTGAACCCAAGATTTCCGAATGCGATAACGTTCTCTTCGGAGAATGCCGAGAGGCAAGCAAACGCCGGGAATTGAAACATCTTAGTACCGGCAGGAAAAGAAAACAACTGTGATTCCCTGATTAGCAGCGAGCGAAAAGGGAAGAGGGCAAACTGAATCTCCGTTCGAAAGGACGGCAGAGATGTGGTGGAGATCAGTGGCTAAGGTATCGAGCTGAAGTTTTCTGGAACGTAATACCTCAGAGGGTGATAGTCCCGTAAGCGAAGATACTATGTTGCTCTCCAAAAGAGTAGGGCTCCCTAGATAGGAAGTCTGAAGATAGCTGGATTAACAGCTAACCCTAAATATTAATCCAAGTCCGATAGCGAACTCAGTACCGCGAGGGAAAGCTGAAAAGTACTCTTAGTCGAGGGTTAAAAGACTTGAAATCTAGTAGTGACAGCTGGCTACTGCTCTGTTTTTTATAACTAGAGTTGTAGCGTGCGTTTTGAAAAATGAGCCACGGAGTTCTTCTATGTGGCAAGGTTAACGTCGGAAGCCGTAGCGAAAGCGAGTCTGAAAGGGCGTTAGTCACCTGGAAGAGACCCGAAGCCAGACGATCTACTTGTGAGCAGGATGAAGTTCTCCGAAAGGAGAATGGAGGTCCGAACTAGTGCTACATACATGTGCTTGGATGACTTGCGAGTAGGGGTGAAAAGCCAATCGAGTTTGGCGATGGCTGGTTCCTGTCGAAATATGCCTCAGTATAGTCTTGTTTTGCTTGTTAGCAAGGTATAGTACGGATAAAGTTTGCAGAGCCTAACGGCTACGGAACTTCTTCCAACTCAGAACTTACTAACTGTATAAAGCAGGAATGGGGGGCAGTGCGTAAGGTACTGTTCCGAGACCCGAACAAGGGAGACTGAAGTTAAGGTCCCAAAATATATGCTAAGTGTAACGAACCTGGTCCTTAACCCGAGACAGTAGGGATGTAGGCTTAGAAGCAGCCACCATTTAAAGAAAGCGTAACAGCTCACCTATCGAGGTTAGGGGCGGGGAAAATTAACAGGGCTAAGTATATTACCGATACTTCAGAGGCGCTCGTAAGAGCGTTCTGGTAGGCAGGCGTGCTTATTGCGTAGAAGTTTTCTCGAGAGAGAGGATGGAGCGATAAGCAATGAGAATCGTGGCGTTAGTAAGATCAAATTACCCTGAGAACGGGTAGCGTCGAAAGAGCAAGGTTTCCTTGGCACTATCGTTTAACCAAGGGTTAGTCGGTACCTAAGTCATATCTTAACTGCATATGGCGAATGGACATCCGGTTAATATTCCGGAACTTGTTATTTTCGTTGAGTGTACGAACACTTCAGGATAAGTAGCATCTCGAGAGGGATGCGGCGTGCGAATGCTGTTGAGCGTAATGCTAAGATGCAGCAGAATCGCGTCGGTAGTACCTACTGACTCCAGGAGTCCATGAAAAACTCGTACATAGAAGATAGCAAGCCGTACCCAGAATCGGCACAGATGCTCTAGCTGAGAAGGCTAAGACGTGAAAGGATAAACTGGTTAAGGGAACTCGGCATATTAGCCCCGTATCTTCGGTATAAGGGGTGTCTATGAGCGTCTTTGAATTATCAGAGGCGTTTGTAGATCGCAGTGACAAGGATCGCCCGACTGTTTATCAAATGGTTTTGAATCGCAATGAGCGAATGTTTATTTGTTACGTAGCACTCTATTAATGATGGACGAATACGTGGTAGGACTCTTCGTCGGAAATGGAGTTGCTCACCGTAATATAAAAATTTACCAAGGTTTTTGGATTACAAATTTATAGAAAAATTCATGTTCAGATTTTTATCCAAAACATAAAATCTGTTAAACTTTTGCGAGCAATTCAACCAGATAAGAAACGTAGCCGGTTGCAAATCCGAAAGGACTGGTATAACCGGTGAGACCTGCCCAGTCGCGGTGTTTCAAACTCCAGTTCAATGGAGCTAAGACCCGTGAAACGGCGGGAGTAACTATGACTCTTAGCTTAAAGGGAGTCACTAAACTTGGCTGTATGCTGGAACCCCTAATGATTTTAAAGCAATCATTAAGTTATAATATACAAGATCAAATCTTGTGAAAATTATTATAGCGCAAGGGCAATCAGCAGGAAACCAAAGATTTATTAATTTGACCTTCTATAAAGGTCATGAATAAAGAGGCGTTTATACATTATCTACTTGGTTTTGTCGATGGAGAAGGATGTTTTTGTGTAGCAATTAAGAAACAAGAATCCGTAAAAATGCGATGGTTACTTGATTCTGTTTTTCATATAACTCAACATAAAAGAAGTCAAAAAATTTTATACGATTTTAAAAAACTTTTTGGTTGTGAGGAGGTTGTTGAAAAGTATGGACAAGAAAATACGCTCATGTTTTTAGTACATCGCAGAAGAGATTTAGTAGATAAAATCGTTCCTTTTTTCAGAAAAATAAATTATTATTAAAAAGAAAAACTTTCAAATTATTTGCAGAAGTCGTTGAATCATTGGATCAGCATGCTCATGCAAATGTGAAAGATTTTAGAAGATTAATGAAAAAAATTTTTCTGATGAATGGAAACGGAGTATATAGGAGGTATAAATTAAAAGATATTTTAGAATCTTTGGGATCCTCAGAGACTATACGCCAAGCATCTCGATGAGATGAAGATATAGTCCGACTCTTGCAGTAATGCAAGTCAGATAGCTTAAGGTAAGTTACGTTGCTTTACATTATATCCAAAGTATAATGACACAAGAGTCGATAAACAGAAATTTAGAACCAGAATGTGGAAAATCGAGCTATATGCGGGAACATCTCGTTAAAGCTTTGTAGGAAATTATTTTCGTGAGAAGATAACAAAAACTAAAAATCAAAGTGGATGAGAAAATCCGCAGGAAAGACGAGAATGTTATTACTTTTCTAAGTATCAAAACATTAATAAAGTTTAAATGGTGGCCAACCATAAACTTTTTTATGAGCTTAGAAGATATAATAGAAATAAGAGAAATATCTAAAGTAGAGGAAGTAAATAGTTTATTATTAACTGGCAATTTGAGATTGTTAGATACGAAAATTGAAAAATTAGGAATTCCGGCTGGGAAAGTAGAAGTTGGAATTGATCAAATTAGTACTGCTTTTCAAGCAGAAGGTTATTCAAGATATGAAATTAAATACGAGGAAAAGCTAAAATCTCTTTATATGCTTGGAAGATATAAATAATTAATTCTCGAATCCTCAGACACTAATACGCTCGACACAAGCTATTCGCAGAAATAACCGAAAAATATATAAATTCACTATGGATTTACTATAATATGGAATCAAAAAATAAAGAACTTGCTTTAACATTAAAGTTCAAGGGCATAGAAGCCAGACTTTTAGAAGAGCTAGTTAAGAAGGGTTTTTTTAGCACAAAATCAGAAGCAATCAGAGCTGCTTTAATACATTATTTTCTTGAATTAGGGTTGCTTGGAAGAGAACAGCAATGGAAAGAAATTCAGGCATTTCCTAAAAGAAAAATGAGTCAAGAGCAGTTAGCTAAAGATTTAGAAAAACTGGAAGATGAATAATGAAACCAAGAGTTTTTCTTGATACAAACGTTTTCATTTATTCATTTGAATTTCCAGAATCAAACAGTGCCAAAATAATAGAAATTCTTAATAAAGGTGAGATCGAGGCCATAATCTTTGAGAAAGTTTTTAGACGAGGTTATGAAATATTTTAAAAAATATCATTCAATAACTTTAGCTAGAAAATTCAGAAGATATTTGCTTGATACTTGTATTGTTATAAAAAGAGAGGAAATAAAAGAGCAAATTAATGAACTAAAAGGAAAAATAAAAGAAAAAGATATGGAACAATTAGCAACTTCAAGAAAATACAGGATAAAATTTTTGATTTCATATGACAGAGATTTTGAAGGTTTTGAGGAGTATATAACTCAAAGGCAATTTCTAAGTAAAATGAAGATAGAAGTTACGAAGAGCGAATTTTAAATTTGTGAAGATAGAGTGCGATCTGCATGGCGACATGCAGGAAATAATTTAAGTGATTAAATTATAATTAACAAGTAGAATAAGCGTAATGCCTTGTCGTCTGAATGGCGACGTGCATGAATGGTTTAATGAGGTGGTCACTGTCCCTAACCAGAACCTTCTGAACTTACTGATCGGTGAAAATGCCGGTGACGCCTAGTGGGAAGCGGAGACCTTGTAAACCTTTACTGCAACTTGTTGTTGTAGCATTAAGGGGAATGCATAGCATAGGTAGGAGCGTAGATGTCTAGCTTAGGCGAAGACGGAGCGACCGTGTAATACTACTCATTTCTCTTAATGCTGCTCACCTGAGAGGGGACACCAGCAGGCGGGCAGTTTGGCTGGGGCGGCACCCTGCAGAAAAAATATCTGCAGGGCCCAAAGACAAGCTCAATCAGGTTGGAAATCTGATGTTGAGCGCAGGGGCAAAAGCTTGTCTGACTGTGTTTCGCACAGCAAAGAACGCAGAGATGAAAGTCAGGCTCAGCGACCCCACGTAGTCTTTTAATAGGACTCGTGTGTGACAGAAAAGGTACTTCAAGGATAACAGGCTCGTCGCGCCCGATAGCTCATATTGACGGCGCGGTTTGGTACATCGCTGTCGGCTCTTCCTATCCTGGTAGTGCACAGGCTACCAAGGGTGTCGGAGTTCACGCATTAAAAGGGATCGTTAGCTGGGTTAAGAACGTCAATCAATACGCTAACAATCTTGTCCAAATCACAGCTATCAAAAACGCGGCGTTGCATAGCAGTAATGCTATGAAAAATTAAATCAGCTCATATCGGTGAAACCTTCATGGTTTTAACTGTAATCACGATGGCAATACCGAGGGAAGGTGGTGGTTTATTAGAGAAGAGTTTAAATAGAGTTAAATTATTTAAGGATTATGAAAAACATAGAGACAACCGATAAGTATCGTTTAAGATTATCTGATTTCGTACCAGTAAGGGGAGTCGTTGATTAATATAAATAGAACAAAAGTGTCAAGTAGCATTAAATTTCTTGGCTACCAAGAAAAATATTGGAAATTAGTCGATAAAATAGACGATAATATTATTGGTCTGTTTTTATATAATGCGACTATAGGAATCTCTATAGGAATTGGTATAGGAATCTCTATAGTTAAGGGATTAGGATCTCTTTTAAAGTAATTATAATAACTATCTACCCCCGTAGAGACTTCAATCTTCTCGAAAGAGATAGGAATTCGTCAATTCTGAAAAGATTGAGACTTATACTAATCAAAAGTATAGGTAACACGCTGATCCCCTTTCAAATAAATATATAAAATCTAGTCAATTCTTTTTTTGATGGAAAAGAAAGAAATTTGGTATGATAAAGAAGCAGATGTATTGAATGTTGAAATAAATGACAAAGAATACTGGAAAAGCATAGAATTGCTAAATGGTATAGTTATAGATATGGCAAAAGATGGCTCAATGACTTCAATTGAGATATTAAATGCTAGTAAACTATTCTATAGTGATGCATATAAGGTAATTGAAACTGCAAAATCTGTTTCTGAAAGTTGATAATATATGAAAGGGTGAATGTATAGTCCACACCAATGCAAATAAATAAGCATGGAATTATGTACGTGAGACAGTTTGTATGATATCTACTAGGCGCGTTGTTGTCTGAGTGGAACGAGCATCTAGTACGAGAGGAACGGTGCTCGGGTGCCTCTGGTGTACCAGTTGTTACAAAGCAGGCTGGGCAGCTACGCACCGATGGATAAGTCCTGAAAGCATCTAAGGACGAAGCCATCCGCAAGACGAGACAACTAAGGCCGTCATAGAAGATGACGTTGATAGAGCTGATGTGTACGCTCCAAGAACCCGAGGAGTTCAGCATGCAGCTACTAATAGCCTCACTAAATCACCTTAATAGTAAATTTACCTTTCCTCCTTGCCAATTTGATCTCTCATATGATAAAAATGTTTTAATATAACTAATAAGTAATAACAATAGAAAGCTTTAAATATCAAATTTTCCTCTCGTAAACATGAGAACAAAAAATAAATTAAGGGACTACCTATCAAGAGCAAAACTAAGGTATTCGTCAGTTATAAATGAAATTCTAGATCCAGAAATATGCAATAAATACGGATGGGTTATTTCAGGAACTTCTTATATCGCTAGCAGATCATTAAGCTTTGTGAAAAGAGAGAAATCTAATTTAGAAAGATTGTTGCGGGAATATAATAATTCTAAGCAATAAAATTTGTTTTGATCTCAAACTTAATTTCTAAAAATCATCCACTAGTCCCAAACTTCTTCGCTCCAGAAAATAAAGTCAATGACCCAAACAGCAAACTAAGTAGTCCTAAAGCACCAATTCCAACTCGAATCGTTGTTATAATCCAAGGATTTGAAATCATATGCAATATTAAAAACAGCATTGAGAAGAGATTAGTAAGGAAGATATAAATCAAATAAGAATACAAAAGAACGCCCGCACTGATTAATACAAGATTGAAAATTCCAGCAACTCTCGCAAACCCAACATCATTTATTCTAATAAGTGCAGCAGAAAATAATATGTAATTAATAAAAAAGATTAATAAAATTCCTGCCACAATGTAAAAAATAATCATTCTCTTAGAGCTGTCTTGGACTTGTCCCTCATAATCTTCAAAACCAAATCTAGAAAGATCATTTTCTCCAAATTGAGATACTACAAAACCAGATAAATCTCCAGCATAAGGATTTCCACCCTCACTAGCTTTCAAAAAACCATAAAATGCCAATCCTAAACCACATACCATAAAAATAATAATCACAAATGAGCTAATCATTAATAATCTAGACCCTAAATTTCTTCCTAAATAAACAAATCCAAGATAAAAAATAATTAACAAAATAAAAAATATAAAAAGGCAAACATTCAGATTTTTAGATATTAATTCCATCAATGAAAGGCTAAGAGAAGGGATCAATGCAAGAATTATATTAATAAGACTACAAAGAGCAAGAATTATTCCAACGACAGCTGCAACCTTCATGATTACCAAGCCAGAATACTTCCCATTACTAATTTCTATATTAGAAGAAACATTAGCATTCAATCTTTTTCTATTTATTTCTTCAACAGCTTCATTCATATCTTGTTCACTAAACCCAGATTCCAACAATTTATTTTTTAATAATTCTAAACCAAAACCGCTTTGTGATCCTTCTTCTAAATATTTAACAATATCATAATTTACCATTCTCAAACCTCATCAAATTGTTCTTTATCGTCTCCCTTTCTATATTTGAAGAAATTCATTCCTAAATAAACAACAACAACCAATCCAGTAACAATCATAAAACCACTTGAATAAGGACCCCTATATCTTAAATAAAAAGCGTAGGACAACATACCCAATCCTAACAATCCTATGCAACTACCTAAATAAGTATTCCTTATACTAATAGACTTAGTCCATAATAAAAATCCTGCCATGAAAAAAGCAAAAACAAGTGGAAATAGAATCTCTTCAATTCCAAAACCAAATTTTCCTTTTTCTCCGCCTGTTAATACAGCTCCTCCAGTTCCATTTCTACTGTCTCCACCCTTAATAATACTCAAAGAAACATAAAAAACAATTCCTATAACTAAAAATACTACGAATAAAATAATCACGCTCATATCTAGTAATTTTTCATCTCTTTCTTCTCCCTTTAGAACCTCTTTTTTCATCATGTTTTTTCAGTTGAGTTCAGTTAAAAGCCAACCAATTTATTGGTTGGTAGTTTACTCTTTTATCTAGCAATCAAGCTTTATAAAATGTTTTATTATCTTCACTAGATGAGCTCATTTTTCTCGGAAAAGCTCATCTACTGGTCGCATAACAAAAGACTTAAAAACCTTCCATTCCCTTCATTTTCGTGAGTCAGACAGCTGACTTCGGGACTTGGCCATTAAGTTGGCAAGAATTTTTATGAATTCTAAGTACTGAGGAAGGTCCAGACATCCATTCCTTGTCAAGGAATAAAAAGCGATCTCTCGAAAGGAAGACGGTCGTGAGGCCGAGCTCCGCAACAGAAACGACACAGCCTTAATTGAGCAATGAGCCCTGCAGTGAGCAAAGAAGTTAAGGATATGATGAAACGGGCGCCTTCGCTGATGCAAGAGCCTTAGCCACTCGCTTAGACAGATGTCAGCACAAACACTTCGTGAACTGCAAAGCAAACGATGTTTGACAGAATCTGGCCTACTCTGACTCACATTCTTTCAAAATCTAAAAACATTTAAAGGCTGGTTCTTTCTATAATTTTTACGGGGATGTCGCCAAGTGGGAAGGCAAACGACTGAAGCTCGTTCATTTCGGGGGTTCGATTCCCTCCATCCCCATCGTATGCGATTAAGAGAAGTGGCAATCCCTCCAAAAATTTATCCTCTGGAGCAAAGCGACGAGCTGAGAAATTTTTGAGAGCTGGATTGACATTTGGGTTAATTTTTGTTCTGCACGAAGCAGATTGCCGAAGGCAGAAGAAATTACCTCTTAATCTGCTGTTGCTTGACCGAACTCTGAAAGAGTGAGGCACGAGCGGAGCAAAAAGCGACCTCGTGAGTTGAGATTTCGTTCTCAGCCTATTTCGTAGCGTAGTTGCTGAAGAGTAACTATTAAGTAATAACAATAGAAAGGTTTAAATAGTTAATCTGAACCTAAATTTTATGGAAGAAGAGAATTATAGAAAGAAAATAGACCAAGCAAGAACAGAAATAGCAAAAGCTCAAGATAACTTATTTGAAACATACTTTGCTCAAATTATAGATAATTCTGATGATTGTAGCAACATTTAATAAGGAATATATCATTGATATTATATGAAAAAGAGGGATGGAAGAAATATTCCAAGAGAAGCTTTGGAATATTAT
>Ga0213870_1000908_pt1 | contig 13686 bp, 9 predicted proteins | sample WICALVC2017_Meta_FD_160119 | JGI IMG/M metagenome (GOLD analysis project Ga0213870, IMG submission 160119) | Freshwater microbial communities from subterranean cave lake in Wind Cave National Park, South Dakota, United States - WICALVC2017 | ecosystem: Environmental > Aquatic > Deep subsurface >... | reverse complement strand
CCGCCGTAGCGTGGAAATACAGAGATCATACAGAGTCCAAAAATGCAAACCAGATTCAGAACGCAAAGGATCGAGAAGGAATCTGCTTTTCGTCGTTTCCAACTTTGCCACAATCCTAACCCTAATAGAATCAAGATAACGAGCGGCGTTGTAGAAAAAAACATCCGTGGCACATAATGCCAGGGGACAGGGTATTTTTTGTCTTTGTAAGTTTCTCCCAGATAAAATACGGGAATGCGAGAAGGTTTTTTCATGGTGCTGGAGATTGTGGAAGTTGTATTTCCTAGGATGCGCGCGGTTTTGTTTCCGAGATATTCCGAAAAGTGTTCGCGGGGTTTTAGAGCCATCCAGGGGTTGAACACAAAAAAAAGAATTAGAGCGACACTTGTCCACACAAGTATGATTTTTAAAAAGTAAGCTCGAGCGTAAAAAAATCCCCACACAGCACAAGGCAATAGCAAAAAAATTCCGGTGAATTTTGTGAGCCAAAGCGTGGCATAGAGCAATGCTCCGATCCAGAAGTATTTTTTTTTCTGAAGACCAAGAAAAAAACAGAATGTGGCAAGGGTCCAAAAAACAGCGATAGGAAAATCCAGATTGGCGAGGCAAGAATATCCGGAAAAGCGTGGCAAGCTTTGAAGAATGATCCATGCGATCCATGCGGTTTTCGTGGAATACTGTTTCGCGCAAAATAAAAATACGCTGAGAGAGAGAAGCCCATACAACAGAGAATTGAAAAAGCGCGCAGAGGCAATGAATCCAAGCGTGTCTGAAAATAAAAAATGGCAGAGACCAAATCCAAGTTTGGCGAGCGGAGGATGTTCCTGACTGATAAACCAGAACGCTCGAATACTGTCTGCTGAAAAAGAATGCGGGGAAAGATGGATGAGCCAATCGAAATGTCGAATACCACTCAAGATGTAAGTGGGTTCATCCCAGGTCAGACCAACCCCTTGTCCCAACCAGTATGAAAAAAAAACTGGAAAAAAAATAAGGATAAAAAGAGAGAGGATGCTGAGCTGGGAAACCTTTTGTGAACAAAAGGTTTCCCAGACCCTTTCAAAAAACTTTGACTGAGGGATAGTCATTGAATAGAAAAATTTCCCTATTTCCAACAATATTGTACGAGATCATTTGTTACTGGAGGACTGTTCTTCAACCAAAATTTTGGTCACTCGCCGTTCACGGCGAGTGACCCAGTGAAAGTTTTTTGAAAGGGCTTGGGAAAACTTTTGTTCACAAAAGTTTTCCCAATTCCCTCTTTCTCCACTCTCCTTCCAATCCTACCTTCTCTGTTTCTACTATCTTTCAGCCAAGAAACGATTGGCCATACGTTGGAAACATTGCTGATTGATGCATCGGGGAATGCCTGCGCTTTGTGTGTGGATGTCTGCAATTTCGGAATCGTCGAAAAGATCTGCTTTTTCGAGACCTGCAGACATGAGACGAAAATGGATGTATTGCTTACATTCGTCTGCGTTCAAGGGTTCTAGAAAAATGCGTAGGTACATGCGGCTCTTGAGAGATGCATAGGCGGGATGTGAGAGACGTCGTAAGAAAGAATCTTCTGCGAATAGGAGGCAGGTGATGAGTTTCTTATTTGCAGATTCAAAATTGCTCAAGGTGCGGAGGAGCTGTAAGGCTTCGGCGGAGAGGAAATGACATTCGTCCAGAAAGAGCACCGGTTTGATACCGGAAGCAGAAATTTCTAAGATACGCTCGGAGATATGCTGGATCAGGGCTTGCAGATCTTTAGAAATGCTGGGTTCTCCGAGGGTAGCAAGAATAGTTTTCAAAAATGCGCTTGGGCTTTGTTTGGGCGTAACAGGAACAAGGATAGGTTTGAAGCGGTTCCGGGGCAATCTTTCCAGAAGGATTTGCGAGAGCAATGTTTTTCCTGTGCCACTTTTGCCGGTGATGAGCCCGAAAGAAATGTCGTGCTCCACGCTCATTTGCATTTTGAGCAGGGCTTCTTCATGGATGTCGCTTTGATAAAAAAAAACCGTGTTGAGTGAATCCGCAAAAGGGTGTGTCTGCAAACCGAAAAAGGAAAGTAGAGACCTATTGTTCCAGAACGGGACTTCTGGAATGGGAGATGGGATGTCTGTGAATTGAGGAAGTTCGATTCCAAGGAGGTCTGATTTTTCGCTGATCGTTTTTGCTGCTGGGCTAATCAATCGGTTCCAATGTTGTTGCATTAGCGAGTGTCCTTCAATGTTGAAGATAGGAAAGTTTTCCAGTTCTCATTCTATCATCTCCCTCCGTAACTACTCAGGTTGTTTAGGCTGTAGGCTATTAGTATTGCTGCCACTTCGTCGGTCAGTTCAAACGCTCGGAGCTTCGTATGGTTACGATTCCCACCTAACAGCCTACAGCCTATCCCTCTACAGTCTATCCACCTGAATAGTTACCTCCCTCCAATAAAAAGACGATTTGCCAGATGGGTCAGGGTTGTGTGAGCGGGCGAGCGTTCTGGATGCAGCATGAGGGGAGTTCCGGAGTTTTGCGTTTTTTCAAAATGAAGGTCTTTGCGTACGGAGCCGAGATAGGTAAGAGAACATTTTAAAAATTTTTGTGCGCATTGATCCAAATGCTGAAAAATCAATTCGCCTTGTGAGGCGCTTTTGACTTGGTTCACAATCACCTGAATCGTCCCTCCGTAACCTTTTTCAAGTGCCACTTTGATAAGCCCATAAGCATCTAAAAGTGCAGTTTTTGAAGGAGTCGTGATCACGACAAGCTCTGTAGCCGAGAGCACCCAGCCGAGGACAGATGGGCCAATACCGGCTGGCGCGTCAATGACTAAGAAATCCGTTTGGGTGCAAAGTGTGTTCACTGCATCACTGAGTAGACTCATTTGTTTTTCGTTCAAATATGCGAGTTCCCAAATCCCACCTCCCCCCGGAATGAAATTCAAACCGTAAGGCATTTGCAGCAAGATGTCTTGGAGAGGCGTGTTTTCAAAAAGCAGATGGGATAGATTTTTTTTAGGGGAATGGCCTAGAAGGATATGCGCGTTAGCCATGCCCAGATCGCCGTCCACGAGTGTTACTTGACAGCCGTGTAATACAGCTGCTACGCACAGATTCACTGCAAGAGAGGTTTTACCAACCCCTCCTTTTCCAGAGGCAAACACCAATAATTTTCCTTTGGGTGAAGCCTTGAGTGCGGAGTCTGAGACATCTAATTCTTGAAAAGAGCGGATATGAGATTCGGAATAAAAGCGTCCTTCGGGATCGAACAAACGGCGTTGGATATGGGATGGGAAGCGCGCTTCCAGATAGCGTAAACGAGCCTTAGACAGCCCTGTTTTTTCAGACAGATCGTCAGCAGAAAGACAGAGCATAAAGTGCCACTTTAATTTAATTAGCTGTCCGCTGATAGCTTTTAAAGAATTTCATGACTTAAACTTCTGGATGATAAGATCCATATAATCCGATTCTTTTTTCATGAGATGAAAAAAGCGGACTCTGTATTCGAATTGTTGCTTGAAATCGAGTAATTTGTTGACAAGTTTGACTTGCAATATTTCGCCAGATACTGTGAAATTTTCGTCGAGGGCTGTTTCGTCCAGAACGGGCATTTGTAGATGGACTCGGGTTCCATTCGCAATTTCCTGATGACACACAAAAGAGAGCCCTGACAAACTCACATTGAGCAATGCGCAGTCTTTTGACTTATTGTCTTCGTCAGGAAGAGTGTAATTCGTTTTCAGATTTATGCCCACGCGTGAAAATTGCCTAGCTGCAAAACGAGAGGGGATCTCTTGATTGGCTCTTTCAGGTATAGGATTGAATGGAGTGCTGTTTTTTCCGCGGATGAGCGTTTTGGAATCATCTTTTTTAGAGTTGGATTTGGAATTTTCCTGTATTATTTTTAGGAAAAATAAAATAAAGAAAATCAAAAACAGCACCGGAACAAGTATTGCTAAAAATTTTGCTGTTGTTGAGTCAGAAACTCCCAAGATGATAGCAATTTCTGTCAGCTTGCTGTGTATTTTTACAATCGTTTCCAGAATACTTGTCTCCTGAACAAAAAGAAGCATACCTATTTCAAAAGATTACAATGTATAACATGACCACGAAAGGGACGCAATATTTTCAAGTATAATTCTAAAGTTTTTTGAAAGGGTCTGGGAAAACTGCGGATTTTCGCTTGACAAGATATTTTCTTAAAAAGTAGTTTTCCCGATCCCATTTAAAGCGGGTGTAACTCAGTGGTAGAGTTCAACGTTGCCAACGTTGCTGTCGTGGGTTCAAATCCCATCGCCCGCTTTTTTAAAATTCATATTAAAAAAGCTGCAAGCGCTAAAACTCATGTCCATCATTTTTCCATTCAAAGCAATCCGTCCCAAAAAAGAACTAGTTTCGGAGGTCTCTTGTCCGCCTTATGACGTGGTGACGCGCGAGGAAGTCAGAAAAAAAATACAGGGTTCTCCACACAGTTTTCTCCATGTGATTCGTTCCGACGGAGAATTCGACGATTCTGTGTCCGAATACGCAGACATTGTGTATTCCCGCGCCAAAGATAATTTTAATAAATTCATTCAAGATGGAGTTTTATTTTCCGAATCTAAACCCTGTTTTTATGTATACGCAGAGACTCACGAGAAACATACACAGTACGGGCTTGTTTCCTGCGTGTCTGTGGAAGAGTATGAAAGGGACATGATTAAGAAACATGAGAAAACTCGAGCCGAAAAAGAAGCCGACCGCACACGCCACATTGACAAACTTTCAATAAACACAGAACCCATCTTCTTAGCTTACGTGGGCAATCCGGATATCCATCAAGAAATAGCCTCCATCACTGCAGGAAAAACGGAGTACGATTTCTGTTCTGATGACGGTGTGCGTCATCAGTTTTGGGTGGTGTCGGAAGACGCAAAAATTCAAACCTTGATTTTTCATTTCTCAAAAGTTCCAAAGCTTTACATTGCTGACGGCCACCACCGTGCTGCTTCTTCCGTCTCTGTAGGAGCTGAGCGGCGCAGGAAAAATCCGAAACACACGGGCATTGAAGAGTACAATTTTTTTATGGCTGTGCTTTTTCCTGCCCAACAGTTAAAAATTTTACCCTACAACCGTGTGGTGAAAGATTTGAACGGCCTGTCTTCCATACAATTTCTTGAAAAAATCAAAATCGAATTTCAAGTGGAATCTTTTCCGGAAAAATTTGTCTACACGCCTGAGAAATCAAAAAATTTTGGCATGTATTTAGATCACAAATGGTATAAGCTGATTGCCAAAGAGGTAATTTATAAAAACAAAGACTTGGTAGCCGCTCTGGATGTTTCACTTTTGCAAGACCATCTTCTCTCTCCTATTTTAGGTATCCAGGATCCGCGTACGGATAAGCGCATTGATTTCATTGGAGGGATCCATGGTTCCGAAGGACTGATGCATTCTGTAAATTCCGGAAAAATGAAAGTAGCTTTTTTACTCCACCCAAGTTCCATCCAATCGCTCATGGAAGTGGCCGACCAAGGCCGTCTCATGCTTCCCAAATCTACATGGTTCGAACCTAAATTGAGAAGCGGACTATTCATCCATTCGTTGGAAGATTAAATGAAGCGAGCCATTTTTCTTGACCGTGACGGCACCATCAATGTGGATTATGGATTTGTCAGCTCTCCCGACAAATTTGAACTCTTACCCCATGCTGTGGATGGCTTGAAAAAAATGGCTTCTCTCGGATTTCTCCTCATTATTGTATCTAACCAGTCTGGTATCGGACGAAACTACTATACTCTGACAGATTACGAGAAAGTCACAGCCCATATGCTGAAGCTCCTCAAGGAGCAATGTGTGACACTCGATGACCTCTACTACTGTCCGCATAGCCCAGAATCCAATTGCGTTTGCCGTAAACCCGCCACAAAAATGCTCACCGATGCGATTCAGAAATGGGACATTGACCACGCCCAATCTTTCCTTGTCGGCGACAAAGAATCCGATATCCGCGCAGGAATCCGAATGGGCTTAAAAACATTCCTTATCTATAATAAAGCCGCAGGCGTTACTCAAAATGAAATAAAATACGGGGAAAATTTTTGCTCAAAAAATCTTCTGGAAGTCGCTAAAAAAATCGAAATTTTACTCCATCAGGAGAAAGCCATCCATGCCTAAAAATAAAAGCACCGATGCTTTACTTCAGTTCATTGACGCTAGTCCGACCATGTTTCATGCAGTCAAAAATGCTGTGGATCTTTTAGTTTCTCGAGGAGGCTTATTGCTTTCCGAAAGTGATGTGTGGGAAATTGCTTTGGAAAAAATTCATTGCGTCACGCGGAATGGCAGCAGTATTGTGGCTTTTCGGGTTCCAAAAAAATGGGATAAAAAAAATCTTCATTTCAAAATCATTGGTGCCCACACAGACAGTCCGTGCATGAAACTCAAACCTAATTCTCTGGACCCTTCCGCAAATTACCTTCAATGGGGTGCGGAAGTTTATGGCGGCGCACTTTATAATTCCTGGCTGGATCGCGATTTGAACCTGGCTGGTAAAATTGTAGAAAGCGATGGTCGCTCCCTTTATTCTTCTCTGCATAGATCTACGAAACGTTACCGCATTCCCCAACTTGCGATCCATCTTGACCGGAAAGTGAACGAAAGCGGACTGCTTCTGAATCCGCAACAACATTTGGTACCGGTGATGGGCTTATCCGACACGAAGAAAAAACTAAATATCCATGATTTGTTTCCTGAACTACAAAAAACGAAAAACACAACACTGGCTTTCGATTTATTTTTCTATGATGCAAATCCTGCAAGCTACGGCGGACTGAACGACGATTTCATTTATGCGCCACGTCTTGATAATTTGGGTATGACTCATGCGGCGCTGTCCTCGTTTTTAGAGAGTGAGCCTTCAGAGAATTGTATTTCCGTAATTGCGCTTTTTGATCACGAAGAAGTGGGAAATCAATCTGCACAAGGAGCGCTTTCCAATTTTCTCCCTTCTATTTTGGAGAGGATTTTTTTCTGCCTCGGAAAAAATCATGAATCTTATTTTTCTGCGCTTGCCCAATCATTTTTTATCTCTGCTGATATGGCACACGCACTGCATCCCAATTACAAAGACAGACACGATTCTGCGCATTTGCCCTTGCTGAATCATGGTCCTGTGATTAAAGGCAACGCCGGACTCAAGTACGCCACGAGCGCCGAAACCAGCGCGCGTTTTCAATCACTTTGCAAAAAGATCAAAATCCCATACCAGTTTTTCATCAATCGAAATGATCTTGGCTGTGGCAGCACCATTGGATCCCTGATTGCAGCCTCTCTCGGCATTTTTACTGTTGACGTGGGAAGTCCCATGCTTTCTATGCACTCCGCCCGTGAAATGGCCGGCAGTGCCGACCACGCCTTGACTATCAAAGCCTTCCAGAGCTTTTTCGAAATGGATTGAAAGACCAAGAAAACATCTGAAAAATACTTGAAAAAAATGTTGATTCAAATTCAGTCCGCAGGTAGAAGTAGTGCCCTTTTTTGAGTCTTTAAAAATAAATAAAAATATTTATTGACGGGAAATAGAAGGTTAAGTATCCTTCTTGGCTAATCTTTGATCGCTAGAGGCGATTCAAACTGCTCTTTGAAAATTAAATTTGCGTAATGTGATTGAGTGCGGAGGAAATAAAAGCTTTCGAGAGCGAGAGTTCTTGGGAGTGGATATTTCTTCCCGTCAAAATGAGTAACGTACATAAACGCCAGAGATTTTAGGATCTGCAAAGATCTTAATGTCTAGGGTGCAGTTTTAAACTCTTTTAATGGAGAGTTTGATTCTGGCTCAGAACGAACGCTGGCGGCGTGGTTCAGGCATGCAAGTCGAACGATACCGGTTTACCGGTACAGTGGCAAATGGATGAGTAACGCGTGGATAACTTACCCTAAACTTGGGGATAGCACTGCGAAAGCGGTATTAATACCGAATGTGGTACTATTACAAAAGTGATAGTATTAAAGATGGCCTCTTCATGAAAGCTGTCGGTTAAGGAAAGGTCTACGTCCTATTAGCTAGTTGGTAGGGTAATGGCCTACCAAGGCGACGATGGGTACCCGGGCTGAGAGGCTGGTCGGGCATATTGGAACTGAGACACTGTCCAAACTCCTACGGGAGGCTGCAGTCGAGAATCTTTCGCAATGGGGGAAACCCTGACGACGCGACGCCGCGTGTGGGATGAAGGCCTTCGGGTTGTAAACCACTGTTACTAGGGAGGAAATGCGTAGATACTAATAATATTTACGTTTGACATTACCTGGAGAGGAAGCCCCGGCTAACTCCGTGCCAGCAGCCGCGGTAATACGGAGGGGGCAAGCGTTGTTCGGATTTACTGGGCGTAAAGGGTGTGTAGGCGGGTTTGTAAGTGAAACGTGAAAGCCTGGGGCTCAACCCCAGAACTGCGTTTCAAACTACGAGTCTAGAGTACAGGGGAGGTGAGTGGAATTCTCAGTGTAGCGGTGAAATGCGTAGATATTGAGAGGAACACCAGAGGTGAAAACGGCTCACTATCCTGATACTGACGCTAAGGCACGAAGGCTAGGGGAGCAAACAGGATTAGATACCCTGGTAGTCCTAGCAGTAAACGATGTCAACTTGGCGTGGGAGTGGTTCGACCTCTTCCGTGCCGTAGCTAACGTGTTAAGTTGACCGCCTGGGGAGTACGGCCGCAAGGTTAAAACTCAAAGAAATTGACGGGGGCCCGCACAAGCGGTGGAGCATGTGGTTTAATTCGACGCAACGCGAAGAACCTTACCTGGGCTTGAAATGTACATGACAGACCATGAAAGTGGTTTTCCCGCAAGGGCATGTACACAGGTGTTGCATGGCTGTCGTCAGCTCGTGTCGTGAGATGTTGGGTTAAGTCCCGCAACGAGCGCAACCCTTATCTTCAGTTACTAATGGGTAAAGCCAAGGACTCTGAAGAGACTGCCGGTGACAAACCGGAGGAAGGTGAGGATGACGTCAAGTCATTATGGCCCTTACGTCCAGGGCTACACACGTGCTACAATGGCCGGTACAGAGGGACGCAATACCGCGAGGTGGAGCAAATCCTAGAAAACCGGCCCCAGTTCAGATTGCAGTCTGCAACTCGACTGCATGAAGTCGGAATCGCTAGTAATGGCGGATCAGCTACGCCGCCGTGAATACGTTCCCGGGCCTTGTACACACCGCCCGTCACATCATGAAAGTTACTTTTACCCGAAGTCGCTGTACCAACCCTTTTTTCTTAACGGAAAAAAGGGAGGAATGCGCCGAAGGTAGGGGTGATAATTGGGATGAAGTCGTAACAAGGCAGCCGTATCGGAAGGTGCGGCTGGATCACCTCCTTTCTAAGGAGATAAGTCTTCGGTTCTGATTCTTCTAGGTTTATTTTTTTAAAATCTATCTTTTAGAGTTGGTCAATCGAAGGCAAGGTCGATCACTCAGTCACATTGCGCATTTTTTTTATTTTTTGTTTTCTGTATTAATGGGCTTGTAGCTCAGTTGGTTAGAGCACACGCTTGATAAGCGTGGGGTCGATGGTTCAAGTCCATCCAGGCCCATTCTTAATCCAACGAGACTCATATTTGTTTTTACGAGACTGAGCAAAAAAAAATTATGACGAGAGCACAGTAGGTGAAAATCCGGAGGCACACTAAATGTGTGACTGGGAGTTTTATGTGACGAGCACGAAGTAATAATTTTTTACAGCCAGTCGAGTAGGGGGCTGTAGCTCATTTGGGAGAGCACCTGCTTTGCAAGCAGGGGGTAAGGGGTTCGATCCCCCTCAGCTCCATACTGGTTTATTTCCCATGTCGAAATAAAAAAGTCGAAAACAAAAAATCCAATATTGGCTTGGGGGTCCCAAGCTTAATGTTCTTTGAAAATTGAATTAAGGGTAATGTAATGTTCGCCGAGAGTGATTAGGATATAATCTTGTAAGAATTTAAGGGCGTACGGTGGATGCCTTGGTACCTATAGGCGATGAAAGACGCGGCAAGCTGCGATAAGCTTCGGAGAGTTGCAAGCAAACTTTGACCCGGAGATTTCTGAATGGAGCAATCCATCCCAATCCCGCAAGGGAGGAGGGATATCCTCTCCTGAATACATAGGGAGAGAGAAGCAATACCTGGAGAACTGAAACATCTCAGTAACTGGTGGAATAGAAAACAACCGTGATTTCCCTAGTAGTGGCGAGCGAACGGGAAAGAGCCTAAACCTATGCAATGTCAAATCTGCCGATCTTGTTGCATGGGTGTCACGGGATGTCGAGTTTTGTCGGGCAGCGACAAGAAGGAGTCAAAAAGCTAAAAAATAGCAGAACAGTCTGGAACGGCTGGCCATAGAGGGTGAAAGCCCCGTAAGCGAAATTTTTTAGCCTCCTTTTCGATATTCCCAAGTATTACGGAACACGTGGAACTCCGTAAGAATTTGGCGGGACCACCCGCTAAGGCTAAATACTAATAGGTGACCGATAGTGAACTAGTACCGTAAGGGAAAGGTGAAAAGTACTCCTATAAGGAGAGTTAAAAGTACCTGAAACCGTGCGCTTACAAGCGGTCGAAGCACTATGCCTAACCTCGCAAGAGGAAGGGAATGTGTGACGGCGTACCTTTTGCTTAATGATCCTGCGAGTTACCGTATACAGTAAGGCTAAGCCCTTCTGGGGTGGAGCCACAGCGAAAGCGAGTGTTAATAGCGCGACTCAATTGTATGCGGTAGACCCGAACCCAAGTGAGCTATCCATGACCAGGATGAAACACAAGTAAAATTGTGTGGAGGTCCGAACTAATTGTCGTTGAAAAGGCATTGGATGAGTTGTGGATGGGAGTGAAAGGCTTATCAAACTTGGAGATAGCTGGTTCTCGTCGAAAAGCATTGAGGTGCTGCGTTGTGTTATGGATAACGGGGGTAGAGATACTGAATGGCTTAGGGGGCTTACCGGCCTACTGAAACCAACCAAACTCCGAATACCGTTATTTTAAATCACAGCAGTAAGACCGTAGGGGATAAGCTCTATGGTCGAGAGGGACACAGCCCAGACCGACAGCTAAGGCCCCAAAGTCAGATTCAGTGAATAAGGATGTGTTTTTGCAAAGACAGCTGGGATGTTGGCTTAGAAGCAGCCATCATTTAAAGAGTGCGTAATAGCTCACCAGTCGAGTGAAAATGCGCCGAAAATACTTGGGACTATATCTGACGCCGAAGCTTCGGATGCCTGTTCTTTTAGATTCTGATTCGTCAGGATTTAGAATGAATTTTGGCGTGGTAGACGAGCGTTCTATGTTGGAATGAAGGTTGACCGTGAGGACAGCTGGACGACATAGAAGTGAGAATGCAGGAATGAGTAGCGATAAGACAGGTGAAAAACCTGTCCGCCGCAAACCCAAGGTTTCCTGGGTAAAGTTAATCTTCCCAGGGTTAGTCGGGACCTAAGACGAGGCCTAAAGGCGTAGTCGATGACAAATAGGTTAATATTCCTATACCTAACGAGGAGAGTTTGAACTCAAGGAGTGACGCAGGAGGCTAAAGAACTGCCTACAACCTGCTGGAATAGGTTGGCTGGACGTGAGGAATGGAGCGCAGGTAAATCCACGCTCCTTTATTCTGAGGCGTCTGGGGAAACTGGCTGATGCCATGCTGCCAAGAAAAGCTTCGTGAGTGATTGAATTGTTAGCCCGTACCGCAAACCGACACAGGTGGGTGAGGAGAGTATCCTAAGGCGTTCGAGTCAACCCGTGTTAAGGAACTCGGCAAATTAGCCCCGTAACTTCGGGAGAAGGGGTGCCTTTTTAGGCAAGCGCCCTGCGGCGTGAGTCTGAAAAGGTCGCAGTAAAGTGGCTGGAGCGACTGTTTAACAAAAACACAGGACTCTGCGAAGTCGAAAGACAATGTATAGGGTCTGATGCCTGCCCAATGTTGAAAGGTTAAGGTAACTTGTTATCCTGGGTAACCAGGAGAAGCTCGGACCCGAAGCCCCAACGAATGGCGGCCGTAACTATAACGGTCCTAAGGTAGCGAAATTCCTTGTCGGGTAAGTTCCGACCTGCACGAATGGTTTAACGAATCCGGCACTGTCTCAACAGGGGGCTCGGCGAAATTGCAGCAGCAGTGAAGATGCTGTTTACCCGCAGTTAGACGGAAAGACCCCGTGAACCTTCACTATACCCTGATATTGATTTTAGGTGTGCTATGTGTAGGATAGGTGGGAGGCGATGAAGCTCAGGCACAAGTTTGGGCAGAGCCAACGGTGAAATACCACTCTTAGCTTACTTGAGATCTAACCCGATTCCGTTAACCGGTTCGGAGACATTGTCAGGCGGGTAGTTTGACTGGGGCGGTTTCCTCCTAAAGAGTAACGGAGGAGTCCAAAGGTGCACTCATCACGGTTGGTAATCGTGAGTAGAGCGTAAAGGTAAAAGTGCGCTTAACTGTGAGACCTACAAGTCGAGCAGATGCGAAAGCAGGGCTTAGTGATCCGGTGGTAGAATGTGGAATCGCCATCGCTCAACGGATAAAAGGTACTCCGGGGATAACAGGCTGATCCTATCCAAGAGTTCATATCGACGATAGGGTTTGGCACCTCGATGTCGGCTCATCACATCCTGGGGCTGAAGAAGGTCCCAAGGGTCCGGCTGTTCGCCGGTTAAAGTGGTACGCGAGCTGGGTTCAGAACGTCGCGAGACAGTTTGGTCCCTATCTACTGTGGGCGTTGGATACTTGAGGAGATCATTTTCTAGTACGAGAGGACCGAAAATGACGAACCTATGGTGTTTCTGTTGTCGCGCCTGCGGCATTGCAGAGTATCTACGTTCGGAAAGGATAAGCGCTGAAAGCATCTAAGCGTCAAGCCTTCTCCAAGATTAGGTATCCCTCTTCGTAAGAAGACTAAAGACACCTTGTAGACCACAAGGTTGATAGGTCAGGTGTGTAAGGCCCGTGAGGGCTTGAGCTAACTGATACTAATATGTCGTGAGACTTACTTTTTTATTTCACTCACGGTGGACAGCATTGCCCTTAATTCAATTTTCAATTTTTAAATCTTCGGTGAAAGCCGAATGATTATAAGTACTGTAGGTGATTATGGCGGAGGGGACACACCCATTCCCATCTCGAACATGGTAGTTAAGCCCTTTGGCGTCGATGGTACTTGGCTTTTTAGCCTGGAAGAGTAGAAAGTTGCCTACATTTTTTTAGCCAGGATCTAATAAGATCCTGGCTTTTTTTATTCCCTATGAACTTCTTGTATCGGATATTCCCCAGTATCTCGAATGGATTTTTGGCATACAACCATTATTTTAAATCGGATCTTCCCCCTTATGCTGAGCAGCATTTTGGGATGTAAGTCTTATTTTAAAAGGCTTATCAGTCTTTTGTCTAAAAAAATGATCGTGACTACTCCGTTGTATTACGAAGTGTTTTTGGAAATTGGATTTTTAGCGCTTTTAAAATGAGGTCCTGATCTTCTCGAAAATGGGTTGGAAGAACAGGGATCCACTGATCGGCAATCTTGATTTCTTGCGTCTGAATCTGATCCAAAGAAAGTAAGATGGTATTCAACGGTTTGTCTAGATGCGCTGTTTTTTCCCAGAGAGATTGAGTGATGGCATAGGCCAACATAGCCACGAAAGCACAGGCACGGGTTCGATTTGCTTTCCGATGATAAAGAGGACGGATTTCCAAAAGACCCGTCTTTATCGTTCG
>Ga0213870_1000907_pt1 | contig 13689 bp, 19 predicted proteins | sample WICALVC2017_Meta_FD_160119 | JGI IMG/M metagenome (GOLD analysis project Ga0213870, IMG submission 160119) | Freshwater microbial communities from subterranean cave lake in Wind Cave National Park, South Dakota, United States - WICALVC2017 | ecosystem: Environmental > Aquatic > Deep subsurface >... | reverse complement strand
GATACGAGACAGATACTGGAAACTAACGTCAGAAGAAGTTGAGAAGCTAAACTATAACATACAAAAGGTTCTCAACTGGGAAATAAAATGCATCAGGGAGCCAGAAGAAAACGCAGAGTTTATCGGGGTATTTCTCTATAAAAACGGAACACCGTTTGATTATAATCAAATTAAAGGAATTGCTTACTATCATAACAATATTGAAAGAAAAGAAGTGCCTGAAATTGCAAAATTTCTCAAGTCAAAAGTTGGAGGCGAGGAAAAAGAAAGAGGAGAACGCGGTTTTCTTGAAGGCTCAAAGGAGATCTATAGTGGAAAAGAGGTTGGTCAGCTTGCAAAAGAGCTCGAGTCAAAGTTCAAGGCAAAGGCCTCAATATCAATAGAGTTTGATGACTTGACAGAAGAAGAAAAAGTGCAATCAGGACTCCCAACAGCAAAGCTTTTGCCAGTACCTGGCGGAAGATAGCGCTTTTGATATTTCTAGAATGTATTTTATGTTTAAAAATAAAATAATACTGAAAATAAATAGTGCTTTAAGGAAATTAATCCATGTCTGAGATACATGAAATCACTCAACACCTAAATGAGCTTAGAACACGTATCTTGCGAATTGTTATTGTTGTTGGAATAGTTGTTGCCTTTATTCTGTCATTTCATTTTACTCCAATCGAGTTTTCTGGATTAACACTCTATTATCCAGAACCACAGCCCCTAGACAACATTGCGGCACAGATTGCAAACCAGATGAGAATACAACTTGTACCAGAAGGCGTTGCGCTAATCCAAACTGCTCCGGGTCAGGCATTCTTTGCCCAGATATACATAGCTGCACTTGTTGGAATCGTTGTTTCAATGCCAATTATTGTAAGGGAGCTTAGTGGGTTTATTGCCCCTGCACTAAAGGAACGTGAGATTAAAGTTGGACGATCAATTGCAATTCCTGCAATAGGACTTTTTGTTACCGGTTGTGTTTTTTCATACTTTATGGTAATTCCGTACCTTCTTGATTTTCTTTACCAATATGGCGAGTCTGCAGGCATTGTTACATTTTTTAACATAGTTGATTTTGTTACATTTGTTTTACAGTTTCTTTTGGCATTTGGAATTTCTTTCCAGTTGCCTTTGGTAATGTATGCTGCAACAGTATCAGGACTAACTGATGCGTCGTTTTGGCGAAAAAATATCAGATACGCAATTGTTGCAATAGTTGTTTTTGGTGCAGTAATCACACCAGATGGAAGTGGAGTTACCATGTGGTTTATCGCAGTACCAATGATTGCGCTATACCTTGCAGGAATGATAGTTGTTGAGAGAAAACAACGCCAAAGCAAAGCGCTGCATACATGAACACTTAAATCTCAAAAAGAGCAAAAAGCAACATGTTAGATGCCATACCTAACTTTATAGCTGGCCAGGAATGGATCTTTATCATAATAATTGCTGCCATAGTCATCTTTGGTGCAAAAAAGATTCCAGAGCTTGCAAAAACATTTGGTAAAGCAAAAAGCGAGTATGAGAAAGGAAAGATTGAAGGCGACAAAGAGCTAAAAGAGTTCAAAGACAAAAAAGATTCTTAATTTTCTGCAACCCTTGCAAACTCTTCTATAATATCTTCCAGTCCATCAGAAACATTTGGTTTTCGAAATAATCCTAGCTTAAAGTCTGCCTCTACTGTCAGTTTTGTTCCCTCAGGCACTAGATCATACTTTTCACTAATACGGCTCCCCTTGCAGTCGCCTCCAATAACAATTATCTCATGAGTATCAGGCGGATTTTTTACGTGCTTTGTCATCATTACAAACTCTTTTTTTCCCAATATCATGTGCTCTTCAATAACTGATACACCATCTCGCTCTGATCTTATTCGAATAGATGGAAAGTGTTTTGGAAAGTTTTTTTCAAAATTTTCGTAATTTGTTGTAATATCGTAAACCTTGTTTCTGTCGGCCTTGATTATTTTTTCAATCTTTATTTTTGGCAATTGTAGCTATGCAGAACCCCATCGTTTGTACAGATCATGCTCAATGTCAAACTGGTCAAGACACTTTCCAACTGTGTGATTTATGACATCATCTATTGTTGTAGGCTTTGTGTAAAAACCTGGAACTGGTGGAAGTATTACAACCCCAAGCCTTGACAGCTTTAACATGTTTTCTAGATGAATGGCAGTAAATGGTGTCTCACGGACAACTAGAACCAGCTTTCTTGATTCTTTTAATGTGACACCTGCTGCCCGTGCAACCAAGCTTTCATCGTATCCATTTGCTATGGCAGAAAGCGTCTTCATGCTGCATGGAATTACGATCATGCCGTCTGTTTTGTGTGTCCCGCTTGAGACACTTGATGCCATATTCGAGTCATCAGAATAGTGTGTTGCAAGTGACTTTACCTTATCAAACGAATAATCAGTCTCCATCGCAAGACATTTTTTTGCCCAATCACTTGCAATAAGATGTGTCTCGACCTTTGCTTTTTTTAGCTCCTCTAAAATTCTAACACCATAAATTGTTCCAGTGCTACCAGTGATTCCTATGACTAGTTTCACAACTTTTCATTTGTGAATTGAAACTGTGCTAATTTATTATTAGCTAAATTCACAGCCAATAAAACTTTCATAATTCTATAATAACAGATTAACCCACAATAGAACGACACAACGAAATTATTCTAAAGTGATTTTAAAAGTAGACAAATCAACAGTAAATCCTTTTGAGCCAAATGGAACTGACATATTTGATTTGATTCCCATTATTTCAAAACTTTGTATTGTTGGTTCAACAGTTATAGTAGCACTTTTTCCTAATCTAATGATTTTTTGCCCTCCTTCAGATCTAATTTCTAAATCATTCATTGATACGGATGTGTTTAATTGAAACGTAACTTTTTGCCTACTAGATGGTACATCGTTAATTACTATTTCATATTCTACAAAAGGTTTGAGTGGAGGATTCAACTCAAAATTTAGATCAAATTTTACATTTGGGTTTTTGTCTTTTGAGTTTTTTCTAATATTTTCGATTGTGATATTAACAAATTCGCTTGGAATTTGTGCCATAATCACATTTGCAAATGTCGTAATCAATTTTGATAAAATCATATCTCTTACTTTTTTTGATTTTTGAAAACGTACAAGATCTGCTAGATTGTTGCGTGCTTGTTTTGGATCATTTAGAAGTTCTGATATGGTTTTACCAAGTGCAGGACTTATAATTGAAACAATATTTTCATATGACAATATTGATCACCGTTCTATTCCGCTCCTAACTATGCGAATTTCTATTCTAAGATCCTTAACTTGAAGATCATTTCTTGAATCAAGATATTTCTTGATACCGTAACCTCCGCCACCAGCTGCTCCTATGATAGCAATTACAATCCCTATTGGGAATTCGGGTTCTATGACTTCAATTAAAAAATTCCTTTCGTCTTTGTCACCATCATTATCTGTAACAACTACTTTAGCGTTGTAAACGCCTGGCGTCGGATAGCCAAAAAACAGAGTAGTAAGTTCAGGGGAACTTTTACTTATTGTGTCTATTCTTTGATTATCAATAAAAAATTCTATAGTAAATTCATCATAAACGCCAGGATCGGTAAACAACACATCAAATGACAATTGTTTACCAGAGTCAATTTTATAATTTTGTGTACTCGTTGTGATTTTAGGCGGTACATTCAAAACCGATACAGGTTTTGTGGCATGATGCGGCTCTCCATCTATGTCAACTACGTTCAATGATACTGTGTAGGAACCGTCATCTTCGAATACAAAAAACATGTCTTTTGATGCACTAATTGTGTTACCATCAACTATCCACTCATAGCTTTTTACTCTATTTTCATCTAGTACATCAGCATAAAATGAAACCTCGTCTCCTTCTTGTATCTTATTTTGATTCATAATTATTTGTGGGTTTAATGGTGGTGCAGGTGGCTTTTCTGCAAAAATTTTTATCTGATCAGTTTTGGTTTGCGATGCAGAATCAGTCACCGATAATGTAACAGGATAAGTATCAGCATACTCAAACAGTTTATCAAATGATTGTTGTGTTATAGTTTCGCCAGCAATGTTCCATAGAAAAGTATACGGTGGTGTACCTCCGCTTACATCAACATCAAAATACACCCAAAACGGAACTATGTCATTAATTGGATCTGCGATAATTGAAACTGTGAAAGTAGTAGGCATTATTACATTTATGTTATAATATTCGCTATCTACTTCATATTCAACAGATGAAACATGGACTTGGTGCGTGCCCACATAGTTAGATTCTGGTTTCCAATTAAATGAGAACTGGCCGTTTTGATCAGTACGTTGTACAGCTATCACATTTTCATCAATTTTGAGTTGAATTCGTTTATCGAATTTATCAGGCGCTTCTAAATAACCATAGAAAGTTACTGGTGCTCCAACCTGAATTTGATTTGATGACGGTGGTTTCAGAATTAGCTGAACATTATTTTCAACAGATTGTTGATAAACAGAAATTGGATATTGTGCACTAGTATAAGGTTCCACATCTTCCCAATACGCTACTGCATAGATCAAGTAATCGTCAGGGCGATATTGTGCGGTCCATTGTGCAGAAAATGTTCCATGAACGTCACTTACATCTGATGTTAGTTCTAAACCAGTAACATGATCCATAATATGAACAGTAACAGCATGAGCTGGAACTAGCTCAGGCGAAAGACAATCATCACATGGTTCTTTTATAGTTCCTGTAAATGTAATGAGGATACCTTCCGGTATATTTGATGATGGTTGAGTTAATGTAATATTATATGCAAATGCGGATTGTGGCACAAATAATAAACCACCAACAACTAGAGCTAAAGATGTCCAACCAATGGCATAGGCGATCTGAGTTTTGATGCAAAAAACATCGGTAGTTAATTGTTAAAGATTTCCTTTCGTCTCCTTTGTAATACATAAACATTATGAGAATAATTCAGATGAATCAAACATTTGGCTGTATGATTTTAAATTTGGTTTTCATTTTCTTGCTGTGTTAATTCTTCACGCCTTCTTTTCAGCCACAGTCTCACACCTGCATATCCCATTGTAGAAAGCAAAATTATTCCAGCCAGAACAAGCTCATACTGGTAAAAATATGCCATCTAAAATTTTAGTCTCATACTATTCAATAAAGATTCTTGATAGCTATATTAGATCCTCATAGTAAAGCTAAACACGTGATCAAAACTTCGCAAATTCAAAACATAGTAAAGGATTATTCTGAAGTTAGGATTGGTGTTTTGGGAAGTCACTCTGCACTTGAGATAATGGATGGGGCAAAAGATGAAGGATTCGAGACAGTTGTGATTTGTCAAAAAGGCAGAACAACGCCTTACCAGAGATTCAAACGCATTGCAGATGAAATCATTATAGTTGACAAATTCAAAGACATGCTTTTGCCAAAAATGCAAAAAAGACTAGTAGAGAAAAATACAGTCATAATTCCTCACAGAGCATTGACAGCATATCTTGGGTACAAACCAATCGAGAATTCGTTTAAGGTTCCAATTTTTGGAAATCGTTCTCTATTTCAGGCGGAAGAACGACAAAACAAAAAAAACCAGTACTATCTTTTAGAAAAAGCTCGAATAAGACACCCAAAGCTTTTCAAAAATCCAAAAAACATCAACAGACCCTCAATTGTAAAGGTACAAGAAAAAACAAGAAAACTAGAGCGGGCATTTTTTATTGTATCATCATATTCAGATTACAAGAAAAAATCAGAAGAAAAGATAAAGCAAGGAATAATTTCTCGAAAGGATCTAAATAATGCAAGCATCGAAGAACTAGTAATTGGCACTTATCTGAACTTTAACTACTTTTACACGCCAATTTCAGATCAGGTAGACTTTATTGGAATCGAAAGAAGACTACAAACTAATCTGCATGATTATAATGCATTGCCTGCAAGACAGCAGCTTGACATAAACGTTGAACTGCAAAACATTGAGGTAGGCCACACACCTGCAAGCATTAGAGAGTCATTGCTTGAAAAAGTCCTAACAACAGGCGACAAGTTTGTTCAGGCTGTAAAGAAGGTCTATCCGCCTGGGATCATTGGTCCGTTTTCACTTCAAAGTGTCATAACAAAGGACTTGGACTTGGTAGTCTATGATGTATCATTAAGAGTGCCTGGAAATCCAATAGTTGCTACCACGTCTCCTTACACAAAATACCAGTACGGGACAACGTTTGGGGTAGGCAGACGAATTGCTATGGAAATTAGAAAGGCACTTCAGCAAAACAGACTAGGCGAAATTGTAACCTAGGCTTCCATATGCTCTTTTAGTAGATTTTTTCTAATTAAAATTGGAATGTTGTAAAATGCGGCAAGCGCAATTCCGTCTGATGCACGATAATTTCTAAGAACAATGTCTTTTTTTCCTGTAAAGTAGAGATTTGCTCTGAGTACTTCGCCACTCTCATAGATTTTTACTTTGACTAGCACAATTTCATTTTCTTCGCAAATCTGTTCTATCATATTATAAATGGTTGGAACAGTATTTCGCTGTTCTTGAGTAAAGCTTGAGATGTGACGCGCAACTTCGCCTGAAAAAGCTCGCATGTGAAATTCCTTTCCATTTTCTGCTTTTAGAATAAGGAGACCCTCTACTGCGTACGGGTCTACAAATCCAATGTGGCTTATTTTTGCCACTTCATAATCTACTTCTTGTGCCTGATCTATTTTCATTACTATTGAAAGATAGTTCTCTAATGTTTATAAAGATATGAAAGAATTTTTTCATTTTTTGTTTTACAATATCAAAATCATAAATTATGAAATGTTCGATGGCAAAACTGTTTTGTCATCTATGGTTGTATTTGAGCGTAGGCAAACTCGATAAAATTTAATTTCACAACATTATCTTCTGAATGAATGGAAAAACAGATCACAAAGCGCAGTCAAAAAGGAAAACCACTGATAGTTTTAGGTTTTGTAAGCATAGCAATTTTGTTTTTAATTTATGCCAGATTGCAAAATGCATCCGTTACCCCTGATGCAATTCCTGCAATAGAAAGACTTGCACTTGGATTTTACATAGCGCTGCTTATTTCCTTTGGAGCAATATCTTATGGGCTTTATAAATATCACACACAAAAGGTCTTAGAAAAGGATGGAGGGATTTTATCAACGATTGCAATTTCTACATACAACCCCAGATCACGAAAAATATTTGCACTAGCATTTGTTGCATATGGAATATTCTTTTCACTTACATCAGGAACACTTGTCTATCAGCCAGAAGTAGTGTTTTCTGAGCACTATGGAGCGACTGTTCCATCAGCCCACATAACCCCATGCTGCGGTGACCCAGGCTATATGCCAAAATTCATTGTCTATTTTACAGAACACATAGGATTGCAAATCATTCCAATAAACCTGCTTTTGCAGATCATAGTATCATATCTTGTTGGGCTAAACGCAGCACTTGCAGTTAATGCGATATCGATTGCAAAAAAGGAAGGCGGTTTAAGCAGTGTTGGTGCTGCAACAGGATTATTCATTGCATGTCCTACATGTGTTGGCACATTACTTTCTATTTTTATTAGCACATCAAGTGTTCTTGCATTTACTGTTGTATTGACTCAGCTTCAAACATTGTTTATTGCAATAACCATACCTGTTTTGTTTTTTACACCAGTCATCATGGCAAGAAAACTGAGAAGACCAGACGGCAGCTGTGCAGTAAAACCTAGTGAGTGAATTTTTTTACTTCAGGAATCTGCGAGTTTCCAATATCATACCCATCACGGCGCAGATACTTTAGCGTCAGTTTGTAGACAAGCTCATCATGATCTACTTTTGATAAGATTTCAGTCCATGCCACCTTGCCGTGCTCTTCAATTTGCTGTTTTAGTTGTGAATTCATTGATTCGGCAATCTCTCTGCACTGATCAAATGTCTTGCCGTTTTTGTAGGCACGAGTACGCACATCACAGCTATCCATATTTTTTCTCATTCACCGCACAATAAAAAGATCATCAAGCTATAGTTGTTTTAGCTTTTCAACTACAATCTTGAAAATTTCGTTATTATCAAGAAGAATACACGAGATATCATTTTCTTGGCATGCCTTACCGCTTTCTGTATCTCGTGTTACTAGTACCAGCTCGTTTTCTTTTGCATAGTTGATAATAGAATAATCTGTTGCAAGCTTTTTGCCTTCGGTTCGCAGTTTTTTGACGCTATAGGCTTCATAGCCAAGCGCGCTTAGCTTTTCATCCATCCCGTCATCCATCTCATCTACTAAAATTTTTAGTGGTTTCATTTTACAGGCTTGCAGTCATTTTTTTGATCTTATTAACTATCTGCACTTTTCTTGTAATGCTAAGCTCAGGCTCCATTGTAAAATAGACTGTCATTTTTTTTGTGTAAATGACCATCTGTGTGACCTTTTCTCGCTCAACATGCACATAACGGACTTTACCAAGACTTTTGTCAAACTCTTTTCTCATTTTTCTTCGCTCTGCAACCTGTCTGCAAAAGTGTGCTTCTTCTTTTTGTGTTTTAAGTGAAGTTTTTCCTGCCTTCATTATTGCCTCAACTATATTTCCCTTAAGGTCGATTAATGCTGCAAACCTCATTCTAGAGTCTAAGTCTATTATATCCTCAACAAGATCCATGAGGTCGGAGTCCGAATAATAATTCAATTGGGTGTGCAGAATTTTTAATGACTAAATATAAGCCATTTTCATTTATTATAAAAACTAGGGAATCTCTGTCTCAGTGCAATAGTTGTGAACCCATCTTCCGCCGTTATCTTTTGTGATTTGTTTACCAGGCCGGATTTGTTCTCCACATGCTTGACATGTTGTAGCAAACTTTGCTTTCATGCTAGTGTTTGGTTGCTTTTTCATAATAATAGTAGCATTGATGTAACTTAAACTAGAGGTTAGCTTGCAGTCTAGTTTTTCAATATAAGGCACTATATTTTCTTGACAATAGAGGCAAGATCAGTACCTCTGCAGATCTTGACATCTTTTTGTGATGCAAGAAATTCTACGATATCCTTGTATTTTCTTCCTCCAATCATTTTTAGAACATTGTCATGCCAGATTATGGTAATTACTTTGGAATCATTTTTCCTTGCATAGTCAAGTGCTTGTTTGAAAGTTGGAATGATTTGTTTTTCTTCTAGTTTCATATACGTAAAGAGATATGCATCCATCAAGGTAACTGGAAACTCTACTAGACCGTCTAGATTTTGAAACCCCATCTCGCTTTTGTCTATTTTATCTTTAGAGTTTCTAATTGACGAATCATATGAAAATCCCAATTCCTTTAGCATTTTTGGCAGTTTTTTGGTGAATTTAAGATAGTGTGCTCGATTTCCTTCTAGTTTTGTTTTTGTTAGTTTTTCGAGTTTTTCTTTTTCTTTTCTTAGCTTTTTAATGTTATCAACTGATGAAGGATCGCAGTGAAGTCCTACCTCCCATCCGCCACCAATTAGTGATTTGATGTCGTCTTCATAGTCTTCAAAATTACCGTTTTCATACATTGTCCTAAAGAAAAAAGTGGATTTTATCCCAAACTTTTCTTCGATTTCCATAATTTCTGGTATGTTATAGTATGGGTTTTGTTTGTCCAGATTTTTGATTACTATACTATCAAAGCGCTCCTTTCTTGCCATGACATGCTCTTTTGAAGGCCCTTGCCGTCTCCAGTCTACATCATGGCTTAGAAAAACGTACATCGAGATTAGAAAATTTTGCATATTATTTAGTCTTGTAGGCTTAGAAGCAATGATTCGAACTATTTTTATGATTACAGGATTTTTGAGTAATTCATAATATCATGATATTTGAGGTCTAACTGATGGAGCGAATTCTTGTTACCGGTGCTGGTGGAATAGGCGGAGTTAACTTTGTTCGAGCTCTAAGAGCAAGCAAAGAAGAATTTTTCATAGCAGGAACTGACTTTAACAAGTATTATCTGCAATTTCCAGCACTTGATGTCAGGATAAATTCGCCAAGACATTCTGATCCTAACTTTATAAAACTTGTAAATGAGATTGTTGAGAAAAATAAAATCAGCTTTGTGCACCCCTCGCCCACATCTGAAGCTCAGGTTATTTCGCAAAATAAAAAATCAATAAATGCAAAAACGCTGCTGCCAGAGCCAGAAGTTATTTCACAAGACAAGCTTGTGGTTCAAAAAAAGTTAGCAGAAAATAACATTTCAGTTGCAAAAACAAAAACAATAGGATCATCAAGTGACATAGATGAAGCATTTGGCTCGTTTGGAAAAGGGTCTGTATGGGTTAGGGCAAAAAAAGGTGCAGGCGGGAATCTAAGCTTATTGTGTGATAATGTAGAAGAGGCAAAACACTGGATAAATCTCTGGGTTGAAAAGAAAAAGGCAAGCTTTGATGACTTTATGCTCCAGCAGTATCTTTCAGGAAAAAACCTAGCTTGGGATAGTTTTTGGTATGAGGGAAAACTTGTTGCATCCTTTACAAGAGAGCGAATCGAGTATCCATTCAAGCACATTTCACCATCTGGAATTACAGGAACACCAACCGTATCAAAAATTACAGTAGACAAGGAAGCAGACAAGCTTGGCGAAAAAGCAATCCGTGCAGTTGACAAAAAACCACATGGAAACTATGCAGTTGACCTGAAAGGGGATTCTGCTAACAAGTTTTACGTAACCGAAGTTGATTCTGGCAAGTTTCATACAACTACTCCGCTTTGGGGTTATATCTCTACAAAAATCCTAAAGCAGGAAAAAGAAAAGAATCTGCCGTATCTTTACACAATGCTTGGCCTTGGAAAAATCACACACGCCCCTACATTAGGAAACAACATCTATCCTGATGGAACATATCTTCTAAGGCACATTGACTGTGGCGACTGGATTTGGCGTGAAGATGGTTCCAAGGAACAAATTCTATGATAAAGGGCATTATTTTTGACCTTGATGGAACACTTGTCAGATTGCCTATAAGATATGATTTGGTTCAAAATAATTTAAAAAAAATCTTTAACACGCAAGACGAATTCAAACCGCTTTTTGCTCACATAGTTGATTTTGCAAATGGGAATTCTGCTAAAATAAAAGAAGCGTTTGAATCAATTTGTGAAGAAGAAAACAAGGCAGTCGATAATCTTGAGATAATTGAAAATGCTTTTGATGTGTTGCAGTTTTTTAAATCAAAGCAGCTAAAATTAGGACTAGTCACCTTGCAGTGCAGAAAGGCTGTTGATAAAATCTTTGCAAAAGCTAATCAGCTAAATGTTTTTTCAAGCATTGTTAGTCGTGATGACAGCTATGACAGAAAAGAACAGATTGAAAAAATTCTTGAAAAACTCCAGATTTTGCAAGACGAGGCAATAGTTGTAGGAGACAGAATACACGATGTTGTTTCTGCAAGAAAGGCTGGATGTCGAGCCATTCTTGTTAATCGCGAAAAATCAGCTCAAGTTGATGTTGAGACTATAGAAAAATTATCAAGCTTGACAAAAATTTCCTTGATCTAGTTTTTCTTCATTCGCTCTTTGACAATTTTACGGTATTTTGGATAATCAGTAGCAATGTAATCTTTGTCAAATGATTCAAAAAATATGGTATCTTCTAGCGCAATCAAAAGATGAGCTGTATTTGGCGGAACTGTGAGTATCTCAGGGCCATTGATAATCCTGATTTGCTCTTTTTTTGTGTCTAGACTTTCTTCCCTATACTCTACCTTGCCTGATAAAATTACATGATATTGTTCATATGGATGATAGTGCCCACCACGTGCAAATCCTTTTTTGATTTCTGCAATGTTTAGTGATTTTGTGTCATTATATGATAAAAATAAAATTTTACCACGCGCGTCTTCAGCTAGTTTTTTGAATTCTAAACCCATTACATTTTTTCAAAAAAGTCGTTATTTTTACCCATGTGTTTACTTTAAAGCCAAAAACTAGCAGCCGAATTTTTTTGCCCAATCTTCAGATGCAAACTCACTTACAGAGCAAAACCTATGATCCAGTATGGCATGCCCACTTTCTAATAATGCAGAGTTTAGCAATAGGTCATTACAGTAAACTGCTGCAATCATTCTTCCAAAGCTTCCCTCAAGCTGGCCTCCATCCTCATCAACTATAGCACGCGATCCTGAAGGACAAATACTTGCAGTAAATTCCTTTGCCCTTATTCCATCCACATTATCCAATTCAGGCGAATTAATCAAGGCAAGTCGGATTGATTTTCCATTAACATAAAGCGTGTCACCATCGACAATTTCTCCAACCTCGCCCATAAAACAAACCCCTTTTCCTTTGCATTCTATGTCAGTCATAGTATCTTTTACAGGTGGAAAACTCTGGAGATAAGATGTTAGAGCTGTTATGAATAGAAAGATTCCAATTCCTGCAAGAACAACTTTTTTCATAATGATTATGTTATACTCTATGATCTTAAAATAATATCCAAATGCTACAGAGCTAAATCAGATTCTATTTCGTTCCCCGTTTCATGAAAATATCTTTGTTCTAATTCCTTTAGTTTGTCTTGCATTTTGTGGTTATAAGATGAATCTTTTTTCGATTTTGAACGCAGATTTCTATATTCGGCAATTAATTTTTTCAGCTCTGATTTTTTCATTATTGGTTTAGTTTGGGCGATGACCTAGCTTTGATGATGCAGCTTTTGCCTTTGTGACTGCTCTTGCTATGATCAAAGTAACAATTACTGCTATTACTGTTACAATTATTGCATAACCAAGCATGAGTGGTATTGCTTCCTCTGGTCCAAAAACCTCCTTGAATATGGTCTGGATTGCCGAGTTCCATGCCAAGGCTGCAACAAGTCCAAATGCAGCTGTAACAAGTGAACCAAATTTATCTAAAATCTCTTCAATCAGACCTTTTGGCTTTTCACCCTCGTTTGACATGCCTTATGCAATTTTTGCGATTATGATATAACAAAAGGTGTGAATTTCTAGCTAGTCATCCGTTTGTTTTTGCACACAAAAGAATTGTGTCTAAACTCCCCACATCATATCATTTCTAAGCTCAGAGTGAAACATTTGATCAAAGGTAAAACCTATTGCAAACAAGATGACAAAGACACCAAAATTGAGTGCGGTAAGCGTTATTCCAATGTATAGACAGTCTTTTGCCATCCTTGGCTCATCAGGCCTTAATGCATAATATGCGATTATCCCGCCAATTACCTGAACAAATACTGGAAGCAAAAACCAAACCCAGCTACGTTTTCGCTCGTATCGTTCCATGATTATTGTTTGTTTTTTATCAATAAAAATAGTTTAGTTCCACGCGAAGAATTTGTAAAATTAGTAACTCCTCGTCTTTTCTATTTAAAATTCGAATCTAGAGGGACTAAGTACGTAATTTGGTTTAATTTTGGATCCGTTTGTTTCTAAAAATTATGTATAACCTGCATTATTGACATTCTAAATCAACTATAATAGAAAGCATATGACCAATTTTTTCTTTATATTCAACAAGGAGGTAGTAAAGATGACGGTCATGAGTGAAACTTGGAGAGAAAGACTAAGCAGAAGAAGACTAGAAATAGGAATTGAAGGTCCAGAGTATGATTACATACAAAGTTACATTGCGTTTTATTGTTTTGAGGCTGATCGTAGATGCAAAGAAATCGACATGAACAAAACTGTAGATGAAGTCATTGATTCTATGAAAGACGAAGAGTTTGA
>Ga0213870_1000906_pt1 | contig 13719 bp, 15 predicted proteins | sample WICALVC2017_Meta_FD_160119 | JGI IMG/M metagenome (GOLD analysis project Ga0213870, IMG submission 160119) | Freshwater microbial communities from subterranean cave lake in Wind Cave National Park, South Dakota, United States - WICALVC2017 | ecosystem: Environmental > Aquatic > Deep subsurface >... | reverse complement strand
TATTTGTTTTGGCTGTGGGTATTGCACATGGGTGTGTCCTTACAACGCCCCCGTGCTTGATCCGGTCAAAGGAGAAGTTCAAAAATGCAATATGTGTATTGACCGATTGGAAGACGGCAAACAACCCGCTTGCGTCTCAGCTTGTTTAAGTAACGCTTTAGATTTTAGCGTGATTGACTCTCTGCCGCAAGGAAAGCAACAGGCCAAGCTAGAGATTCATGGTTTTCCAGACCCTGCCATTACACGACCCAATATACGGTTTGAGCAAGAAAGATCGTTGCCTGCGCAAATGACCCGCTCGGACAACGACCCGTTTATCTATGAAAAAGACCCATCTGGCCATCGTTATAAAGTAAAACCAATTGCGCCGACCCAAGAAAAAGAATGGGGTTTAAATCAACTTCATTCACGCGAAGATTCTTTGGTGCAATTCACACTTTTATATCAGATGGTTTTGGGGGCATTTCTAACAATCTTTTTCTTAGGTATTTTTCTTCCTTTTTCAGACGAACCCAATAAGAATCCAATATTCAGTCTACTAGAGACGCATCCGATGATTATAATATTGACATATCTTGTTCTGCTTGGGCTTCAATTTTTTGGAATGTTCTCTTCTACAATGCACTTGGGTAAGCCGCAATATTTCTACCGCGCCACGAATAATTTGCGTCATTCGTGGGTCAGTCGTGAGATCTTAACAACGGGTGGATTCTTTGGGTTTATGGTGGGTTCTCTAGGCGTTCTCTATGTTCCGTTTATCGAATGGGTGGCTCCATTTGATGCTTTTCTGGCTCCGATCTTTGTATTCGGTGCGGTGGCGATGGGGCCGCTTGGTCTTTATTGTATGTACCGTTGTTACCGTATTCCTGCGCGGCCGTTTTGGAATCACTGGCATACAGGCGGCGTGTTCACGGCAAGCGCGTTGATATTAGGGCCTCTTCTGATTGGATTTATTTTTGGCATCACGGCATTTTTACACGGAGAAGAAACTGTAAGGCTCTTTTCTTATTTGGCATGGCCTCTTTTTACTGGCACTCTTTTACAAGAGGTATCCTTGGTTTCACATCTTGATTATTTAAAGAAAAAAGGGGAAGAAGCGGCGGTCTCTCGGATGCTGATGCTCAATCGTTTTGGAAAAACCTATATTGCGCGATATGTGAGTTTAGCAATTTTAATGATAGGGTCGCTTCTCTTTGCATTTGAATATATTGCCGACGCATGGGGCGTTTTTCTTTGGGGGATTTTCTTTTTGCAGGCGATTGTTCACGAGGTAATAGGCCGTGCGATTTTTTATGTTGCGGTGGTTCCAACGACCATTCCGGGCGCTTTTTTCTGGGGAAATAAGTCGTTTGAAAAACATGCCCGTGAAAGTGGACTTGCCAAAATGCCCCAAGTCGGTGTCGTGCCAGTCAGGCATTAGATAAATGCCCCATAAAAAGACAATCTTCTTTGATGCTTCAGGAACCCTGTTTTATATCAATCAGGGCGTCGGTCACCACTATAGCCGCATTGCGAAGACATACGGGGTTTTGGTTGATGCAGATTATCTTGATACCCGTTTTCATGATATATATGCAAAATCGTCTCATACCGTCAGCGAACAATCAGAAAAAAAATGGTGGCGCGATATCGTCACTCTGGTTTTTGAGGACGTGATCTTTCCCGCTGATGACACTGAAAATTCGTCTTTTGATTTATTTTTTGATGAGGTTTACGCTTTTTTTCAGCAGGGAGCAGAAGAAGAGGAACGGGCGTGGACACTCTTCCCTGAAACGAGAGAGGTCTTGGAGCATCTTTCGGCATTACATTATCCATTAGGAATAATATCTAATTTTGATTCTCGGATTGAGACGATTCTCAAAAATCTTGATATCTTCCATTTCTTCAAAACAATTACATACTCAACCGAAGCTGGATTTGCAAAACCGTCTGTCCATATTTTCCAACAAGCCTTAAAAAAGGCAGGCTGTACCGCAAAAGATGGGATTCATATTGGTGATCATCTGGTATTTGATATTGAAGGGGCCGAGAATGCCGGGATGCAAGCGTTTTTAATTGATCGCCAAGGAAAACAACAAAGGAAACAAAATGAGCAACAAACAGGCAAAAACGTGATACGCGATCTGCGCGAAATCTACGAACGGATATAACTTTGAAATTTCAGAACGCTACAGGTGAAGGCCTCTAAAGAGACCTACACCTGTAGCCGAAATAACAAAAACACGAAAAATGCTTACTCCCCCATTTTTCCTGGTTCTATTCTGATTGCGTTGGCATGACCACTCTTATCGGCATCAACCAAAACATCAAGACCCACTTCAAGAAAGCCGTCTGTCTTGGTTGCGTGTTTATCAACGTGGAACGTATGCTTTTTCTTGTGCCCATCCATTACCGTGACCATATCTCCTTCAATTTTTATAACTTTGCCCTTAATGATGCCATCCTCTACCTTGTTTGCAAAACCAACAGTGACAAGACCCATTGTCATTACCACAGCGACCAACAGATATGCTAAACCCTTTTTCATCTTGATTCTCCCCTTGTTTAATTGTTACCCCCGCACATTCGATACATCATCGCGTGCACATTCACAATGCTACTTTAAATGAAAATAAAAAGTCAACTCAAATTCCGCAGAATTTAAAAATACTATATATTTTTATAAAAAGGTGGTTTTACAATGACGGCGGCGGCACCCCTTCCATGAATATTGATAAAAATCTCGCTTCCGATATCCGCATAACTGGGTATCACAAGCCCCAAGCCGATCCCTTTTTTTAGGCTGGGCGAAAAATTTCCAGAGGTCACCCTCCCAATCTCTTTTTGTCCCGAGTAGATGCTATATCCCTCTCGTGGAACCCCGCCCGCCAACAACTGAAAGCAAATCCTCGTTTGGGAAACACCCTTTTCTTTTTGTGCCAGTAGGGGAGCCTTGCCAATAAAGTCTTTGTTAAAGTCAATGAACTTATCTAATTGTGCCTCAATCGGTGTCGTTTTCTCGCTGATTTCGTGGCTATACAATGGATAGCCCTTTTCTAGTCTAAGTGTATCACGCGCGCCAAGACCCACCGGAAGCATTTTAAATGCCTTTCCCTCTGCAAGCAATACGTTCCAGACCTTTTGCGCAATCTTTGCGGGAAGAACAATCTCATAGCCTCTTTCACCTGTATAACCCGTTCTTGCCACAAGAACCCCTTTACCGCGAACAGGCACAATTTCGGTATCAATAAATGTCCGCAGGGCAATCTCTTCCTTATCAAACGGAATGATCCGTTCCAGAATATCCCACGACCTTGGCCCTTGAAGGGCAATCAGCACGGTATCAAAAGTCACATCTTTCAAGATTGCAGGTTCTTCCAAATGACCTTGTAGCCACAAAAAATCCTTTTCTCGGTTTGAAGCGTTTACAATAATAAATAACTTGTCTTTTGATATTTTATAAATATAAATATCATCTAACACTTTACCTTCTTCGTTCAGGAGAAACGAGTATTGCGCCATCCCTTTTTTTAATTTTAGGGTGGGTGTTGGAACGATTGCGGACAACATCGCCTCGCATCCTTTTCCTGAAAGTTCAAATCGTCCCATGTGGCTAATGTCAAATAGGCCGACATCGGTTCTGACAGCTTGATGTTCTTGTAAAATACCGGTTCCGTATTGAATCGGCATCTCCCATCCCGCAAACGAAACAAATTTTGCCCCCAATTTCGCATGAAGATCGTATAAGGCAGTCTTCTTCATCTCAAGTTCATTCATAATATTCCTCCTAAATATGCAGATTGCACATTTTTATTTTTCAATAGGGCTTGCGCGCAATCAGTCAGCACAATCTTTCCTGTTTCCATCACATACCCGCGATCTGCAAGCGCCAGTGACGCATAAGCGTTTTGTTCTACGAGAAGAATTGTCTTTCCGAGTTTTCTAATCCCCGAAATCATCTCAAAAATCTTTTCCGCCATCACAGGGGATAACCCCAGCGATGGCTCATCCAGAAGCAAGAGTTTGGGCCTTGCCATCAGTGCGCGACCAATGGAAAGCATCTGTTGTTCTCCGCCGCTTAATGTTCCGCCTCCTTGTAAACGCCGTTCATATAAGATCGGAAAGAGTGTAAAGACCTCATCCAGCAAAATCTTTTTCTGACTTCTATTTTGCTCTAAATAAGCCCCCATTTCAAGATTTTCTAAAATTGTTAAATCTGAAAAAATTCTCCGTCCTTCTGGAACATGGGAAATTCCTTTTTGAACAATATCGTGCGGGGCCAATCCACGCAATGTCTCCCCGCAAAAAGTCATTGTCCCAGACACAATGGGAACAATACCTGAAATCGTCATGAGGGTTGTCGTTTTTCCTGCGCCGTTTGCGCCAATGAGCGCAACAATCTCGCAGGCTTTAATTTCTAACGAAATCCCCTTCAAGACCAAAACAGACCCATAACGCACAGTAATGTCAGAGAGTATCATCATGGTGTCTTTTGATGTCCCAAATAAGCCTCAATAACCCTTGCATCGTTCTGAATGGTCTTTGCGGTTCCTTCCGCGATTTTAACACCGTGGTCTAATACAATAATATGATCTGATATGCCCATGACCATTTTCATATTGTGTTCAATTAAAAAAGGCGTTATGCCTTCTGCGCGAATTTTTCCAATTAAGGTCATTAAATCTTCCGTTTCCTTGGGATTCATTCCTGCCGCAGGTTCGTCCAAAAGCAAAAGCGTGGGTGAAGAAGCCAATGCGCGCGCAATCTCCAATCGCCGCTTGTCCCCGTACGAGAGGGCGCGAGAAGGCAGATCAAAACAAGCAGAAATGCCCACAAATTCCAATAAATACGCCGCTCTTTTACGAAGCGCTGTTTCCTTTTTGTAAAAAGAACGACCACGAAATATAGCCGTAAGAAAACTATTTTGGGTGGGAACACTTTCTACATATCCGCCGACCATCACATTTTCTATGACCGACATTTCCGAAAAAAGTCTTATATTCTGGAAGGTACGCGCAATGCCGCATCTTGATATAATGTAAGACTTTAAGTTTGAAATCGCAATTCCTTGAAAAATTGTCGTTCCAAATGTTGGCGCGACAATCCCTGTCACGCAATTAAAGAAGGTTGTTTTTCCTGCGCCGTTTGGGCCAATGAGGCTTGTTATTTTTTCTTTTTCGATAGAAATTGAGACCTTCTCGACAGCCTTTACGCCGCCATAGGTTTTTGTAAGATCGTTGGTTTCTAAAAGCATAGGTGGCGAAAAGGTAGCACAGGGTTTAATGACAGGTCAAGAAATGGGAATCACGGAATTTTAGGACTAAAAAAACATGACAAATATTTTTAAAGGGCGTAGCGTCAATATGTCAGAGGTTTTGTTTTTTTATCTAATAGTCTCTTCTTATCTTTTTTTGCCGTTGTGATTCTAAATTCCTGCATTTTCTTTCTGAGTGTGTTGCGATTCACCCCTAGGAGTCTTGCGGCCTTCACCTGATTTCCATTGGTTTCCTGAAGTGCTAAATTAAAAATCGGCTTTTCCACTTCAGAGATCAGCAACGCATAAAGACCTTTGGGATTGCTTAGTTTTACTTTTTTCACAAACACAGCAAACTTTTTCTCCAACAATTGCGATAGGTTGAGGTCGTGGTCTTCCGTTGTCATAATCCCTCTAACAACATTGCGGTGTGTTGCAAACAGCATCCCTTTTATTAGACGCTTCTCCGATAATCAGAAACGACTTGTTGTAGGGCGGGTTTTGCAACTTGGCCGCCGTATCGGTACAGATTTCCACCTCCTGATTTCTGGGGAAAAGATGTCCCTCTTCGTCAATGACTGCTTGCATTGGTCCAAGATAAACCGCTTTTTGTCCAACATAATCACAGGTAGACTGCTTTTTGAATTTATAACCTGTTAAGACAACAGAATAAAATCGGTTTCCTTCAACCTCTTTCCAAAAATCTTTTTTGACAACAGAGAGGCCGTAGAATCCAGCTCGTTCCAATTCCGCAAGATATTGTTCTTCGGTCATCGCGCCTGAAACACATTCTCCCCAAAGACGCGGATTTGACTTCATAGATTGTGGAAGTGGCTTTTCGGAAACAGTATCAGAAATCACAGCGCGTCCAAAATCCTTCAGGACCCGAAAGATTTCAAGTAAAACATTCCGTTTATTCGCCGAGAGATTAATAACACAATTAGAAAGAACGACATCCGCAAAAGAGTCGGGCAGGGGAACCGCCTCCAAAAAACCTTTGTGAAACGCAACCACGCTATAACCCAAACGAGAGGCAACCTCCTCTTTAAATTGGTTGGCCTTTTTAAGCATTGCGTCGGTCATATCAATGCCCACAACACGGCCTGACGCCCCGACTTTTTTCGCCATGACAAAACAATCTATTCCGCCCCCCGCGCCTAAATCTACAACCACTTCACCGGGAACAATCTGGGCAAAAGGGACGGGGCTACCGCAACCGTAAGAAATATCAAGTGCGCCTTGAGGAATATGAGAGACATCCTCACGCGAATATCCGCCCGTACAACAAAGTTTAGGGTCTGCTGACTCCGCCGCTTGGGTATAAAAATCGCGTACAACCTTTCGCGCCTTGTCTATTTCAACCGACAATACACAGCCCGATCGCGCAATGGCGACTTCAAATCCACCTTCCGTGGCAATGCCTTTGTCTTCATGATCTGCAATCGCATCTTCCCCCATTGCAGAAATAACAACAGGCCGATTATACCCTAAATTGTTTTTTTGCATCGCAGTCGGCGTTCCGACTGTTTTCTCTCTTGCGTTCAAAAAGAGTATTTCCAAAATCAGATTTTCATGAAACGTGGAAAACGGGTCTTCTCCTAAAAACGATTGGCTGTGATGGTAGGTATGTTCCATGTCGCCGCCGCCGCATAAAAATTTTAGATAACAATCCTTACATTTCTGTTTTTTCTGAACTGTTGCGTTCCGAATATTTTTTGCTATTTCCCCATTCTGCCAGATATCGGCAAGCGATTGATAAAGAAGAGACCCCATTTTTAAATCGGGAATCCCTGCCAATGCGGCAGAAGGATAAACCGTTCCGTCCGCGTAAACACAGAGTGATTCGTACGCCATATTCATGAGATCAAACTTTACCCCGGCTCTCCCCAACAACCGTCCTTTTAGCGTCTCAATATTGTCAAGCGTGATCCCGTTTTCGTGGGCAAGCCGATTGAGTTTTAGAAATGTTTCTAACAGCAGTTCGTTTGGCGGAGAAGACAGGGAATCAAATTCCGTTGCGCGTCCACGATGGTGGCTCAAAAGAAGATGCACATTTTTAATGCCAAGCGATGACGCAAGCGGCATCATCAAAGGCAATACGGCGATATTAGACTGGGTAACGACTGTGGTGAGCGTTGGTGAAAATCCCGCACTGACAGCCTCTTTGATCCCTTTTAGGGTGGCGTCAAAGGAGCCTGCGCCGCGGATGGGATCGTTTAATTCTGCGGTTGGGCCGTCAAGACTGATTTGAAGTTTAAGACGATTAGGGTCTTGTAGCGCAAGTTTTTTGAGTCTTTCGCCTTTTAATAAAATCGCATTGGTCAGAATAATCAGTTCTGCGTATGGAAGAATAAGATCGGCCATGTCAAAAATATCAGCACGCAAAAATGGCTCTCCGCCCGTAATGTAAAAACGGTTTGTGCCTAAGGCAATCGCCTGGGCGATTGTGTCTTTCCAAAATGGGGTTGTTTCACCTGCGATCCCTTGCGGGGATGAGGAAACAAGACAATGGCTACAAGAAAGATTGCATGCGTTGGTGACGTGCATCCAAAGTTCCGAAAGCCGTTTTGTGGAAATGACCTGAGACCGACCCTGGTAAGAGGCCCTCACAAAGGGGGTGAGCGAGAGAAAGCCCGCCCTTATGGCATCTTGTAAAAAGGTTTGGCAATCCAGCCATCCTGAGGCGAAGGATACTTGGTGATGGTTTCTGTAAATTGAAATAATATCGCCCAGCGATTTTTTGCCGTCCACATAAGAAAGGATCTCCGCGCCTTTATCGTTGGTCGCAATCCAATGCGGATAGAAAGGATCAATCAGAAGGGCAATCCCATCTTTAACGGTTTGCTGATATATAGGCGCAAACAGCCGTGTTTTTTCATCAAGCGACATATACTATAAACTGAAGTTTGTGCTACTATACACGAATGGATTCGAAAATGAAACCTGCAATCATTGTCATAATAAGTGTTCTGCTTCTTTTTGTTCAAACAGGGGAGTCAGCACCGCTTCAAAAGGTTCAATTAAAAATTGAAGGACTAAATAAGAAGGCCTTGCTTCGCAAGGTGGAGTTGGCGTTGTTGAGTGTCCCCGGGGTGAAAACAGTAGAGTTCAGAATAAAAAAAAGGTTCTTTTTTAAAAACTATAATGAGATACAAACCTTTGTAGAGTTTGAACTTGGAACGCTGACATCAGAGACTCTAATCATAGCCGCTGAATCAGCCAGTGATCAAAAGAATATTTATAAGGTTAAATTCGTAGAATAGAGGGTTTATTTTTGATTGATTATGCTACTGTTTTATGTGTATAATCTTCCTGTAGGAGTACACTTTCTTTATGAGTCATATAAAGAAAAGCCTTAAAATGATAGGGGGAATTGATCGTGGGAGATACCATTCGAAAAGTAGAGTACTTTCATATGAGTGCGCCTAATAAGGCTGGAGAAGGGGCGAAAATTCTTTCGGTGCTTTGGGAGTCAGGCATAAATTTATTGGCCTTTACAGGTTTTCCTACAGGCAGAAAGACACAGATTGACCTTGTCCCTGAAGATACAGAGTCTCTTAAAAAGGTGGCCAAAAAGGCTCGCTTTAAATTAAGCGTTAAAAAGACAGGTTTTCTTGTACAGGGCACTGATCGCGTGGGTGCGATAGCTGAAATATTATCAGAACTTTCTACTGCTAAAATTAATATTACAGCGATGGATGCAGTGACTGCTGGAGAGGGTCGGTATGGCGCCATCTTTTGGGTAAAGCCCGCCGATGTGAAAAAAACGGCAAAGACGCTGGGATCGTTTTAATGATTAGTCAGGACGCGATTGTTGGTTATATTAAAAAATCTATGCCGGATGCCGATGTGAACATCATTGATAAAACTGGCATGATGGATCATTATTCTCTTGAAATCGTTTCCAACGTTTTTCAAGGGATGAATCCTTTGGATCGGCAACGGTCGGTTTATAACGCGCTCAATGAACCCATGAAAGACGGTAGAATTCATGCGTTAGAAATTAAATCAAAAACACCAGAAGAGTAAGGGAAATTTAGCTATGGCAGACCTAATTGAAGAGGAAATCAAAAAAGAGGTTTCAGACAATAAGATTGTTATTTATGGCAAGGGAACAAAAGAGCGTCCTATGTGCGGTTTTACAAGAGAAACTGTAGATTTCTTTGAACGTTATGCCTATCCTTACAAAGTTGTGGATGTACTGCAAAATATGCCTAAGAGAGAAACCTTGTCTCGCATGACCAACTGGCCAACACTCCCTAAGGTTTTTATCGGAGGACAGTTTTATGGAGATACCGATATTTTAGACCCTATGGCCGCCAATGGTGAACTGGTGGAACTCCTCAAAAAGGTCTTTGCAGTCGCGCCTTCCGCTTAATCCAAAATTCATCTTTGAAAATAAAAATCTAAGACATGGGTTGTGGGTTTGCGCCCAAAATCCTACCGCATTATTATATCAGCGGCGGAAGATTCTTGTGAAGGATTGCAGTGAGCGCATTGGATTTAGAGGAGCATGATACTCCCGTAAAATTGATCTATAAATTCTTTTAAAACACTAAGCTCGGTTTCCGTCTCGATCGCCGCCACGTGGTGGCCGTGCCGTTCTCTGCGGATTTGGCCCTGTTGGTGGGCGAGATACTCCTCCCTGCGGACGATACGACGATGGCTGATGCGGTTTAGTCCCGGGAGTCTGCGCATAAGAATATCTTTCTATAGGTTTAGGATAGGTCATTTTATTTCCACTGATATTTGCACTGACATTCCCATCGCGTGCAGTAGGTCTTCCCATTGAACGCGTAGATCCATTTTCGTTGCTTGATCTTTGCGAAAAACGCGAATGTCCGCCACCTGATGGTCTGCCGGAACTTGCCGGTTTGAATCTTGACGGGGCAGAAGCATTGTTATTGTTACGCGGACGAGACGATCTGTTTCTTTCTGACTGATCCTGACGCTGTTCTGCCGCTTGTTGCGAAGTTGCAGGAATGGTGTAATCAAAACTGGATAAAATATGACGGGGAATCGGCTTCCCCATCATCTTTTCAATGGTGCGTACCATGCCTGCGTCTTCAGGCGCAACCAAGGTGAACGCGTCGCCTGTTTTTGAAGCCCTTCCGGTACGGCCAACACGGTGAATGTAGGCATCCACCGTGTTTGGTATATCGTAATTAATAACGTGGGAAATACTCGAAACATCAATCCCTCTGGCGGCGACATCGGTCGCAACCATCACCTGATATCGGCCTTCTTTGAAGCCCTTAATGGCGTGCTGCCGCTGAGCTTGACTTCGGTTGCTGTGCAGTGTGGTGACCTTGTGACCCGCCTGTTCAAGCTGGGGCGCAAGACGCTCCGCGCGATGTTTGGTGCGCGTGAAAATCAACACCGAATCTGTATCGGTTTGAGAAAGTAATGTCATCAGCAAAGATGTTTTTAAATGGGCCGGCACAGGGAAAATAGCATGACTGACCGTGTGCGCGGGGCGGCTTAATCCAACCTCGATCCGTTCAGGGTCTTTCATCGTTTGATCCGCCAGTCGGGAGATCTCCGGGGCAAACGTCGCAGAAAAAAGCAATGTCTGGCGATCTTTGGAAACCTGTTTCAAAATATCTTGTACGGGCGGAAGAAAACCCATATCCAGCATTCTATCGGCTTCATCAAGAACGAGAAACTCTACGGCAGAAAGTCTTGCATTTTTTTGTCTGACATGATCCAAAAGACGTCCTGGACATGCAACCAGAATCTCGACCCCTGCGCGCAACGCCCGAATCTGCGGAAGGGGAGAGACCCCTCCATAAATGGTTGCGCTTTTTAATTTTGTTCCCGCACCCAAGGCTAAAATGGTTTGATGGATTTGCTCTGCAAGTTCGCGTGTTGGGGTGATAATCAGCGCGCGTGTTACGCCTGTAGGCCCTTTGCTCGTAAGCAATTTATGCAGTATCGGCAGAACAAATGCGGCTGTCTTTCCCGTGCCTGTTTGGGCAATCCCAATTAAGTCAGAACCTGAAAGGGCAATGGGAATCGCCGCAAGCTGAATCGGGGTGGGGGTTGCATATCCCTCTTTGTTGATACCTACCAAGAGACGCGGGTCTAAATTAAATGATTCAAAATTTGTCATGTAAAAGAAACTATCCTTTCGTTAATTTATATGTAATAATGTAATGGATTTATTGTGGTAATCGCTTGACGCATTCAACGCAAAGGGGGCATTCAACTTAATCCAGAAGCCACATTGTACCACCTCAAACTTAGGATAGTATAGAGTATGGGATTTTTATTTATAATTTTTTTAGGCATTCTCTGCATGATTCTTATTGCGCGTTTTGCTTCCAAAACAAAACCAGCGATTGAAAGAGTGAAATCTCCCGAAGATATCGAGCATTATAATAAGTCGCAGAAGATAGATGCCGTGGTACAAAAAGGCTTAATTACGCTATTGCTTCAAAAAAATATTATTACAGAAGAAGAATTACTTGCGGCAGTGGAAGTTGAGAAAACTAAAAAACCTTATTAAATAATTTTGAGATATAAATATAATTCCGCAATAAACAATTACTGCGATACTGATTTCTTGCTTCTTTTATTCTGTCAATCAACAACAATGCAGATGAATCTTTATGGCCACGAAAATTAAAGATTGTTTCTCCTAATAATGAAATCTCTCCATTTAGTTTTTGGTTCAATTCAATTGATTTTAAATTAATTTTTAATTCTTCTAGTATTAGACAGACGTGCCTTGATAACCTGAATATCTCTAATGAAATAGATCTTTTTCCAATCATAAAAATGTCCGATAAGAAGCATTATGTAAAGTTTTATTTATAAAAGGTTAACTGAATGGTTGATCCATGTTGATGGTACTCCCAACCTTCCAAGTTTATCTCTTTATCTAAAAAACCGCCTTTTTTTAATGCTTCCAGTGTGTCTGGATATTTGTTGTGTCTCAAGTGATATAGATTTAAAGAAAATGTAATACTGTCTTTTGTATTGTCTGTAGATAATGTCCGAAATTTATGAGAGGTTTCATGTATTTCTTGAAATAAAGGTTTATCTCGCAATAAAATAAGACGCAAGAATATAAAAACGAAGAAGATTGCGAACACCGAAAGCAGTCCATTGATTACCATCGGAGCGTGTAAAAACTCTTTTATGCTATCCAGAGATATCTCATTAAATCTCTTTTTCTTAATTTTTCCTTTTGGATTGCAAATTTTTATTTTTTGATTAGAAATGGCACCCGCAAGTTCATGATAGACTGAAAACGACCCACGACCAGAACGACTAATAATCTCATTCACCGTTCTTTCGCCATTGACATATTGTAATACAGAGCTATCATTATCTTGCAAGAAAGCGTCTTGTTCTGAATTGCCTTCTACAAATTCTTCCGTCTGTATCTTCTCATAAATAGTTTTAGACGAAGAAATTTTTTTTAAGAGGAGTGGCCATTCATCTGCCTGACGCGCTCCTTCCATGAGAATATGTTCAACACCCACCAGATCTTCGTACTCTCCCTTATAAATGGTCTCTTGCGTAAATTTGTAAATGCCCTCTTTCCACAAGAGCAGATCAAAAATAATATCTTCTGTGAGGACAAGATTCCACCCCCTTGCCTCTTCAGGTGTCATGTAGTCAAGTTTTACAAATGTTTCTGAAATGGAGGTCGCTGTTGACGTTGCCCGTAAAGCCACCCGTAATTGCTCAATGGTTACTTTTTCAGCAGAAACCATCGCGTTTGAAAATTGGGTATTCAGATCACCGGCAAAAGCCCGAATAAAATCCCCATCCAAAAAGACAACCGAAACGGTCTCCTTGTTTTTACAAGAAACTGTTAGGATGCCAGACTTTTTCTGCATTGCAATCAGCTGAAAAATATCAACCAGCCCAAACTCTCCAAGAGACCCCTCTAGTGCCATGTTAGCCTTTCCTCCGTAAGTAAAGGTCTGTCAAATATATCCCGTAGATAAAGACAACGGTAATCGGTAATAAGGGCGATCCTGAGATCGAAAGATGCCAATATTCAGAGGTCAAGAAATTGTCTCCTACGACCATCAGCGTGATCGCAAAATAAAAAGGGATCAGCATATAGAGGGCAAGCGCTGTTTTTTGCAAAACAATTTGTCCGCCTCCCGGAATGATGAAAAACGGCCTGAGTCTTTTAGGAAGCCGCCCTACTTTCTGGTTTGACCCAGTGATCATGAGCGTACTGCACTCTCCGCAAAGATTGTAATGGGTAAAAGACTCCCGACATTGTACACAGATGGCCTTATGACAAGTTGGACAAAATTCCCCTGACACATATCGTATGAGTTTGGTATAAGCAAAATAAAGTGCTAATGACAAGAGGATGATTGAAATTAAAAAGGGCGTCAATGAAATCCCGCCTATAAAGAGCTGTCTTATCGGCTGAGGCTTTTCTGGTCCATGCAAGTTGAGTAAAAACAGATTCTGCCAGAGATCCCGTTGTGTAAAACGTTCTTCAATGACAGGAT
>Ga0213870_1000905_pt1 | contig 13720 bp, 12 predicted proteins | sample WICALVC2017_Meta_FD_160119 | JGI IMG/M metagenome (GOLD analysis project Ga0213870, IMG submission 160119) | Freshwater microbial communities from subterranean cave lake in Wind Cave National Park, South Dakota, United States - WICALVC2017 | ecosystem: Environmental > Aquatic > Deep subsurface >... | reverse complement strand
AAACCAAAACTTGAGAAAAACTAAAGGGAGTCTTAAATAAAAACCGCTCACAATCCCAGTGTATTAAGTTAAGAAAAAAATTGCAAGCTCGCGGATAGAAGAAGATTTTAGCGGGTGACCGTAATGTTAGCAGTTAGAGGAGGTTCCTCCTCTACGGCACTTACTGTAATCCTATTATTTGTAGCGCTCTTTGTTACATGATACTGTGTCTCATATGGTACGGCACAGTCTATTACGCTTCCCGTTGGAATACCAGTTTTTGGATCCGATGGTAAAGCCGCCATGTATGTAGTCACTAATTTACTGCAAATATCCGCTTGTCCAACGCCAGCACCCGTCCTTATTTCTTTGTCTGTACTGTCAATTTCCGGTGGGGCATTACCTTTATTATCTGCCATATACTGATTAATTGCGTTTAGTATTGCGTTTATATCGCTTGTTCTTTTTGTATTATTTGCCTGGGCAAATTGTCTGGCTGGGTTTATTGCTATAAGGGTGATGGCAAGAAGAACTGCGAGGATTCCGATAACAACTAGAAGCTCTATTAAGGTAAAACCTCTCGATACTCTCAGGGCATTGCCTTTTTGCTTGGCACGTAAACATTCTGTACGTGCCTTGCTATTGATAATTTTAGAAAATATCATTTTAATAATTACTGCTTTTAATTAGTATAGACACACAAAAAGTGTTTTGTCAAGGGGGTCTTTTGAAGCTAATTATAACTATTATGCAGATTTTCCTAAAATTATAGTAATCACAGATTCTAACTCTTGACCTTCTTGAACCAAAATGTCTGGAAATATTTTTTTAATTTCTGCAATTGCTTTTTGACGAGCTTCATCCGGAACAGATTTTGAAAACACCATAGACGATCTTGCGGGAATTGGATTTGTTGAATCTTCTGTGGCAATATTTTGGAATCCTGATTTAGTTAAAAGATTTTTTAAAGCATTAGCGATAACTTCCGTTTCTTTATTTCCAACAATTGTTATTTTTATAGCTTGTAAGTCAATTGCCAAAGGAGTCACGGTTGGTTCTATCTCTGTTGGTTCAACTCGTAAGGCTGGAGTTGGACTTGGAACGTTAGGCGATGGGCGCGCTGGAGCCGTTCTACCCAAAGTCAAATATACTATTACTAAAATAATAAGTAAAAGAACAAATATACCTACCAATATAAATTGCCTAAGATTATTAGGTTTTTCTTTTTGCTCTTTTTGAGGTTGATCATCAGAATCTTGTTGGGTCTCAACTTTTTGTTGACTAGTCAACATGTTGCCTAGTTTTAATAAATCTGTTTGTTGCAAAACTATTCTTGCGATGTCTTGGCTTAATCCCCCAGAAAAATCAATATATTGCTGGTACATAAAGGCCGGAACAATCTCCTCAACAAAACACCCTATTTCTTTAAATGGGAGCACAACTCCTTCAAGCAAATCTTTATTTACAGCAACTATCTTTGTATTATTAATTACTTTTGCAAGAACTTCTTCGAAAGGAACATTATCCAAAAAATTTTTGATTTCCTTTTCTTGATCTTCTTTTTCCCCAACAATTAACCCGGCACTTTTTTGTTGATCTAACTGTTGGGGCTTCTGACTAGTTTGCTGAAGGGTAGTTAAATCCTTTTGAAAAATAACCGAATCCGACAAAATTATAATAACATTGCTTGGGATTACCTTATTCGTTTGAATAAAAGACCTAATCGAATTTACAAGCTGTACTTTGTTTATTACATCCAAATTTTGCACCACGTCTTGGGAAAAAGGAAATTGCCAGACATTAGACAAAGTATCTTGATAGATAATAAAACCGTTTCTGTCTAAAAAAATAATAATTGGATGTTCTTTTGTTGCCATATTAAATTTCTTTCCAATCCGAAAATGTGTAGTACCCACTAGTATAAGTCATTTTTACCTGGACTGTTCGCTTAAAATTGCCAGTTCCAACTACTGTTATTGTATAGTTGGGACTGCTGCCAGATACGGTAATAGTCACTGTTGTGCTATCTATTGTTAATGTTTCTCCAGTATAATTTGGATCTCTAAGTAATCTTAAGAGGGCATTCTCAATTCCTGCTTCCGCAGCATCGTAAGAAATATTTCCTTCTTGGAGCTTTCCCAAAGACGTAGAATTTACCGCAATCATTATTATTGCTCCAGATGTTATAGTAATTGCAATAAGAACAAAAAAGATAAGAGTAATTAATGCCTGCCCACTCTGGAATTTATTCATATTACTGTCTTCTCAACGCTAAAACGGTCTCAAAATTTTTTGTTTCATATCCCGCGGTTCCAGTCCTTTTTGTGCGACTCGTAAGAGTAAAATTTATTTTTAACGTATCTTCAACGCCTCCACTATTGCCTAATCGCTTTATAGTTAGCCCAGAAACAGTAGTGTCGTAGCTATTCAAATTATTTGTTCCTAAGTCATTAGCAAGCGTAAGGTTTTCACTTCCATCCAGACTATAAGCATAGTCTACTCCTCCAACCACAATTTTAAAATTATTATTGTCGGCACCTAAAGACGAAGGTATGCTTATGCTACTTGCGCGATGAATATCGTAAGAAAGCTTTGCAAGAATATAAGTTCCGTCTCTTTGCACAGATGAGGTTGCTTCGGATTCCAACTGAGCATCCAAAGCAATAACAAAAATGGAAACCAAAACTGAAAGAAGAACAGACAAAATACCCATGTATAATAGTAGTTCGACAAGCGTAAAGCCTCTTTTGACTTTTAAAATTTGTCTTGCTAAGCGAGATCCTGCTTCGCAGGAAAATTTGAAATTTGAAATTCTTGTCATGGTGAGTAATTTACAGTAATATCATAAAAAATTGCAGTCGAAAGGGGATCCATCGTCTCCATATAGACCCTATAGCGAAAACATTGACCAGTGTTTACATTAAATGGGATTGTGTACCCAAAAACTTGTGTTCCAGAGGTTTGAGTAGTTTGGAACTTGTCAGAGGAAGTTCCGCTTGGTCCAATAAAGTCGCTCGGAGAAAAGGTAACGCCAGTACAAGCTCCACCAATTCCTGGTTTTACCGCAATCTGGAATTCAGTGTTGGTATTTATGGGTCTATTGATAGACACATCGAATCTATTGAATGCTACCCCATTTCCTGCGTTAAATGTTGCCGACTCAAATCTGCCGGATGTAGGGTTTATAAGGTTTAAGATTTCCCCAGCAGACAACGCTCGATTGTAGATCCGTACTTCGTCAATGACACCATCAAAGCGCAAGGTAATAGCCCCATTCTGGTCTTCAGCTCCTATCAGAACGCTAAATGGAGCATAGCTAAGTGGATTGCTCCAAGCATAAGTGGCCACAAGAACTCCATTAAGGTATGCCTTACTAGAGGAGCCATCAAATGTTCCAGCAAGATGGTACCAAGCACCTGTGGTAAGTGTGCCTCCCACTGCACATTGGGTGCTGGTTTCTGCGGCGCAGAATCTTACACTGGTTCCTGAAGTACCAAGAACATAGCTATCTGCACTTCCACTTAACCTTTTATCTACTGCTGTTTTTCCTCCACTAAGAACATCTGCTTTTACCCATGCAGCCACGGTCACTCCAGTTGGGGGGCGCAAGGAAATGCTATCAGGTATTCTTACATCATCGTTTACTCCATCAAAATCTAAACCTTTTGCTATTTTTCCCGTAGCCCATGTAGGATCGTCGGTGCCAGGAGAGGAGGTGGCTCCAAGGGTGCCATTGTTCGCATTGCCAGAGGAATCATTGACTATCTGGCCCGTACTCTCGTCGAACTTCCAGTAGCCAACCAGACCTGAGTTTAAATGGACTGCCTCTACTGGTTTTACTAAATAATCATTAAACGTATTCTTAGTGCTAAGAGAAATTGCTAAGATAGCAAAAATGAATACTGTAAGAACTACTAATATGGATTTTCGTTTATGTAATAAATATTTCATAAAATCAGATCCCTCCTACAATAACCTTAAATTCAGCAGTCGCATCGCCAGTTATAATGTAAGAATATGCATCACCATCTGATTCAATAACAGAAGATATCCCAGTTATATCAGTGGCTGTGTTTAATGATCCGCATAAGGCCGGAGCTGATTCGGTAGTAATATCTATAACCTGATATTGATTCCCTCCTGCTCCCACAATAATTGCTTTGTTTCCCGTAACACGAGTTACTCCTTTTGGACTCATGGCACCTGTTTCAAACGTTCCGCCGCTGACAAGAGTTGGACTACTTGGATTGGAAGTATCAACAATAAAAAACTCGGGTCCGGCAGGGGAGGCAGATGTGACAATATAAGCACGGTTACCGACCTGATTTACAAATAGATCCTTTGCTCCCTGATCGTTAAGAGAAACTTGACCTTTAAAAATCATATTGCTAGGATTGCTAACATCAAATATCTGGAGCTGGTTTGTGGTTGATGAAACTGCAACATAGGCGTAATTGTTGTTCACAATAACTTTATTCCCAGTTCCAGCAAGAGAAACGCTGTGAAGTTGGGAACGAGAGACAGATGTGTTAGGAAGACCAGAAAGGTCAAAAGAATAAAGAGTGCTTCCAGCGGTCATAAAACCGGTTGAACCTGCAACAAAAACACTATTTCCATCTGTTGGTCCCGGGCTGTCAAAAAATCCTGCCTTTTGGTATTTGCCAGCAACAATATTATTAAGATCAATAATCACAATTTCTTCCGCGTTATTGTCTGTAGCAAGATAGGCATAAGCTGGTTCTCCAAAAACAGCATTTGTTTTGTATCCGTCGAATTCCGCTTCTATAGCTGGGCTTGGAGGATTGTTGCCAATATTTACCTTGGCAAAAGAAACACCCGATGCGTTCTCTCCAGTTCCAGCAAACGCAAATCCTTCTGTTGCGGTTAGAGCATTAGCAACACCGCTTTTAGGTAAATCAAGAGAGACAGAAAGACTAGAACTACACCAATTGCCTGACCCACCTTCTAATGCTATCTCTCCGCCACTGGTATTAGTTACTGTTGTTCCAGTATTTGTACCCAAATTAAACTCTGCTGCGGTTGTTTCGGTAAACGCATTATTATTCAGGTATCTAGTAATATAAAAAGTACTATTAATAGAAGATGGGTAGGGAAGATTCCAGGATATAGTTCCAACTGCTTTTTTAGTTGAAGGGTCTGTAGTTCCGCCAGTTGTGACAATCTTACCGCAATCGGGACCTGGACAAGTACCTCTATTCACATTGCTAATCTCAACTTTTGTTTTAAAACCAGTCACTGGATCTTCATATTCTCCAGCGACAAGCGACCACGATGATCCCGAAACTTCGGGGTGATAGATACCATTTGCTGGAAGGTTACTCCAGCCTTTTTCGCGCACGCTTCTTACTGCTTCAACTGTTGTTTTTAAAAGAGCAACCGCTTGGGTCCGCTGTCCATGCTGAGCCTTTCCCTCCCTTGATGCTACAAAGCCAGTGAGAAGCGCTGGCAATAAAATTGCGCTTAAACCAATTACCAATAATAGCTCTATAAGAGACTGCCCCTTTTTTAATGATGAATTCTTTTTGTGAGATAGAAAAAACTGAAAATATTCCATAACTTATCTTTTATGTGCTAGTTAACAGAAGTAACAACCCCAGACTTATTAAGTTCAATTGTTTTCGTATTATTAGTAGTAATATCTTGCAATTGAATTGAGGTGGTGTTGTAGAGATTCATAATTTCCGCTGCCGTGAGTGCTCTATTGTAGATGCGGACTTCGTCTATAATCCCAGGAAAAGGACGAACCCCGGTGTTGGTATTCCCTATCGTAAGCGGAAAGGTGTCATCACTCGAAATACTCCCTGCTCCTGCATTTTGTGTAGAGTAGGCTACCTCTGTTCCGTTAATGTATACGCGAACTAATGTATCCGCTGCAGCATTAAATGTATAAGCAATATGATACCATGTATTGATAGATAAAGACTGAGACGAGATTGAGGTGGCGTCCGTGGATGTATAATCCACTGTAGCCAAGACCCGTTCTGAAGGATTAATAAGAAGAACTTTCATTCCTTGAATATCGCTTGCTCTCACGACAACAGCGGCATTACTACCAAAACTAGTGCTATTCAAACGAACCCAAGCGGCATAAGTAAGAGCAGAAAGATTGTTAAGAGAGGCTGAAGGAAGTCCGTAAGAAACTAAATCATTAATCCCATCAAAACTCAAAGCTCCTCCCAAGCCTGGTTTGCCTGCAGTCCATGTAGGATCGTCTGAGGCAACAGAAGAGTTAGCTCCTAGTGTCCCATCGTTATTGACAACAGAAGAATCATTGACAATTTGTCCTGTTCCTTCACCAAAGCCCCAGTAACCCACTAGTCCCTGGGTGAGTGTAGCAGCGCCAGTATGTCCGCCGCTGACTCTTGCGAAAATAATATCCAAACCAGGATTCACAAATTGTACATTACTTGGCAGACTAATCTGAAAATTAGATGGTTCCGTTGCCGAATATGTACTGCCATGAAAAAGCACATACTGGTTGGGATCAGTATGGATACCGTACAAATCAGCGCTTGATCTTCCCTCGGAATCTCCAACCATTGCTTTTATTTGTTGCTGTCTAATATCCGAAACAAGATTTTGGACTACAGTATTCAAAGAAATCCCCTGCTGTACACCTGCCAAATTAATGGTTACCAAGCCAATTAACGTAAGTATTATGCTCATTGCGACAATGAGTTCAACCAATGAAAATCCCGCACCTTTTTTACAATTTATTTTCATTATCTAGATCCCACTTGACCAATAAGTCCATAAATTGGAGCAATTATTGCCAGCATCATCCCTCCAACCATTCCTCCCATAACTACTAATAATATCGGCTCAAGCAAAGCTGTTACTGTTTTTAATTTTATCGAAACCTGGTAGTCAAGAAATTCCGAGATTTCCTCCATGCATTTATCTAAAGAACCGCTTCTTTCTCCAGCCTCTGTAATTCTTATCATTATTGTTGGGAAAACTTTCCTCCTATCTTTAAAACCTTCCGCAACCTTTTTTCCTCCCATTACCAACTCTTTTGTGTAGCCAATTGCCCGGGCAACATCTTTACTAAATACAACATCTTCTGCAAGTTGTAGAGCAGTTGCTATGGGAATGCCAGCGTTTAAGAGTAAATACAAGCTTCTTGAAAATACAGTCAAATCAATATCGCGGGCTAAACTCGATAATAACGGAAGTTTGAGAAAGGGACCCATAAGCCACCTCTTTTGCTTCTTAGCCAAAAAATAGCCTAGAGCCATAAAGATTGCAGTGCCAATTACAACTGGAATTGTATTGTGCACTATTGCATTTGACATAAAAATTAATATTTTAGTAGGAAGAGGTAAAGTAACGTTGAGCCTTGAAAAAACACTTGCGATTTTGGGTACGACTACGATAAGAATCATAAGAAATACTACAAAAAACACAATAACAACAAACAATGGGTAAATCATAGCTGACTTTATTTTGTCGGCAAATTCCATATCTTTTTTCATAGTTCCCTTTAGGTCTTTAAGCGTGGTATCAAGGGTTCCTGTTTCCTCGGAGGCTTTAATAAGATTTGTCGTTACTTTTGAAAAAATGTTTGGGAATTTGGAAAATGTAAAGTAAATGTGTTTACCTTGAATTAAATCGTCTCTAAGGGTTTCTAATAGTTTTTTTTGACTCCCTTTGGAGTCTTCAAGCAATGCATTTACTGTTTCAAGAAGGGGCATTCCAGCGGAGAGCATTGTAGAAAGATTGCTTAAGAGACTTAACTTATCTTTATTGGAAAGAGAAATATTTTCTGTTTTCATTTTTTACATAGATTCTGTCTTGGTAACTCTAAGTACCTCTTCTATCGTAGTTAGACTCTTTACTACTTTGTCTAATCCGTCATCAAGCATTGTTGTCATTCCCTCTGTTATAGCTTTTTCTGCAATTACATCGGAATCATTTCTTTTTACTATTAGTTCTCGTATAGCATGCGTTACTTCTAAAACCTCAAATACGCCTATTCTGCCTGCATATCCAGTGGCATGGCAAATTTTGCAGCCGTTTCCTTGATATATTGTAATTTCTTGTCTATTTCCAAAATGTTTCTTGACCACTTCTTTAGACAAGTTTTTCGTCAATTCCTCCTCTGTTATTGTACGGGTAGCCTTACAAATTTCGCAAATTTTTCTAACTAACCTTTGAGCAACAATCACATTTACTGTTGATGCAACTAGGAAAGGTTCGACATTCATGTCTAAAAGGCGCGGAAGAGCTGTGGCTGCATCATTGGTATGAAGGGTGGAAAGAACTAAGTGCCCAGTGAGGGAGGCATTAACCGCAATACTTGCTGTTTCGCTATCTCTGATTTCCCCAACAAAAATTATATTTGGGTCTTGTCTAAGAATAGATCTTAATCCACTTGCAAAAGTAAGATTTGTCTTTGGATTGACATTAATCTGATTAACGCCCTTAATTCTATATTCTACTGGATCTTCAATTGTAGTAATATTTTTCTCGCGCGTGTTTAATATCTTAAGGACTGCGTAAATACTTGTTGTTTTTCCAGAACCTGTTGGGCCTGTTGACAAAATCATGCCATACGATTTGCTGTAGGCTCTGGTAATCTTTTTCAAATCGTTTTCATTCATTCCTAAATCTGTAAGGGAGAATTTGCCAAATCTTGACGATAGCAACCTAAGTACTGCTTTTTCGCCGTCGGTTATTGGTAGTATCGAAACTCTTATATCTACTTCTTCTTTATCTAAAACTATTCTCATTTTTCCATCTTGCGGGCTTAGATGCTCATCAGTCCTAAGTCTTGATAAAATCTTAATTCTTGATATTATCTGATCATGAAGGCTTTTTGGCAAAAACAGAACGTCTTGCAAAATACCATCAATTCTCAGCCTAACCAGCGAATATTTTTCCTCTGGCTCTATGTGAATGTCCGATGCCCTATCTTGATAGGCATAATTAATGAGTAGGTCAACAAGCTTTGTTATGGGTATGCTCTTGCTAGCCAATGTCTCTGTTTGGCCAAGTTCTTTTCTTAACATAGCGTCAAAGGACGACTGTAGATTTTTTCTATATATCCGAAGAGTGTTATAAATATCCTGTTCTGTTGCAAGAAATGGAATAACAGGCATTTCTATTTTTTTGGAGACCATTTCCTGCACTTCTTTATTAGAAGGGTCTGCCATGGCAAGCTTAACTCCATCTGCGCCAAGCTCAAATGGTATTACTTTTTGTTTTCTTGCTATTTTCTCTGGAACTATATGGAAGACTTCGCTAGGAATATTTTTTTTTGCCAAAACTACAAAGGGGAATTTTAGAAAATCTGCAATCAATAAACCTAAGTTATCATCCGATACAATATCCCTCTCAACTAAAGCATCACTAACGGTTATGTCTGCGTTTTGGGCATATTTTTGAATTTTTTCATACCCTTTTTCATCAAGGATGCCAGTGTTTATAACTAATGCTTTTAGTTGTTCCTCAGTAATAAGCATAGGGCAGTTTTAATATAATAACTAATACTATACTACACCTACAATTGGCGTTCAAGAGTTAATCCCCTTCATAATGTTTGAGCTTAAAGACTTTTACTACCGATACATCCCACTCTCTAACAATTTCTGCTCTGCCAAAGCCTGCTACCTCCCAAAGAGAATTACCAAGTGGACGACAAGGGGAAATCTCGCATACTACCAATAATTGGTTTGCAACAGTATTTCTTTGCGGATCTTTTTTAGGATTTTCGATTATTACAGGTGATTTGCCCCAGATTGTAAAAAAGTAACGGTAGCCGTGATCTGAATTTCCACCTGTAATAAGAGCAAAATTAAATGGCTTATTTTCTGTTTTGTCAATTACAAATTTTGAAATTTGCTCAACTTGGGCAAGTTGTCTATTGGCAGGAAAAAGGAATGGAATTCCTCTAAGATTAACCCATATAAGCCCCACAAAAATAAATATGCTTAAAATCTTACCAAATCTATTTTTATATAAGCTTGCAAGCAAACAACCTACAAGTAAAAATGGCAATGGGAACATAAAACCAAAGTAATAATCATAAATGGATTTTTTGTAAAATCCAAAAAGCCCAACTCCAACTAACAGCCACAAACCTAAAAGGCTAATTTTTGAGAATTGCACTTTGTTATAAAAACTTCTTATAAGCTTATATGAAAGTAATAATAGGCTTGCAATAGCCAATGCAAGAGCTAAATAGTACCATGCTGCAACTGACGCATGGACACGCAAAGACACTTGTTCTGGAGGCGGAAAGTTTGTAACGAGTCTTGCGAATAATCTAAAAAATACGTTAGATATTGTTGGAAAAAAATGGTTATTGCCACCTGTGTCGCCTGAGTGAAAAACAAAAGATATTATGCTTTGAATATTCGGAAAACCATGACGAACTTCGAATGCCAAAAAAGGTGACCAACCAACAAGAAACCCAATTAAAATATAAAAATAATCTTTTACAATCTTCCGAATCTTTTTCTGCAAGGAGTCTCCTTGTACAAGGAAACTCCTTGTTAACAAAACGTAGACTGCGATTATGACACCCAAAAATATTGATAAATAGTGAAGCTGCATAGCAATTCCAAGCAAAATTCCGCAAAAGATAAATAGTCTGATTTTATTCTTGCTTAGTGCCTTATAAATAATATAAAGCAACAAAAGCGAAAAAAAGGGCATAAGATTGGGATTCCAAGACGAACGAGAATAAGAAATAACAATAGGCGAAATACTGTATAAAAAAACAGCAATCAATCCAGCACCTTTATTAAAAAATTCGCTGCCAATTTTATAAATAAGCCAGACTGTTGCTACGCCAAAAATACCTACCATCACAGCTGGTCCCACAGGATTATAATTAAACAAGAAAAGAAAAGGCACCATAAAATAGTAATAAACAGGTCCTAGGAAAAATCCTCCAACAGAAGCTGTAGGCCCAAGAAGCGTTGGTTGTCCGTGCAAAATATTATATACAACTAAAACATCTCTTCCCTCATCGCCCAAAAAAGTCATATAATCTTGGATTTTATAAAGACGAAGAAATGCTGCAAGGATAAGGATGAAAAAAAGAAAAGATGTATATTTATACTTAAGCAACGTTCCCATGTTTTAATTTTTCCAAATACTGTGTCTTCCATATTATCTTATTGTAGATAGTATAGTTCATTGGAATAATGAAAAAGATAATAGTTGGAATAACAACAATAATACGCGTTGGTATGCTATATCCTGCGATAGTTAAGGTATCTCCTAATAGTCCTACAAAAAACCATATAGAAAACGACTGGATAAAAATTGCGGCTATAGATGTAAAATTAAATTTTAACAGCCGAAGTATAAAAGGAGATTTTTCTTTAATTTTACGAGTATCATTAAATGTCCAAAAGTTGTTAGATATAAAATTTGAAATAATTGCCGCTTCTGCCCCAAATCCGCCTCCTATGCCGTCCCGTAGAGCGGAAACTCCACGATCGTGAATAAATGAAAATAAGGTAGGACTTCGTTGGGCCAAAAACAAAGCGAGTCCGCTTCTCACAACTATTTCTTGCGTGCTTATTTGAATAATAAAACCAGTGCTCCCGACAATTAAAAATTTCGAAAATCGTTTTAACTCTATAATTCTTGCTGTAATTATATATTTGAGAAGGTCAACAATATAGTCTTTTGGGGCAATTTTTGATCTCCCTAAAGTCCTATCTGTAAAGATAATCGGCACTTCTCCAATTTTAAAACCGTCCCTAACTGCTTTATGCAAAAAAGAAACTTGAAAGGTATATCCTCTAAATGCTGTTAACTCGTTTTTCTCCTTTAAAAATACTTCTTTCCGCAAAGCTCTAAATCCCCCTGTCCAATCACTAATTCTGAAACGCATAAGTATTATTCTGACAAGAAGATTTCCAAGAATTGAGAAAATTTTTCTATTTAAACCCCAATTACTTGGAATTGAACCGCCTCTACTATACCGTGTTCCAATTGCCATATCATAACCCTCATCTATTTTTCTTAAGAAGTCTGGAACCTTAAAAGGATCATGAGATAAATCAGCATCTATCTCAAACATAAGTTCTGCTCCCATTTTTTCAATAGCAAAAGTCATTCCGCGTACATAAGCCGCGCCTAAACCATGTTTTTCTTTTTGAATAATCTTAATATTTTTCCACTTCTTCATTAATTCTCTAACTTCATCCCCTGTACCATCAGGTGAATTATCATCTGCAACCAAAATGCTCAGTTCGTGTTTTTTAATTTTTGGAAAGACCTTCTCTTCCAAGATGGTAATCAAACGTTCTATATTGCCCTTTTCGTTATATGTAGGAATTATTATTACAACTTTCATACCTTTGTACTCCTAAGATATTCTATAGTTTAAATGAGGATTTTTTAATAACTCTTGAATATTTCTCAACAACTTACTTATTCTTCTCCGTTTCTAGGTCTGCCTTTACCATAATCTCTACTAATTGCTTAAAGCTTGTCTTTGGTTTCCATCCTAAAACTCTCTTTGCGTGACTTGCGTCTCCAACTAAGTAATCAACTTCTGCGGGTCTAAGGTGTGATGAAACGTTTGCCACCACGTATTTTTTCCAGTCATCAATTCCAACTGCTTTAAAAGCCAACTCTACAAATTCCCTAACACTGTGATTTTCTCCAGTAGCAATTACGTAGTCGTCTGCACTTGGTTGTTTCAACATAAGCCACATTGCCTCTACATAATCGCGAGCAAACCCCCAATCTCTTTTGGGATCCAAAGACCCAAGCTCCAGTTTTTTTTGCAATCCGAGACTAATTCGAGCTGCCGCATGAGTTATTTTCTTTGTAACAAATTCTAGACCTCTTCGTGGAGACTCGTGGTTAAAAAGAATTCCCGAACAAGCAAAAAGATTAAAGCTTTCTCTGTAATTTACTGTTATATAATGACCGTAAACTTTTGCTACTCCATACGGACTTCTCGGATGAAACCGTGTGGTTTCTTTTTGAGGAGACTCAGTTACTTTTCCAAACATTTCCGATGAGGATGCTTGATAAAATTTTATTTTTGGATTTACAACTCGAATTGCCTCCAAAAGCCTTGTCACGCCAAGCGCAGTAAACTCGCCTGTTAAAACTGGTTGATTCCAGGATGTTCGAACAAAAGATTGTGCAGCTAGGTTATACACTTCGTCTGGTTCTGAATCAAGTAAGGCTGAAGAAAGAGAACTTTGATCTAGTAAATCTCCTTGGATAAGCTCTATTTTGTCTTCAATATGCGCAATTCTCTCGTTATTAAGGGTACTAGTCCTTCTTGTCAATCCATATACTTTGTAACCCTTTGACAATAACAATTCTGCCAAATAAGACCCATCTTGCCCAGTAATTCCAGTAATAAGTGCTTTTTTCACAAAACTATAATTATTATAACGATTATAACATTTATAATCCTAAATAATCTTCCTCCAATAATCTAGAGTATCTTTAAGGGTGGTATCAATATTAATTTCTGGCTTCCAATTTGTAAGTCTTTTAAATTTACTAGCATCACAAACGAGTTCGGGATTGTCTATTGGTCGAAACAAGGATTTATCTACCTTTACGCTTATTTTAGAGCTAGACCACCACAATAACTTATTTAATATATCTCCAATCTTGTAAGATTTGCCTCGTCCTATATTGTAGACTTCTCCAAACTTTCCTTTCTCAAGAGCAAGAACGTAAGCGCGAACCATATCTCTCACGTCCGTAAAGTCTCTCTTTACCTCAAGAT
>Ga0213870_1000904_pt1 | contig 13728 bp, 22 predicted proteins | sample WICALVC2017_Meta_FD_160119 | JGI IMG/M metagenome (GOLD analysis project Ga0213870, IMG submission 160119) | Freshwater microbial communities from subterranean cave lake in Wind Cave National Park, South Dakota, United States - WICALVC2017 | ecosystem: Environmental > Aquatic > Deep subsurface >... | reverse complement strand
TGTATATGCGATGTCCTCTGTCACAACAGTCCAATCACATTTTTTGCAGTATGAGCGCCATGTCCTTTCGGTAATAATATGCTCTGTAAAAGATGGGGGTATAGTCACTGCTTCTGGAGGGGGAATATTTTTAATGTCGCTTCTTATTTTCCGTCTCTTCTTTAACATATGATTATTTGAGAATTTCTATATTACTAGCTCTTTATTATTTGTTTATATTTAGATATTTCTTATAAAACCACGCTATTCCTTTTTCTATTTCGGGATATATTTCAAAGTCTGGTAGTATCGGTGATTTTAAAGCGTCTGCAACTCTCGCTATTGCACTGTAATCCTCTATGCCTATTCGTTCTGCCAAAAACTCATCGTATCCCGTAAACTTGGACTCATCCCACACCAAGCGATATAAATAGATATAAGTTTTTAGTGGGTCTTGAATATCCGGCATATAGAGTCTAAGCGATATTCCCCATGAATATATACTTACCGCTAAATTCGGCCATATAAAAAACCATAACGCAAAAACTCTTTGTCCAGTAGCATTAAAAGGGATAATATCACTACCAAACCCTTGATCAGGCGATTTACAATATCCAATCTGTTGAACGTATTCATTGTGTACTGTAGTCATAGACGATTTCATATCTATTATATCCGCCAATCCCCCCGGGGCCATGTGAACATAGGAAATATGAGAATCATCTAGATAATTCATAATATGTTGCTTCCAGTTTCCTTGTACTTCCTGTTTTATCCATGCTACAGAAGGAACATATTTTTCTGGTTTCAAGAAGGATAAAATCGTAGGGGGGATGATAGATGTAAATAATACATTAGCGAACCAACTATGTGAAACATTCAATAATATAGTCCTATCTAAACAAACATAAACAAACCCTTTTGTCTCGATAACCGGAAATTCAACTAACCTCTCAATATTCTCTGTGTCAAGATTCTTATGTCTGAGTCCATATCCATTATGATCAAACTGTCTACCATGTTGCTTACATATTATAGTTTTTTCTCTCTCAGGCCCTTGTACAAGTGGATATAAGGCATGAGTACAAATATTAAGAAAACACGATAGTTTACTAGAATACCAATCTCGTTGAAGAAAAAGAGGAATATCCGAGAGTGTAATGTTACTTCTTGCCCCATTTAATTGTAAATACTGAATACTTTCATTTGATAAAGGTAATAATATCCATGAAGTCCAAAAAATACTTTTAATTTCAGCGTTTAAAATATCCGAGTTAACAAATATATTAGAATCAACTTTAATTATTTGAGACATATCCCCTGTTTTATTTGGTTAGGGCTATAATCAAGTATTTATAGCCTTATTTCTTCCCAGCCGTTATTTGTGCTATATATCACTTTCTTCACCCCATTTATAGATAAAAAGTCCATACATAGCTTACATGGTTTTGCTAAACGAAACCCATTAAAACCAAAACGAAATACATACATCGTGCTGTTTTTAATTTTTTCTTTTGGCGCTTTTCGTAAACAAGTCACCTCAGCATGAGAGTGACGTAACGGGTATATAGCAGTTATTACTGGATGGGTTTTTTCCTGGTTATTAATAGCAATAGCGATTGGTTTTTTTGCCGCTAAAATAGCAACTAACTTCCATCGTTGATATAATGGGATCTTTTTTCGATGCTGTTTAGCAATGTTTTTGTATCGATCCAACATAGCTTATTAAACTAACGCTCACTACAAAATCCTCTAAGAAATGCCGCGCGTTTCTCTTCATTATGACATAGGTCTGCTATAAAAGCTCTACACGCGCCAATTATTAATGTACTTAAACATTCTTCACTGCATAAATAACATTCATACTCCTCGTCCATAAACGCTGTTAGCTGATCACACATACAACACTTCTTTTTGTTATTGGTATATCTCATGTCTGAGCCAACTGCCTGTAGAACCTCAGCATTAGGGTACTTATCAGAAAACTTCATTTTAAATAGACACTCTCTAATCTATCGTTCTAATTGCCTGAGATGTTCTAAAACGCTTAACAAACTCTCAAGAGAGGATATAGCGGCCTTCCAGTCTCCATTTTCAATTTGCCTAGTTATAGCTATTCCTATATCTTTCGCCGTTGTTGCTGCATCTATCTTTCGTCGCCCTCCCTCATATAATGGTGTTCGTCGCCCTGGTTTAGTCATGACTTTCTAGCTCCTTTTCTATATCAAGTACCTCTAAGAGCAACATTCTCTTAACTAAGGCTAAACGTAGCTTTGATGTTTCATTTTTCTCTTCTGTTTGGTAAAATCCTTGCAATAGTTCATCAAGTTCTTTCAAACCTTCCACGATGTCTGTTAGTAATATTTCAAAACGCGTTAACATTATTTGTCCTCATCTCTCAAAATAACATTCCCGTGAACAAAAGAAACGTTTACAATTATAATAACGAGATATTCTATCCAACTTATGGGTACGAATAAAATCTCTTCCACAACAAGCACATTTTAAAATAATATCTTTATAAGCATTTCGGCGTCTATATTCAAACATACATTCCTTAGAACAAAACGGTCTATATGTTGATTTCCGTTTCAAACTAGCTCTATGAGAAGATAAAGCCCGAATAATGTTTCTGGAACACCCTAGGCACGTAAGCGTAATAGTTTCTATCGGTAATTTCTGTATTCTTCTTCCCACTTTTGTTGGGAGATTATGTTTTAAAAGAATTTGCCTGATTCGTTCTCTACTAACGCCTATAATATCCGCCATCTCTTTTGCTGAAATCAAAGGATTCTCGGCGCGTAAGGAAAGCACTTGAGGTCTAGCTGATTGCCAAGTTTTTTCATTCAATCTATCTAAAACTCCTTTTTGTATTTCTGACTACAGACAGATCCGTTATGTAGGGAATAGTCCTTCCTGGGGTTCTGGGCGTAAACATGCCGGACTGAACCAGATCCGCTCACGGCGTTTATTATCTCGTGCCCGCCCCTGTCCCTGGTTTCCATAGCCACCCCTCCCTACCCAAGCGTACTCCTGATAACCACACAACGCAACTCTCAGCTTGGGGTTGTCGCCATTGGCAATTGCCCATTGGCGGACAGCCTCGCTAACGTTATCATCAATGGCATAGAGGTTAGTGGTTCGCTCCTTGTGTGAATATGGTGGATCCAGCAATACACCTGTGATACCATTATGTATTGTTGGTGTGGGACCTAAAAGGCGGTGCCACTCTCCACAGCACACTCGCACGTAGCGGAGTCGGTGCTGGAGTGACTGGAACCACTGGTAGATACTCGCCGACGGGTTGGCAATACCCATTCCTCGGTTGGTCAAGTGCGGGCGTTGCTGCGATGTCAGCGACATTTTGTGCACCCCCACGCCACCATCGCCGAGGTGTGGTAGTTGCTGGGATGCCTTGGCACACCAACCATGACCAATCCACTGGCACAATCCCCAGACCCACCAACCAGCTATTTTTACGTCATAGAAATCTGGATCTTGGTGCATCCGCTGGCGAAAATCTTCCTGCTTGATTAGCCATTCATGCCTAGCGTGCAGGTCAGCCTCATTAACAGGCCACTCGGCCCACTGAGCTACGCCGTTAGGATCGGCTTGGATTGCGCGCCAGAAATTTGCCAAGTAACAGTCTTTGTCGTTGACTGTCTCGATATGCGGAGGAGTTGGTCGGCCCAATAGAACCGCTAGAGAACCAGCAAATGGTTCTACATAGTTCGGTACATCACCAAACCGTGCCCAGACCTCAGTAGCAATGCGGGATTTTCCTCCAAACCAGGGGAACGGCGCTTTAAGCGACATGACACTCCTTTTTTAGTCTAAGCGGTCTTGGTAATACTCCAGTACAGTGTCATAGCCTTCTAGGTCATCGAATAGAGGCTTATCCGCAGTCAATTCTCTAATCGCTTTCAGCAAGGCAGCAATGTCCTCCCACGCGTGGGCCACAAACTCCAAGTCAGGCCCACTACCACATATTACTTCCTCCCCAAACAGCCCATACCACGGATTATCTGTTTTGGGCCAAAATGGACCGATCCGTTCTACGCAATACGTTTTCCCTGCTTCAGGGCTAACCAATGTGTAACCGTTCCATACCCCCCACGGACCCGGCGTGGTCCGTTCAAATCTTCCCTTGATAGCCTGTAGTTGTTCGTCTGTCATCGCTCTTTCCCTTCCCTTAGTTCTGGTAATTCTGGCGGGTACTTTTAGTGAAACTTGTGGCCCGCAATATATTATCTATCTGGTGCCACAAGGCAACCGATGTCTCCTGCAACACGACACGGCCATCCGGCAAATCTATGCGGATAACCAGGCTCGGCTTACCTGACTTCATACCACTTGGTAGGGCAGCCACCGTGAATGAACCAGCTAAATTGATAACAATGCTCTCTTTACCTTGTAGGTCGGTAAAGACACCTTCGCCATCTGCGAAAAAATGTATGACTGGTCGGCCAGTAAACATATTAGCTAGATACCTCCTTCACCAGGATGCTCCTTTCCCTTGGGGACAGGCTAGGACTGCCCAATGTACTGCCAGCCACTCAACCCTTTCATTTAAACTCTGCTACCGTATTACGCCTAGCATATAACAACGATAATCAGGCCAACCGTAAAGTATTTATTGATAGCGACTTGACGAGTTAAAATAACTTAAAAGAACGATAATTCGTCGTTATCACCCAAACCATCTTTCTGAATACTCCATATACCCCATCTACAAACTTGTGGGTTTATATTTTTTTGTTTAGCGTCTCCAGGGCTTTTCATAATTCTTTATATAGAGACGCGTCAATATTTCTTCATGTGGAAACAAACCAACGTGCTTCCTAGAGCCCGTTTGGCGCTGGCTTGATCTCCGTAGATACATAAAGATTTTCTTAAAGAAATGCATTTTATTTTCTAACCCCTTCTTTCATTTCTAAAGTTAGGCTACCATAAGTCCACGAAAAAGTCAAGAGCCTACTTATGTTCTTTAAGAAGAAGGATAACATTGTTTAGCGTATTCATTTATAAAATTGAAAAGTCTCCTAGAGAGGTTCGTTTTCTCTATCGTTCCAATAACCTGGTTCAATAAATCTACAGAGCCAATCATCTTGTGGAACGGGCAAGGTGCACCAATACCTCGCTTAGCAAACCCGTAAGAGATTCGGTTTGCAGTGGTACAGAACCCTTGCCGCGAACATAGATAACCGCCTCTAATTGGTCGCCAGGTCCGACCTCCGCAAATAATTGTTCTTCCTCATTAAGCCTGGCTTCGATGGTGACCAAGCCATCTTGATATTCTCTGATATTCGGGCTCAGAGTTCGAGTTTTCAATACCGACACTAAAACGATAGACGTGAGTGCAGCGCGTAATTCGTCCACCCTCTGGACGAGCGCGTCTCCCGTCCTATCGCAGCATTCCAGCATATTAGCGTCGGGCAACATATAGCACCGAATCTGCGTGCTCGCGGCAGCTAGAAAGCCCATGTTCAATCCTCTGTTTTACACTTGTTAGCTTATTTATTCCCTTATTGCCCTGTTCCTACCCCATCCCAGAACGCATCCATCACAAATGATTTAACAGAACTATAATGTATTTCTTCAAATTCAATTTCCTTAGAAATATCATCTTGGCGATGAATAACGTATTCCTTATGATCTAAAATCCCCTCTCGATCAGTAGCAACTAAACTCAGTATCTCCAGATTATCTTTCATATCTTTATCCGGTAATAATGAAAACGGCCGTATGTCAACGTCAGGAGGCACGCGCACGGCTAAACTAATAAAAGCGCAAACAACAAAATTGAAGGTTTCATTAATACTTCTTACTCCATTATAAGAAAGTTCGCCGCAGTTATAAAATAAATCATAGTTATTTGCTTCTGGGGGAACAGCAATAGCTAAAATTACATAACTGTTCTGTACTGGAATTAATATTAAGAACGGTAATTCGCCAACACTTTGAATAGTGTTCTTTGCGTGAGTAAAGAGCATATCTATTGATTTATTATACGCTGTTTCCATATCAAGCATTATCCCTTCTTTTTTTAGACAGGTCAATCGCTTTATCTGAATTATCGGGGGCCTTCTCCAAAGATGGAGTGGATGGAGTGAATTCGTAGTATGAGTTATCGTCGGGTATATAGTCGATGGGTAGGGTTTGTGGATCCAGGATATGAACCTTGGCGATGTGCAGGTTTGCGTCCATATCCACCGCATACTCCACCACATACACAAAGCCATCACTAGGATTGATTAGCAAGTATCGCAGAGTCACCCGCTTTGTCAGATATGAATTCAATTCTTTGTCAGAGACACGGAAAACAAGCCATCGATTCTCGCCACCTTCTGTGTCGCACCAATAATGGAGATAGTTGTCTCCCTCGTGGTTTCTGAAAAGGGACAGCAACGGCCCTTCAAAATGGATCAGGTCCGACACCTTATTTAGTTCGCCGAGCGGAAAATGGTCGAGCCGAGTACCCTTGAGCGCTTCCATAAATACACCTTTTCAATGCACTTCCTCAATTATCCTAGTTGTTCTGTATTTTTATGTAGAGACCATCATTCTTGATGATAAAAACACTAGAAAAAAGTTCCGTCTATAATACTTTGCATAACACTTTTATGTTTCTCCTCCGCTGTCATCTGAGTAGTATGTTTCTTAAAATAATTTAGGCTAGTTGAATATAAAATATGCCCGAATTTATTGCATGGAAACACCCTTGTTTCATACCATAATGGACTATCGTCATTTCCATAATTTAATTCTAAATGGACCGTACTAACAAGATAGTAACTACATTTATAGGGCACGACATCTTTTATATGCCATTTATTTACACGAAAAGGCTTTCCACACTCACATACTGAGGTATGAGGGGTAGGCTCCCGTCCGCCCATTATCCCCGATTCTTCTGAGACTACATGATCTTTTAAACGATCAAAAAACTCGCTAGAAGGATAGTAACGATAACAATGAGAACATTGATAAAACAGGGCCAACATATTTCTCCCACATACATATTTTTATTTCAAAAATCTGAAACAGTCAAGCATAACGGTATGTTTTTCAGTTTTATTTTCCTTAGAGCTTATTAGAGCTATTTGATCTGTTAAATATATACTATTTAAATGATGAAGCAAATCTTCTACGGTCATATCTTCAGTTGGTTTAAATGAGTTTTCTGTGTTTAAATCGTGCTGTTTAATACATTTTTGACAACAAGGATAAGCACGATAAGAGTTATAAAGGACACAAGAACGCCAGGAAAAGAAACTAATCCTATCTAAAAGTAACATTTCTATATAACACATCCTACAATAAATGTTCATTATTTCTAAGGGATATGCATATTGAGCTCGATATTCTTCAGTATCTTCTTGTATAAATCCCCAAAGAAGAACTTTACCGGAAATTTCCCCCCGTAGTAAATGAAGACACGGCTTAGAAATACAAGGCAATTCTTTTAGAGCATGAATACCGCACGAAAACAACGTGCTACTACAGCCATTATAATTAGAATCATAGACAAGTCCTTTTGTTCCGTGTTCTTCATATTTACCGTGACAATGTCTAGCTATTACTTCTTGATGCGGTAGCCATATTTGATCTGCCAAGAGACTCTGTAAGAAAAACGTTTTTTCCTTTATATTTAGCCGCCAATATCTATAAGCAGTGATAGGTGATCGCTTTGTTTCTCTTTCTTTTTTACTAATCATATTTTCCTTTGGCGCAATCGTTTGCAAAGCTCTTTTGACCAAGATCCTTGCCAATCACATCGTCTACCATACTTGCGATGAAGAATTGCCATTTCCGCAAGATTATCCACACAAATATCATCCCAGATATCATGCCAGACAACATTCCACCGAGGCTCTCCTTTCGGCCATTGAATAGCAAAGGCATCATTATGATGGATTTTTACTCGTGGATCCAAATAAGAAGGCGCAACAAGATGAATAATATCCTCAGAAACTTCAACAACATCCACATGAATAATCTCAGGCTTATACAGAATAGCCCTCAAAACAACCCCAAGCCCCAGCCCATTAATAAGCACTCTCCCTGTAGCACGATGAATAATCTCAAAATGATCTCTAATTTCAGCAGGAGTATCAGACATAATAACTTTTCCATTCCGACATAACCGAGTATACTCCCCCGGAGGAACTGGTCGACCATGAGCGGCATAATAAACATTGAACGGGGAGCTTTTTGCTACAGTAAAACGTTCAACCTTATATACACCCCTTTCACCAGATGGAATAGAAATCTTGGTCTGATCAAACAGGCTCATTTTTCCTTCCTTATGGTACTTACCCTTCCCATTATTCCTACTATATAGCTAAATAGCTATAAAGGCAATACTATTTTTCAACCAGTGTTCTCCATGACACCTATCTTCCCTAGTGTTTCTATTATATGCCTAAGTAACTATAAAGTCAATACTATTTTTCAAAAAAAAATTTTTCTGGGGAGAGCGTCAAGATTAAGGGGGTTCCCTATGTTACCCCTTTTTCCCCCATATCATAACTATTCTTCCCTTATATTGGCTCATAGCAACAAGTCAGGCCAACAAAATAATCATTAGCCGTATCAATAATCATGATATTAACTATCATTTAGTATCACGAAACACTTGGCATTAAAAAAGTGTTTCAGAAAACGGATAATAACAAGCATTAGATCTCATAATACCGGCCTTGATAATCAATATCACAAACAGGTCAATAATGAATATCATAGATCATAATAATGTCTAGTTACGAATCTCGTTTTGGTTGATAGAAAAAAACCGGAGGTTAATCAAGCCCGCTGTCACAAATCTCAATATTATAGGTACTTTCCGTAATCCCTATGGCCTTATTCAAAGTAACGGTGGCTACTAGAGAAGCTACAAGAGGCCCTTTTTAGAACCATCTAAAGCCATTTAGATACCTTTAGATCCATTTAGATCCCTTAGAGCCTTTACCATCATCGTTAGCTCAACCTGCATATTCTAAAAATAGGGGTAAGACATTATCTCTGGAGAGATTCACCTTAATGTAACTTCTTGTTTCTAAGAGCGCCAGATCACAAAGCGGAAAAGAAGACCTGGGGAGGCCCATTACAGGCTCCACAAGCACTATTCCGAAACTTAACTATAGTTAGCTCTCCTTATGCTGAATCCCGTTTTTTACTTTTATTAAACTCCGCCTTTTTTTGCTATCCCACGTAAAAATTCAACCATGATATAATGCCTTTTCGTAGTTCTCAATCACTAGACATGAACCACGCCAACAAGCTCTGAAATATCCTGTACCCCGGCCTTTTCCAGATAACCACGCATCCCTTCCAGGATATGGAAAGGTGCCCAGAGGTTGGCTAAATTGGCACTACCAACTTGGATCGCGGTAGCGCCCGCCATGATGTATTCCAGCGCGTGCCTAGCATTGAAAATACCCCCTACACCAATAATGGGCACGTCCACCACCTGGAAGGTATGATAAACCATTGCCAAAGCGATGGCACGCAATCCCGCTCCAGAGAGGCCACCAGTAGCCCCGCCTAATATTGGCTTTCTAGTATCAATGTCGATAGCCATAGCCGGAATGGTGTTGGTAATAGTAAGAGCATCAGCGCCAGCGTCCACCGCCGCCCGGGCAATCTCAGTTATATCAGGCACGTTGGGCGCTAATTTTACTAAGACGGGCAAATCGGCGTTAGTCCGCACTTCTCTGACCACATCTCCGGTTAACTCCGCATGGTGACTGAAGAAGGCCCCATTTTCGGTGTTAGGGCAACTAAGGTTTAACTCAATAGCATGAGGGGGAAACGGAGAAGACTGAGCCATAGCCGCCATCTCGCCGAATTGGGCCACGCTCTCTCCCGCAATGCTGAGGATGACCGTAGTACCCCATCCGGCCCATTGCGGGGCCATCTGGCCCAAGGCTGCCTTGATCCCCGGGTTGGCCAGGCCGATGGAGTTCAGGAAAATAGATTCTCCCTGCTCCACTGCCTGGCGATAGGATGCCGGATACCAGCGCGGCTCGGGATTGCCTTCCCTGGGCCACCAGGTAACGGTCTTGGGAATGACTGCTCCCAAGAGGCTCAGGTCCATCTCCGGGGCGATTCCCCGGCCATAGCCATCATACCCGAAGGTGCCAGAGGCGATCATTATGGGATTAGACAGCCTCAGATGATGTCGGTTTTTGGGAGCCAGATCCACTGATAGGTTAGTTTTGTTAGATATCACCCATAACTCCACTATCGCCTATCTTTTCTATATTATTCCAAGCTCAGGCGGGCTTCTGCGTGAAGAGCAGCATTGAGAGCAGTAATATCTTGGATCAATTGATCCGCCTCTCTATCAAGCTGCTCACGGGCGGCTCTATTCTCTCGCCATTTGTTACTTAGCCTGATTAGCTTATCTATCAAATCGCGTTCCAACTCTGTATGTGCCTCAGATCGTTGGGTCTTAAGCATGGGCGTCACCTCCAACGTTTCTATTATAAGAATATTAAGCGAGCCAGGTCAAGGGATGTCGAAGAGTAACAGGAGTAACGGGGGGTTGCCTATACATAGCGATTTTTTCTAAGTGTTTCTATCTTTAATTCGGATAAAGAGTATCATAGACCGGGGGGTTGATTCTCTCTCTCCAATAGCGTATGATAGTATTATAGCAAAAGAAAGCACACGGAGGGTAAAATGGGAAAGGCAAGTAAATATAGCAGACACGCGAGAGAGAGCGGCAAAGTCGTCGATTTCCGGCGCAAGGACGATGCAGCGGACTCGAACGACGCCGCCTACCACTTCGCCCACGAGGCGCTAAAGACGGAGGCTGATAAGGTGGTTCCGCCTATCCCGTGTGAGCATCCTGGGTGTTCACACGGGGCCGAACGGTATCCCACCTTCCCTCCTGGGGGATGGAAGTACACTACCTGCGAGGCCTGCGGGCGGAGAGTTTGTTCCCATCATTCCAACACCCATATCGGGGTGGAGTGCTGGCTACTATAAAATAGCAGCCTCCCGACTCTGTCCACCAAGCGTGCGCCTGGTTCTAGTGGACAGAGTCGGGAGATAACCCCAAAAAGCCCTAAGTGTTTCAAGAAAATAGCCGGGCTCTTTACCCGGCTATTCTCCTTGTCCTCATTGTGCCTAACGCTTGGTGCGGGCCACCTCCCGCACCATGTTCAGCCCGATTATTTCCGCCACTTCAAACTGAGGGGGCATACTTCCCGCTATGGAACGCAAGCGCAGGATAGTGGGAAAGTACCCCATTCTACCATGCAATTCCGCCAATAACAGAGCGGCGATGACGGAAAGCCCGGGCAGCACCACCAAAATTGGGGCGGTCTGCCAGTACCGAGGGGGCTTGCCGAGGCTTTCCACCAGCTTTTGAGCCTGAAGCTCAAAGAGCTGGAAGTGATCGAACTGAACCTTCACATCGACCACCTCTCCCAACGGCAACCCCGTCAGGTCTACTATCTGGTCAATCTGGTCATCCGTCAACGGGTGGCTGAAATTTAGGATATCCATTTTGCTTCCTCCTTTTACCCCGGCGCTATTTGCACCTGCGGGTCGTTTCCTATGCTTTTATTATACACTATCCCCAAACAGAAGCAACCCCTTGGTCTGGAATACTCTTTATTAGATTTCCGAATGTGGTTTTCAGGGAATAAAGGGCCGGATTATCCCGGCCGTCCTGCGAATGTGCCATAGAATACAAGCCCGTTACCTATGGCCCTTTTCTTGAAAGCCTGGAGCCTCCGCCGGGTCTGTTCACGCGTCAGATTATCGTACCAGCGGAGGCTCCCCTTATAACGGACCGCTGTCGAGGTCATCTGGGGAAGCCCCCCATGCACAACCTGCTCAGCAAAAGAAAGGCAAGGGTCGAGTTCGCCAAAACCCAAGCCCACCTCACATCGCTCTCCCATGCGGCCTAACGTGAAGGTCCGGATCCGATTGGCTTGATGCCAGACCTCTGTCACAATAACATATTCGTCCATGCTCATGCCTTCCTTCAACTTACTATGATATTATCATACACCATATCCCTAGAAAGTATCAACCCCCTAGTCTATGATACTCTTCATTAAGTGGGCGAATAAAAACTCCGCATATGGGCTAAGTGTTTCATGCGGATGATTTCACGTCAGAGCCTCTTCTGTATCGAGTGTATTGAGTGTATCGAGGTAACCCCCATCGGGATCGTCCTCGAGATGTTCCTCGCGTGGCCACCCACAGAAGCACCGGGCAATCCCCCGGTGTTGCTCACACTCAGCGCAGACGTGCGTTCCACAGCGCCTACTCCACTCCCAGATATGAATATGGTTGTGTTTGTACATTTTCTCCTCCCCTAGCCTACGCCATGTGTAGGCATTTATTCTACACCCGCGGGCTGACTAGGGTACCCTCTCCATCTCTGGGGGCTACCAAGTCGGGGTAGTCTCCAGAGTCAAAAGCTCGGATAAAATTTGCGACGACAACGGGTATCCCTACCGCAATGACGATGAAGTCGCGGTAGATAACCGTCACGGCAGCCACTTCAACATCCCGATACCCGGCCTCAGTTAGCCATTGGGCCACCGGGCACCGGCCAGGGTCGCCCATGTATCCTGGGGGAATTTCTGCAGGCCCCCCAGGATACTTGCTCTGGAGCCACTTCAGGGTTTTTTGCCGCTGCTCTTCTAGTACCATAGTTACTCTCCTTTAGCTAAGTATTTTCGACTAACCAGAATACCCCCGTGGTCAGGCATGGTTCAGGACTGACCACGGGGGTCGAAGGACTAACGGACGGCCTCGTCTTGGGCCTGGTGAACCAAGTTGATGGCCTCGTTGTAGGCCTGATAGGCCAGGCCAAGGGCCTCGTCTCGGACCTGGCAGGCCAAGTTGACGGCCTTGTTTCGGGCCTGCCGGGCCTCGTCGTAGGCCGGGCCAAGGGCCTCGTCGTAGATCCAGCCAATGGTCTCGTCGTAGGCCAGGCCAACGGTCTTCTCATAGGCCTGTTCGGCCTCGCTGTAGGCCAGGCTATAGACCCGCCAGGCCAGACCAGTGGCCTCCCCGCGGGTTTGCCAGGCCAAGTCGATGGCTGCTCTGTTGTACATAATGTTACCCATTTTGCTTCCTCCTTGTTGCCCCGGCCATCTTGGACCTGCGGGCTTTCTTTTGTTACAATACTATCATACACCATTCACAGAAAGTATCAACCCCCTATTCTGTGATACTCTTTATTAGATTTGGAGATAGAAACACTTAGGGTGTCCATGTAGGTCCCATCTTGGCTTTGGTATAGAGAATCGAAAGACCCCACTAAGGCTCCAGGGTAAGGTTCACATGCCAGGCCCATGCGGATTAAGTTTGATTTAGGTTTTCGAGGTCAGTGTTCCTTTTTCTTTGTCGGTATTTATCCTGTGATGGCAGAGTATTACCCTAGCTATTGCCCTAGCCATCGAGGTCGGCGTGGCCTGGCCAATGAGACGGTACTTGGTGGACGTGGAACCACAGAAGATCATCTCCGGAGGAAACCCTTGGAGGGCTGCATACTCTTTGACGGATAGGGGCCGTGTACCATCGGGATGGCAAAGACACGAGCTTTTGGCCGTAGGGCTGTCTGTCAACGTGGGCGCAGGCGCCCGCCAGGAGAGGCGTCGCATGTAGCCAGTGCGTCCGCCCTTTTTCCCCTTGGTCCTCGGATTGTCTGGGTCATCATAAGCCCCACCGAGAACGACACGGTGAAGCTCTTCTGGCAGGTCCCTCCAACAACCGCCT
>Ga0213870_1000902_pt1 | contig 13743 bp, 19 predicted proteins | sample WICALVC2017_Meta_FD_160119 | JGI IMG/M metagenome (GOLD analysis project Ga0213870, IMG submission 160119) | Freshwater microbial communities from subterranean cave lake in Wind Cave National Park, South Dakota, United States - WICALVC2017 | ecosystem: Environmental > Aquatic > Deep subsurface >... | reverse complement strand
GATCAGGCGCTTATTGTTTCTGTCGATGGCAAACCACCTACGCTTGGCTGGAATCAGTTTGAAGAGCGCTTTCTATCACAAAAAAGTATACAAAAGGAGAGTGTGTTCAGTTGGTCACAGTTTGAGAATGAGTATTTGTCCAATTTGTCTTATTTGACAAATTTGACTAAATGAATTTAACTCTGTACCCGAACGGGCATGATGATATGAAGAAATGAAGGAGTTGGGGTGGAGGGCCCGCCTGCCGGCGAGGCAGGCTTAAACACTCCGGGGTTGAGAGGTCCGGATGATTCAAATACTACCTCATCTCCGGGGAAATTATTGAGGATATCCAGTAAAAACCGGTAATTAAACGCTATCTCTGATTCCTCACCATCTACCTTTGCTTCAATAAAATCTTGATCTTCACCTACTTGTGGACTATTTGCAGAAATTCTTAGTCCATCTGTCTCGATTTTGATCTTCACGATATTTGCGGCCCCCCTGGCAAACAATGAGGCCGTCTTTACGGCTCTTGTTAATACTTCTTTTTCAACAACAACTTTCGTTTTAAATGTTGTTGGGATAATTTTTTCGATGTTGGGAAACTCGCCGTCGATAAGACGAGTAAAAATTCGTGCATCACCCACTGTAAACACAACCTGGTTTTTACCTTCAATAGTTGAGACACCCACGCTTTCTACTTTCAGCTCAGAGGCGATACGCACAAGCTCTGTGAGGGATGTAGCAGGAAGTATCGCATGTAAGGGTTGTTTCGTATCTCCTACTGCAACATCCTCCATTGAGAGACGAAACCCATCAGTGGATGTAAGCTGCATTACGCCTTTCTCAACTTTTGTTTTCACTCCAGTAAGAATCGGTCGTGCTTCATCATTTGACGCGGCAAACACCGTGCGCATGACAGCGTCTTTAATTTTCTCAATAGGAAAACTTTGTTGCGCCTTTCCATCTTCTGGAAAAGGAGGAAAGTCGGAAGAACTCATAGAGGTAAACGTCGCTTGTGTTTTTCCGGTTTTAACCACCAGTGTTGTATCTTTGAGGGTACATTCTATTTTATCTGTGGTAAGAGTCGACACAAACTCAGAAAGGAGTTTACCGGGAATTGCAATTTCACCCTCTTTCTCAACTTTTGCACCAACTTGTATAGAAACACCCATTTCTAGATTTGTGGCAGATAAAGTCAATCCTGATTTATTGGCCTTAAAAAGAACACATGAGAGGATAGGGAGTTGCGCTTTGGTTGAAATAAATCTTCCCGTTATCAACAAAGCTCTGGATAGATTTTCTTTTAAGATAACTACTTGCATATATAGTTTTATTAATAGTAGTAGTAATAGGAAGTGTGGTTAAGTGTATTGAATTTATGTGAAGCAGTCAAGGATCGCGCAAATGTATGAAAAATCACTGTTGATAAAACCATTTGTTTATGTGTATAACTTTGTGGATAACTAAGCGACTATTGTGGATAAGTTGATAACATCCGCAACCTATCCACTCAGGCGTCCTTTTATCCCCGCAATATCCCCACGAATTCTTTCATTTGTCGATAACAAGTCACTTATTTTTCTCACCCCATGTAGAATTGTGGTGTGATCGCGTCCACCAATCAAATTCCCAATTTCCATAAGCGGAACTTGTGCTTCAGTACGCAGTAGGTAATACAACATTTGACGCGGGATTGATAGAGCGCGATCCCTTTTACTTCCTTTCAATTGTGAGAGTTTGATGCCAAAATATGAGGCAACCGCATCGATAATTTTGACAGGTGCAATATTTTTTTGCGGTGGAATTTCCTTTACTGTTTTACCCAAAATAAGCTTTACCAGTTCACCATCCAGTGGAATCCCCCGAAGTTGTGATTCAGATACCACTCTGGTGAGAATTCCCTCAAGCTTTCGAGGGTTTTCTACATTGGCGGCAATAATTTTGGCAAGTTCAATGGGGAGGTCAATTCCTCTCTGCTTAGTTTTGATCAGAAGTATTGCTGTCCTTAACTCAAAATCAGGCGGACCGATGTCAATGGTGAGTCCCCCTTCAAATCTCGACCGAAGCCGTTCCTCCAGTTTATCTATGTCATGGGGTGGTTTGTCAGATGTCATAACAACCTGGCCTTTGGTTGTCATGATGGCATTAAAGGTATGGAAAAATTCTTCCTGTATGGCATATTTTCCCGCGATAAACTGCACATCATCGATTAAAAGCATATCAACTCTTCGATATTTTTTCTTAAAGGCGGTTGTCGTTTTTGTGCCAATTGCCTCAATGATTTCATTGGTAAACTCCTCACCGGTACAATAAATGATGCTGGCTCTGGGTTTTTTGGCAAGTACTTGATGTCCGATGGCTTGCATCAGATGTGTTTTTCCCACACCCACTCCCCCATAGAGAAAAAGAGGATTATACGATGTGCCAGGATTGTCAGAGACTGCCTGTGCTGCCGCAAATGCCATTTGATTGGATGAGGACACGGCAAAGGTTTGTAACGTAAGACTTGGATTAAGACGTACTTGTTGGGTGAAGATACGGCTTGTTCCAATCGGTGACATTTGATGGGATAGGGGAGTGGGAATGGTAAATAAAGGGCCGGTCACGCTATGATTTTTTTGTGGATATGCTTTAAATGAAACAGAGACCGTAGTTCCAACGTGTTGTTCCAAAGACTTTTTAATCATTTCCCCATAGCGATTCTCAATCATGGTGATCATAAGCGGTTGTTTGCATCCAACCACGACTTTTTCCTCTGAAATTGACAAAAGAAAAATTTGGGAGAGAATTGTTTTAAAGACAGGTCGAGTTACTTGAAGTTCAAGATCAGTGAGAACTAGTCGCCATATAGAATCATTATCCATAAGAGGTGTTTTGAAAGTAATCCACATCCTAAGAAAGTTATCCACAATTGTCAACAGGGAGGAACTATGAGGAACAATATCAAAGATGACTAGATGATAGAAGATAGAGTATAGAAGATAGTAGTAGAAGATTGAAGATGGATAATAGATTAATCTACATTCTATTTTCTACTACCACCATCTATTTTCTACCCTCCATTGTCTTTCATATCTAAAGTTTTTATGCTATCATTCTTTCGTGCCGAAACGGACCTACCAGCCAAGCAAAATTAAACGGGTGAGATCACACGGATTCCGTTTACGAAATAGAACAAAAAGCGGACGCGCAGTATTGAAGCGTCGCAGGCTTAAGGGTAGGAAGCGGCTTACTGTAGCAAACTAAATGCTTCCCAAAAAAAACAGACTTACGAGCGCGCAGTTTTATTACAACACCACAATTTCGCGCCGTCTCACATCCAAATTTCTGACGATTATCACCAAGCAAGGATCATCAATCTCACCTCGTGTTGTTATTCAGGTGCCAAAACGGCTGGATAAACGAAGTGTTGTTAGAAATCGGATAAAACGGATGATTCAGGAAGCAGTGCGGCCATTACTGCCGACACTGGACAGACTCGATATTTTGATCAAAGCACACAAGACGATTTCATCCTCGCAAAGAAAAGAGCTCGTGAAAGAGACAGCCTGTTTATTAAAGGGTGTTTGATGAAACTTATCATTTTAACCCTTATTCGTGCGTATCAAAAAATATCCCAAAATCCCTCTATGAGTTTTTTATTTTTTGGCACCCACTGTCGTTTCACGCCGACCTGTTCTTCATATATGTATGAGAGTATCAAGCGATATGGTACAATCAGGGGTATCTTTTGGGGGATTGGACGCATTATCCGTTGCCACCCTTTCTCAAAAGGAGGATATGATCCAGTCAAATAAATTTCTAATTACTAATTTTTAATTTCTAATCAAATCAAAAATTCTAATGTTTAAAAATTAAGAATTTATGCATTAAACATTGAATAAAAATTTGAAATTGAAAATTAAAAATTCTTACAATGTTTGATCCAAACAACATCTTTCACGCTTTGTTTATCATCCCTATCCTTAACGCGCTGATTGCGGTATACAAACTCTTTGAAGTTTTTCGTATTCCCGGAGCGCTTGGCTTTGCGCTTATTGTCCTTACGGTGTTAATAAGGTTTGTACTACATCCCCTTACTGCCAAACAACTTGCGAGCACGCGAAAACTGGCTAAATTGAAGCCGAAACTTGATGAGCTGGGGAAGCTTCACAAAGACGATAAAGCTCAACTGCAAAAGGAGCAGTTACGGCTTTACCAGGAAGCCGGTATCAATCCCGCAGCAGGATGTTTACCGCTTCTTCTCCAGATGCCGATTCTAATAGCGCTTTACAATCTTTTTTTCCAACTTCTTTCAAATGGAAATGTCGCAGACGTGGTTGCCGCAATCAATAAAGTAGTCTATTTCCCACTCTTGCATATAACCAATCTAGATCTTACCTTTTTGGGGATCAATCTTGCACTCAAGCCCTCAGACTGGCAAAAACACGGAGTATTACTTCTCTCCATACCCATTATTACGGCGCTTCTACAATACTGGCAAACAAAGACAATGACCCCGAAGGACTCGAGCGAGCCTACGGGGCAGGCCCCTCATAGGGATTCGGGACAAGCACTTGCTAAAAAGGATGATAGTGAGAAGAAAGATGAGAAGAAGGAAGATATGGGAGCAGCGATGCAAAAACAAATGGCAATTATGATGCCACTGATGATCGGATTTTTTGCCTACTCTTTCCCATTAGGGCTATCTCTTTATTGGAACACGTTTACCGTTTTTGGTATAATTCAGCAACGCCATTTGAATTCTAAGGAAGGATAATATATGGCAAAAAAATTAACCAAGACAACGAAGACCACTAAAACCACAAAAACAAAAAAGGCGCCCAAAAAAGTAATGGGAGATAAAAAGCAAACGACTGAAGAAGTGATCAAGCACATTACTGATGAACTTCTTTCTTTATTACACGTACCAGCTGTGGTTGAAGTGCTTCCCCACGAAGATCACTATACGGTAAATATCGCAACCGATGAAAGCGGACTTTTGATAGGCCGTCATGGAGAGACGCTTAACAGTCTCCAGCTTCTTTTGGGCGTCATGCTTTATAAAAAGCGCGGTGAATGGGTTCGGGTGATTGTAGATATCGGTGATTATCGCAAAGCTCGGGAGCAAAGTCTTTCTGAGATGGCTGAGAGAGTGGCAGTTGAAGTTGAAACAACCGGTCAACCCGTGACGATTCCCAATCTTACTCCTTATGAGCGAAGGACGATCCATATGCTTTTATCAGAACACAAAACCGTTATGACAGAATCTATAGGTGAAGGAAGAGATCGTAGACTTACCATCAAGCCCCGGTCGTAAACCACGTGCCGTGATAGTCTCACGCATTCTGTTTTATATACTTTTACTACTTCTTCCAACACAGTTGGGGAAACACTTCTTTTTCCCATTTTCCACAATCTCTGGAGTCCGAGTAGATTATCTGGCACCGACAATTTATCTTACTGATATTGTTGTGCTTTTCTTTATACTTTTTACATTAGTAAGTGTTATAAAACATAAAACATATAACATAAAACTCAAAAAACCTCACAAAATTGTTATTTGTTATTTGTTTTCTGTTATATGTTATTTGCTATTCAACTCCCTCTTCGTTGCTTCCAACATCGGCGCTGCACTTTATCGTTTCGTCAAAGTTGTTGAACTGGTTTTGTTAGGAACTGCTATCATCTCTATTCGACCAAAACTTTCCACATCGATAATCTTTCTCTCAATCGGACTTTTCTACTCGTCAATAATAGCCATTATTCAATTCGTACAACAGCAATCTCTTGGTGGTGTTTTCTGGTTTCTGGGTGAAAGGTCGTTTACGCTAGCCACTCCTACAATCGCTGCCATTTCTCTTGGTGATAAACTACTGCTTCGACCATACGCAACATTTTCTCACCCCAATGTGTTGGGAGGATTTATCGCAACGGTAATGACTTTTATTACTTCATCTTTTCTATCAACAAAAGTGTCACTAAAGTTAAAATATTTCTGGATACTTCCCTGCATGATGTTGGGTGTGATCGCGCTCATCTTGACCTTTAGTCGTTTAGCGTGGATTGTCGGATTTGGCGGGTTGAGTGCGTGCGTTTGGTGGATGAGGATTAGAAAACTATTCAAACCCAAGAAAATCTCATCAACCCATCTTTTGATCTGCATATATATCTGCATTGCTGCATCCATGACCATTCCACTTTTCTGGACTTCTCCCGCTCAAAGCATTTGGCAAAGACATGTTCTTGTACAAGAAGCTTGGAGGATTGCCTCTTCACATCCGCTTATGGGTGTGGGGTTGAACAATTTCTCTTTCTTTGCTTTATTACGTCTATTTAATGCTGCAAACTTTTTTATATTTCAGCCAGTTCATAATATCTATCTTCTAACACTTGCAGAAAGCGGTATTGTAGGTTTTGCATTAGTATTGATGTTTATAGCATATCTTATAAATCAATTACGAAATGTAGCCTTCATATTTATGATTGCTGTTTTACAACTTCTTTTTCTGGGTATGGTCGATCACTATCTTTTTACGCTTCAACAGGGACAGCTATTGTTTACAATCATAGTTGCTCTCGTTTTATCCCATTCACATGTTGTTGGACATATGGATGCGTGATAAACTTGTAAAAGGATGAAGATGGAATATAGAGCGTGGAAGATAGTAGTTGACGATGGGAGATGGAAAGTAGAGGTGATGTCTATTATCTATATTCTATCCTCTACAACTACCTTCTATTTTCTACTATCTACTGTCTGACTATGTTTTTAAAGTACTAGTTATGAAGCTTCATAAATATATTCTTTTTGTTATATTGTTTCCCGCTACAATGGTTCTTGATTTTATCGTGTTTAATATGGTGAGAGGATGTGTTACATGCGGAAGTTTTTCACAATTTGTGACATCTGAGGGAGCGATATCATTTCCCATTGTTGTTGGTATTAGTCAGTGGGTGAACCAAGTTATTAGAAGATAGAAAATAGAAACTAGTGTTAGAAGGTAGAAAGTAGAGGGTAGACATAATCTATTTTCCATCTTCAATCTTCTATTACTATCTTCTATATTCTACTTTCTATATTCTAATCATATGAACATCGCAATTCTCGGCGGTCGTTTCGACCCTCCCCATATTTGGCATTTTTGGACCGCGCAGCAGGTTTTGGAAAACGTATCGGGTATTGACCAGGTATGGTTGATGCCTGATTATCAAAACGCTCTCAAACCTATCCATGCCTCAGTCTCTGATCGTATACAGATGCTTCACTTTTTAGAAACAGGGAGAATCAAACTTTCCACAATTGCTGCTGCGCATGAGGAGGTGACCTATACTGTTTCGGTGGTAAATGAGCTTAAGAAAGATCCTTACAACCGCTATTATTGGATCATAGGGTCAGATACGACTTCAGAGTTCTCCCGATGGAGAGACTATCAGAAACTTGCTCGCATGGTGCAGTTTTTGGTGTTTCCACGAAAAGATTATCCTATCAAGAACCTTCCTCCAGGATTTGCAAAAGTTGAGGGAAATGTTCTTCTCTCAAACGTCTCCTCCACTCTTATTCGCGATCGAATAAAACGTGGATATACAATCTCAGGTTTGGTTTTCCCAGAAGTAGAGGAGTACATCAGGAGAAGAAATTTATATAAATAGACGATAGAATATAGAGCATAGAAGATGGTAGTAGAAAATTGAAGATAGAAGGTAGAGAAAGTATCTATCATCTATTTTCTATCTTCAACCACTACCTTCTACTTTCAACCATCGATCTTCATCTACTATGAACGTTGATCTCTCAATCAATCCTTCCCAAGTCGCTTCAAAAATTGAAACTTTTCTCAAGAAAACATTGAAGAAAACTGGTTTTAATTCAGTAGTTATCGGTCTTTCAGGTGGTATCGACTCTGCTGTTTCTTGTGCTCTTGCTGAGCGTGTATTAGGCCCAACACATATATATCCGTGTTTGTTTCCTTATGGAGGATTAAACCAAGAGGGGGTCAATGATGGATTATTAGTTATGAATCATTTACAAATTCCAAAGAGTAATGTAGTAAACATTGACATCAAGCCAATTGTTGATTCGATACTTGCCACTGATCCATCAACAGATGATATCCGAAAAGGAAATGTGATGGCGCGTGTTCGCATGATGCTTCTTTTTGATCAGGCGAAGAAGAAAAAAGCACTGGTGATGGGTACAGAGAATAAAACAGAGCATCTTTTGGGATATTTCACTCGCTTTGGAGATCAGGCCTCAGATATAGAACCGATCGTTCATCTCTATAAAACACAGGTGAGAGCGCTCGCGAAGCATCTGAAAATTTCAGAGAAAATTATTTCCAAAGAGCCAAGCGCAGGACTCTGGAGTGGTCAAACTGACGAGGGAGAATTTGGGTTTACGTATGAAGATGCCGATCAAGTTCTCAATCTTTCTATTGATCAGAAAAAAATAGTAGAAGAAATTGTTCGGATGGGATTTTCTCGAGAGATGGTTGAGAAAGTTTTGACAAAGATGGAAAAAAATCGCTTCAAGCACGATCTTCCTTATCACCAGTCGGCCAAGTAAGGAGATCGAGTCCATCAATAATATGGAAGTGTTTGGTATTTGCGCTAACAAGAGCGAGATGATGGGTAATTGCAGTGGTTGCAATGAGCGCATCAATTATTCGTAATCCGTGAGAAAGATAAAATTGTTTCACCAACGTGATTGCTTTTACTGAGATTTCCTCAGAAATAGGAAAAATAGTAAATTTTGCTAGCGTTTTTTCCACGAGACGTAATTCATTTCCATCCCTACATCCCTCAAAGATTTCGCCAACTGTAATGATTGAGAGAATAGGTGGAATAAGTGCGTTAACATAGGATACTGCGCGTTGATCATTCCGCAAGTAGTCCACAACGACAGAAGTATCGAGCATGATATCAGTCATTGAAGAGTTTGGGGAATCTTCGCTCTTCACCTCGGCGCAAATTTTCAACCCATTTTGCAGAATCTTTCATGTCTTCTCTGTCTTTCCACATTCCCACTCCAGGAAGTTTAGCAAAATTGATCTGCGCTCTCTTTCGTATTGATTTTTGTGCGATACCAAAAGGTACAAGAACGGCTTTTTTCTTACCGAATTTAGTAATCTCCACTTGTTTACCTGCGATAGCTACCTCTTCGATGATTTGAGCAAGGTTATCACGCAATTCTTTTATGGTAACGGTTTGTGAGACCTGCATATAGTGTAAGTATAGCAACTTTGCCAAATTTGTCAAGTTTGCTATTTTCTCTACTTCTCAAGCCACATATTTCCTGTTAAATCAATTACTTTTTATGTGAAGATTTCCAAAGAGGGTAAATCCACGTTTTTCGTAGCCTTTATCAAATGAAACGATGTAATCAACATTTATCCGTTTTGCTGCCACCATGACGAAACAGTCAAACAGTGATTCTTCTTTTGACGATTGTTGTTCATAGAGAGCGGCAGATTCTTTCACGATCTCTTCTGTGATGTCAACAGGAACATAATCTGACGTGGTTAAGATGGAAATTGCATATTGCGCTTGTTTGGCCCCGATTCGACTTGACGCCAGAAGTGCAAATTCACAAAGTGTGGTAGGAAGAATGAAGATGTTGATTCCGCTTTTCACAACGAGTTTGGCCAAGGTAACGGCTTTTGAGTGATGGATATCATTCACGTTAAAAAGACCAAGGAGAGTATCGGTATCAACGATTGCGTTCATGCGGATTTGGCGAAGTAAGCGTCATGTTTAGTAGAGAGATTTTTGGGACCCTTCCATGCGTATTTTTGAGCCAGGTGGGCAAGTTCAAGGAGAGCTTTGGCACCACGGGCTTGTTTTCCATGTTTTTTGCGCTGCAAACCTTCGTCTACAAACTCACGCAGTGCTTGGGTAATTGTTTTCCCAGTAATTTTTGCATGCATGCTAAGTTGTGCGTAGAGATCGTCTGGAAGGTAGAATTTTCGCTGTATCATTGTCATGAAACAATAGTATCATGCCGGTGTCTCCGACGTCAAGACACAAGGCATGACTTGTAAATGTCTATGGACGATGGCAAGAATTACAAGAAGAATTCTATTCAAACGGGCGAGTATAGCAGGTGGGGGGAAGCTATAGTGCGAAAGGGTTTTTATTGTGTACTGCCTCATCCAGCATATTTGAAACGAGAATATTCCAGCTCACGAAGTTGTCTGCGATAAGAAGATGATTAGTTTTATTTGAGCTTACCTGTTTTTATGATTCTGAATAATGGTTTTCGCGAACTGTTATTGTTATAGGTATACCCGTCTTACTCTGGTCCCGATTTAATCGGGAGAAGAGTAGGGGGGTTTATACTGAAAAAATCAGGTGTAAACCTGAGTTTTTGTAGTATATCGCCGTAATTCTCTTTTTAAGACTGATTTAAAATCTCGTATAATTGGTAAGTGGCTTTTGGGAAGAAAAAGTCGCAATTCCTGTCCAAAATTAATTTTTACATCCTTTAGTATCATTAAGATTTCCTCCACTACGCGCTTTTCTTCTGGAGGTAAAAGATTTGCTCCGACTGCTTTCTGGTTGTTGGTAAAAATAGGAGAGAAAAAGATGCTGCATATATTCTCGTCTAATGTTGAGTTGGGTGGTTTGGTATTTTTGGGCAAGTGTTTTTTAGCGTATTTTTCTTTTCAAAAGCTCTTCCCTTACTAGTATTGGTTTCAGTAAAGTATACATATTTACACTTTTCTGAAATGATTACAGCAGACGAAGGATGGTTTACTTATTATATGTAAGTTCTACTTGACTAAATATGTATAACCAAATATACTATGTAGTACTATGGATGGTTTGTCTACTATTACTCAAAAAGGCCAAGTCGTCATTCCCGCATCAATCCGAAGGTCGCTTGGGTTGGAGCCGGCTACGAGGGTTTCGTTTGAGATTAAAGAGGGAGGCATTTTTGTGAAGCCAGCGCCAACAGTTGACGAAATGTTTGGGATAATCAAATCCAAGCGGCGTGTGAGTAAGCGAGAATATAAGAAGGCAATATCAAAAGCTGTCGTTGAGAAATATTTGCGTCGTCAATGATACATCTTGACACAAACACGTTAATTCGTTTCTTCGTTAAAGACGACATAGTTAAAGCCACCAAAGTCAAGAAACTCATCGAGAGTGGGGATGACATAATACTTACAGACGTCGTATTTCCTGAAATAGAATACGTGCTGAAAAATGTGTATCATATAGAGCGTAAACGCCTACTGTATTATTTTGAATTTCTCGCAGCATGTCCGACGATAAAGCTATCTGATCAGGTGAGAAGCGCAGTTACCTTCTTTGCAAAAACAAATCTTGATATGGCGGACTGTATAATTGCAGCCTACTCTTTAGGAGATACGCTTGCAAGTTTTGACCGAGAGCTTTTGAATGTGAAAGGTGTGAAAGGGTACTGGTAAACGTTTCTTCATTTCGTCTTCCATTCCTCAAGCCACATTCCGTTGTGGTGATCTTTTGCCCATTGTTGCGCGCGTTGTAATCGATCGGCGTATTTCAGTTTTCGTGTTTTTGGTATTGTATAAAACGTCGCGTATCCTTCTTCTATCATTTTTTCATTTTTCTCAGGCGCATCAATTCCCAGATAGCGCACAAGCTCGCCGGTATCAATTCTGATGGTATCGCCATCGAGCACTTCCACTACGGTGAAAATGGATCTTGTTGGGGTGGGTGATAAGATGGATTGACTTGGTAAAGAGGATTGAGGATTTATGATATTACGAGTAAAAAATCCTGTGAGAAAAATGACAATAGCAGCGATAATTGTCAGGATCCATTTCACTGTATTTAGTATAGCAGGTAATTATTATTGAGGGTTGTATGCAAGTTGTCTGGGATACTCCATAAGCGGCCTTTCATTCCGAAGTTGTCTTTTCGCAATAGTGTTGTATTCCGCAATAAGAGCTGTACCTCTTTTCTGGTTCCCACAACTGATAGAATGAACGATCTGATCAAAAAGTATTGCAGTATAGCAGGTGGGGAAACTAAAGTGCAAAGGGGTTTTTATTGTGTACTTTCTCGTCGAGCATATTGGGAACAAGAATGTTCCAACTGACAAAGTTGTTTGCAGCCAAGGGTTTACCAGTTTCTGCATCATGATTCTCATGCATCCTGGTCAATCAGGTAATCAGTGTAAAGCCGTTTTTGAGATATATTTCATCAAAAGATAAAAATTGGGTGATCTTATACTCTTTAGCAATTGTCATATTCATACAATCAGTTAAGGAAACATGTTTAGATTGTTGTTGCAATAAAAATTTATACGCTTTAGTAAAAAGCCGAGAATTGGGATAGACAATAATGACGTGTTTATTTAGTAAGTCTTCAATAAAAAGAATGGCAAATTTCTTTTCGGTACGATAGATTAGTTTCGTTACAGTTTCATCGATGACGTCCCAGGAAGTAATTATTTCTTCGCCAATTTTATCTAATAGTTTTAGGCAAGTTTTATGGTGATGATCTTCTCTGTGGTACAACCCGATAAAGAAATCTGCATCGACAAATATCATGGAGCATTTTTTCCATATAAATATTCATCATTTGTGCTTAAGTCTCTTGGAGCGCTGGGATAGCTAAACGCGTGTTTTGCCATTTCTTTTAGGATTTCTCCTCCTGTCTTTTTTTCCTTTATCAAGAGTTTCTCAACAGCTTCTCGAACTAAGGCAGACAAGGATTTTCCTTCCGTAACTGTTTTCATTTTCAGAATCTCGTAAAGAGATGGTGTTAGGAGAATTTGTGTTCTGATCATAGTTACTACATTATACACATTGTGTAATTTTTGTCAAGATGCCGGTATGATCGTAACATCTCATTCTTCCTCCAAAAAGAGTTTGTCATGGACCTTGCCCCCTTTGTGCCATTTGGAGAACGGGAGAGACTTGCCGAGTTTTATTCTTTCGTGAAGAAGTTTCTTCAAACACATTTCTAAAAACGCCAAATCATAAGAAGAATTCTGTTCACTCAGGCTCGTATAGCAGGTGGGGGAAGCTATAGTGCGAAGGGGTTTTTATTGTGTATAGCCTCGTCGAGCATGTTGGAAACCATGATATTCCAGTAGACGAAGTTGTCTGCAGTGTTTTTATCATTCATTTGGTTACACTTGGATAAAACGCTCTTTCTCGATACCCGCTTCTCGTAAAATTGCAGAAAGCGTCCCTTTCTTTACGTCATCTGGTGGCGCTTCACCATCTTTTACTAAGCTTCCCAGATACGACTCGATTGCTTCTTTTGCAGCAACCGATGCTTCTTCAATTGTTTTACCATAAGTTACGCATCCCTTAAGTGCGGGAATAACGACGGTGTATCCTCCCTCTGATTCTTTCTGAAACACAGCAGTATAATGGTGAATTTTCATATTGAGAAAGTATAACACGAATTGAGGTTAAGAAAAAGCATGAGTCTGGGTTTTAGTTGTTGAGCTTCTCAGATTGCATGATTCTATAAAAAAACTAAATCAATCAAAAGAACACTTTTTCTCATAGTAATTCTTTTAATCTCTCTGCCGCTTGTTCAGGAGTTATATCTCTTTGTGCTTCAGCCAGCATTTCATAGCCGACCATAAATTTTTACTATCATTGAATACGATTTATAAAATACTTACAATTACATTTTATACCGTATTAATAAATAATATCTGATTATTGACAATTTTTCTGAAATATGATAAAAATCTGATATGATACAAATAATTTCACTATCAGATCGCGGCCAACTTACCATACCCGCAGCCATCCGCAGGCAGCTTGGATA
>Ga0213870_1000901_pt1 | contig 13784 bp, 14 predicted proteins | sample WICALVC2017_Meta_FD_160119 | JGI IMG/M metagenome (GOLD analysis project Ga0213870, IMG submission 160119) | Freshwater microbial communities from subterranean cave lake in Wind Cave National Park, South Dakota, United States - WICALVC2017 | ecosystem: Environmental > Aquatic > Deep subsurface >... | reverse complement strand
TTTCAAAACTCCAGCTTAGAGTCGGGCCATTTTACTGTGGTAAAGTGGAAGGAATTTTGCAGCTAATGAGTGACGGAATAAAATTACTGACAAAGGAGATAATCATTCCAGCAAAGGCAGACAAGCCAATCTTTTGGGTCGCACCACTTTTGTTTGTTGGAACAGCAGCTGCGTTTGTCTCGCTAATACCAGTAGCACCTGGATGGGTTGTTGCCGATATTGATGTTGGGCTGATAGCAGTATTTGCTATAATTGGGTTTTTTCCAATCATTACAATTTTGTCATCATGGTCTGCAAACAGCAAGTATCCATTCATTGGCGGAATCCGTGCACTACACCAGATGATATCATTTGAGATTCCACTTATCTTGTCGTTGCTTGGCGTAGTAATTCTAACAGGATCACTAAACCTATCTGAAATTGTTGAAAGCCAAGTCAGCTACTGGTGGATTGCGTTTTTGCCAGTTGGCGCTGTCGTGTTTTTTATTGCAATGCTTGCAGAGCTTGAGCGAATTCCATTTGATCTTCCAGAGGCTGAAAGTGAAATCGTTGCAGGATGGCTAACAGAATTTTCAGGAATGATGTATGGTCTTGTGCAACTAGGATCATACGTGAAACTTTATGCGTTTGCTGCGCTGTTTGTTGTACTTTTCTTGGGCGGCTGGCATGGTCCAAGTGTCTGGCCGCCATTTCCTGAGGAGATAGTCAAAGAAGGCATAACAATGGGGCCAGTAACCGCGCAGATCCCAGGACTTCCACTATTTTCGCAAGAGATGCTAAACGGTACTTTGTGGTTTGTGATCAAAACTGTATCTGTGATATTTTTCATCTTGCTGCCAAGAGGTGTATTTCCAAGAATTAGAATCGACTTGCTTTTGCATGTAGGTTGGTACCGACTAATTGGTTTGTCTTTTGTTAACATCTTTATAGCACTCGGCTTGCTGTATGCTGGAGTTCTGGGACCGGAGGGAATATTGTAAATGGGCACAGCTAGTGGAATAATCAAGGCACTAAACTCTGGCATAAAGCACTTGGCAGTAAAACGATTTACCCTGCGGTATCCTGAGCAAAAACTCAAGTTTGTAGGTGATGGGTATCAGTATGATCCAACAACCGGTGTTGGTATTGCCGGATACAAGGGTCGCCATATCTTGTTTCATGATAAATGCACTGGTTGTCAACTTTGTGCAATAGCATGTGAAGGTGTAGCAGAAGCAATTGGGATGGTTAAGGTAAACGAGAATTGGAAACAAAACAAAAAAGCTATCATGCCACAGATAGATTACGGAAAATGTGTTTTTTGTGGGCTATGTGTTGATGCTTGTCCGTTTTATGCATTGTATATGACAAATGACTATGAACTATCCTCTTTTACAAAGGAGGGACTAATCTACACCCCATCACAGCTGCAGGTAAAACCGCAGGTCCAGCAAGACGCAGAAATAAAAATTGACGACCGGGGTGCCTCACATGGTTGATGCAGCATTTCTTGCACTATCTGTTTTAACAATTGGCTCTGCAATTGCAGCACTTGAGCTTCGCTCACTAATTTACAGTTCAATTGCACTGATGGGAACACTTGGAGGAATTGCAGGATTCTTTTTGCTTCTCGACTCGCCTTTTGTTGCAATGTTTCAAATCGCAGTATATGTTGGTTCAATTGCGGTTTTGATCTTGTTTACAGTCATGCTTGTAAGAAGAGAGCTGATTTTCACAAAAGTCGAAGACCAACGAAGAAGATATGCAGGAATCGGCCTGATGCTTGTTCTGATGGTAGGACTTGGATCTCTGACCATTGACTCTGGACTAAAGTCAGTTACAACCGATGAGCCGCCTGTTGACTTTAGATTAATTGGCGAGGACTTTGTGACATACTACTGGCCTGCACTTGTTTTGATGGCACTAATCTTGGCAGGCTCTGTAACTGGGGCACTTGTTTTGGCAAGAAGGGAGGATGTTGCAGATGAGCAACGAGCTGATTGATTTTTTTATCGTCTCAGTTGCACTTTTAGGAATCGGCATCTATGGATTAGCTGTAAAAAGAAATGCAATCAGGATGCTTTTTGCAGTTGAGATCATAATCAACGCAGCAAATCTTAATCTGGTTGCATTTGCTAGATTTATGCCACACAGCGGGGGTCAGACACTTGCACTATTTTCTATTGCGAGTGCTGCAGCCGAAGTTGCAGTAGGACTAGCACTAATCATAGTAGCATACAGGATGTACAAGAATGTCGATATAGCAGAATTTAGGAGTCTGAAAGGATAATTGGAGTTTGCATTATTACAGGCAGTTTTCCTGCCTCTGTTACTCTCACCAGTAGCCTATATCATTGGAAGAAAGGCAGGACCAAATAGTGCAACGTGGTTTACCTTTGGCGTACTGCTTTACTGTACCATACTGCTAGTTCTTGCCTCACTTGAGGGAAAATACGAGGAGCACTATCCGTGGACTGAGCTGTTTGGCGAGTTTGGATTTTTGCTTGATGGTCTTGCAATTCCGTTTGCAATCATAATCTATGTTCTTTGTACCATTCTGGTACTATACTCAAAGCCATACATGGTACACAAGTTCAAGGAAAACTTTGAGCACCAACAGCTCCAGTCAGCTGCAACTGCTGGTGGCCAAACAACAGCTGTTGTAGAGTCAGCTGCTCTTACAAGTTATGTGAACTCGCACTCTGGACTATACTTTGCAATGTTTTTGGTATTTTCGATGGGAATGCTTGGAACTGTCCTTGCAACAAACCTCATCGAGTTTTACATTTTCTTTGAAGTGATGCTGATCCCAAGCTTCTTTTTGATTGCGCTTTACGGTGACGGTCCAAAACGAAGAATTGCATTAATGTTCTTTTTCTGGACACATGTTGGCGCTGTCATCTTACTTTTGGGATTTTTAACAATTGGTCTGACAGTTGGAAGCTTTGACTTTGCTGACATACATGAAGCAGACATTCCATCTGATGTTGTAACGCTAGCTGCTGTTGCAATAATTATCGGACTGGGAGTAAAGCTTGCCGCATTTCTATTTCACATTTGGCTGCCATATGCACATGGAGCTGCGCCAACACCAATCAGCGCTCTTTTGTCTCCTGCAATGATCGGAATTGGTGCATATGGAATCTTTAGACTAATCGTTCAAATCTTGCCGATGCAGTATGGCGAGCTTGCAATATGGCTGCACCTTTGGGGCGTTGTAACAATGATTTATGGTGGAACAATGGCGCTGATGCAAGACGACATCAAGCGACTCTTTGCCTACTCTAGCATCAGCCAGATGGGCTACATCCTCTTTGGAATTGGTTCGATGTCAGTTCTTGGTCTTTCAGGGGCCGAGATGATGTATGTGACTCATGGTCTTGGCAAAGGCCTTCTCTTCATGACAGCAGGTGTTTTGATAGTACAGGTTGGCACAAGAAACATCTCAAAGCTTGGCGGACTGGCAGGAAAGATGCCAATTACTGCTGTCTGTGCAGTTATTGGTGCACTTACAATAATGGGTGTTCCACCAACTAGTGGCTTTATGGGTGAGTGGACGCTGTTTTATGGCGCATTAGAGACAGCACTCAAGGAAGGCTCTACACTTCGAATGGTAACCTTTGGCCTTGGACTTGTCGGAACAGTTCTAACAATGTCGTATATACTTTGGATGCTAAAGAGAGTATTCTTTGGAAAACTACCAGAAAATCTTTCAAACGTAAAGGAGGCAAGCTATTACATGACTGCACCAATGATGGTGCTTGCAGGATTTACAATGGTAGTTGGAATTTATCCTGACATATTTTTTGATAAAATAATTCCTTACATGAGAGGGGTACTGGGGGCATAGCCTATGGCAACTGAGGGTATGGGATTTGACGCAGGTGGAATGTATGCTTGGGCAGTATGGATAATTCCGTTTGTTGCAGCACTGATAATGCCAGCAGTCGGCAAGGGCTCAAAAAATATTACAGGATATGTAGCGGTTGGATTTTCGCTGATGAGTGCACTATCGGCTGCGTCAATGTTGCCAGCAGCACTTGAGACACATGAAATTCATGATCAAGTGTCTTGGATCTCATCAATTGGAATAAAGGCCGGTGTTCTTGCAGATCCTCTTGCCATAATCATGGCAAACGTTGTTGGCTGGATCTCATTTCTGATCATGGTCTACAGCACAGGGTACATGAAAGGCGACAAAGATATCGTTCGATTTTGGTTCTGGATGTTGTTCTTTATTGGCTCGATGCAGCTAATTGTCTTATCAGACAATTTACTTCAGCTGTTCTTTGGATGGGAAGGAGTAGGACTCGCATCGTATGCTTTGATTGGATTTTGGTATCGCGACAAAAAGAAGGATCATGTTGGAAGGGAGGGACACTATGCACTTGGAATAAGAGAATACTACTCTCCAACACATGCTGGAATGAAGGCATTCATCATGACAAAGGTTGGTGATATCATGATGCTTGCAGGGATGTTTTTGATCTTTGCATTTGCTGGAACATTTGGATTCAAGGAATTAATTGGCGACACAGCTTGGGCTACTGAAATGTCTGCTCAAGGACTTTTGATTCCAGCTGCTGTCTTGCTGTTTGGCGGTGCAGTTGGAAAATCGGCGCAATTTCCGCTAAATGAGTGGCTACTTGAGGCAATGACTGGTCCTACTGCAGTTTCAGCACTGATTCATGCGGCAACAATGGTCAAGGCAGGCGTATTTTTAGTTGCACGACTTGGACCTTTGTTCTTTGCACTGGGTGCTGCAGGAATACTTGCAGACCAGTTCTTTGAGGTAGTAGCTTGGGTTGGAGCAATCACTGCACTACTTCTTGCAACACAGGGAATGGTAAACCCTGAGATCAAAAAGGTTCTTGCATACTCTACAGGATCTCAGATCGGTTACATGATGATGGCACTTGGAGTTGCAGGACTATCTCAGCAGTTTGTTGACGGTTACACTGCTGGATTCTTTCATCTAATATCTCATGCAATGTTTAAGGCATCGCTTTTCATGGCAGCAGGATCACTGTTGCATGTTGTTGGGTCTAGATTCATGACAGACATGGGAGGACTGCGAAAACAAATGAGAAAGACATATGCGTTTATGTGGGCTGCAGGTCTTGCCCTGATGGGTGCTCCATTTATCACAACAGGATTTTGGAGCAAGGACGCAATCTTTGCAGCTGTATACGAGTCTGGAAACACTTGGGCAATACCAATCTTTGCAATAGCTGTTCTGACTGCAGTGATCACCGCATTTTACACAACAAGAATGATCGGTATGGTCTTCTTTGGAAACAAGAGCAAACACATTGAACACATGGAAAGCGAGGGACACCACATCCATGAAGCTCCAATGTCAATGTGGGTTCCATACGGAATACTTGCTGTACTGACAATCGGAATTGGTGTGATCGGATTAACAGCAGAGGAGGGAATTCATGAGCTCTTCACCGAATATCTTGACGAATCATTTGGAATTCACTCTGTCCATGTAGAGGCAACATCTTCGCTACTGCCTGAATTTCTTTCTGGAATAAATCCAATAGCACTGGGCGCATCGCTTGTTGCATTTGCAATTGGGTTTGGGCTAGGATACATATTCTACATTGGCAGATGGGTTGATCCTGTCAAGTTTGTAAACTCGAATCTTTTCTTTTATGCAATTCATAAAGTGATTCTAAATAGATGGTACCTTAATGCAATGATCTACTGGTGCTTTGTAGTTGCACCTCTGTGGCTTGCACGAGGTATGTGGAGATATTTTGAAAGAATAGTAATTGATATGGGAATCAATATAGGTTTTGAACGTGCAGTCACGTGGGGCGCAAAGGTAATTCAAGGAACTCAGACAGGCGTTGCACAGTCATATCTTTACGTCTTTGGAGCAGGACTCCTCTTTGTTGTCCTGATTTTGTTAATCTAGGTGAAATGAAATGATCGAGCTTACATCAACTCCGATGATTTTAGTTGCAATACTTGGCACTATCGGAGTAATACTACCTGTAATCAACATTGCAAGAAAAGAGCATGGTTCTTCATCATTTTATGGTGCTATTGCACTTGCTGCACTCTTTGCGTCAATAGGTTTTGTAATTTATCAAGTAGCATCAAATAATGTAGCGCCTGCCGCAATATTTACAGAAGATGTTTTATCTGATGACACATTTGGATCACTTTTTGCAATTGCAATGCTAATCGTCGCAATAATTACAACAGTTGGCTCGCTCAATTTTATGCGAAGACAGTCACATCCTGCTGTTTACTTTTCACTAATTTTGTTATCAACAATCGGAATGGTACTCATCGCATACTCTACTGATCTAGTAATGCTTTTTGTTGCATGGGAGCTAATGAGCATCCCGACCTATGTCCTTGTTGGATTCTTGAAAAAAAACCCGTCATCAAATGAGGCTGCACTCAAGTACTTTTTGTTTGGTGCACTCTCTTCTGCAATCATAATTTATGGAATATCAATTGCATATGGACTGACAGGTTCTACAAACATAGGCGATGTAATTCAGACATTTGCAACAATTGACTCTGAAATGCTGCCGCTCGCACTTCTTGCAATTGGTATGTTTATTGCGGGATTTGGATTCAAGATGGGCCTTGTACCGTTTCATATGTGGCTTCCTGACGCCTATGAGGGGGCGCCGCCTACAATCAGTGCACTGCTTGCAGCTGGCACAAAAAAAGCAGGGTTTGCAGCAGCACTGCGAGTAATAGTGATGGGCACAGTTGCACTCTCACTTGATTGGACATTTGCTCTAGGAGTAATTGCTGTAATGACAATGACTGTTGGAAACATCGCAGCCATCATGCAAAAGAATCTGGCACGAGTTCTTGCCTATTCAAGCATTGGCCATGCAGGCTATATCCTAATTGGCCTTGCAATTGCGCCATATACTGCAATTGGCATTCAGGGCTCGCTGTTTCATATCCTGAACCATGCGGTAATGAAGGGAGCAGCCTTTATCGCAGTTGCAGGAATTATCACAACTTTGGCATCAACCCACCTTGACAAGATAAAGGGGCTTGGAAGGGCAATGCCGATTACCTCCCTTGGACTCGTAATCTCACTTTTGGCACTTGCCGGGGTTCCGCCACTAAACGGATTTTGGAGCAAGCTAATTTTGTTTGGAGCTGCACTAGATGCTGGAGCTGCCGCATCTTGGGCACCATGGCTTGCAATAGCCGGTGTGCTAAACAGCGCTCTGTCACTAGCTTACTATGGTTGGATTATCAGAAAGATGTACTTTGAAGGAGAAACAGAAAAGAGAGTCAAAGAGCCTACATCTGTGATTGCTGTTATGATCTTTTCAATAATATTTATTGTTGGAATCGGTGTCTACCCGGATCCGATAATACAGTTTGCAGGAAACGCTGTACCACAACTTGGGGCAATTATGCCTTAAACATTGTAAATTTAACTAGCTTTTCTAAACTTGTTTTTGCATCAGAGTCTTTTATCTTTCTAAGACCGATGTTTGCCATAGAAGAATATTTTTCAAGCAACTCTTCCATGCGATTGAAAACATCACGTGGATCGGAACTTTTTTTCACCAAAAGATTGAACAGCTTGTCCTCGTTTTTCCAGTCCCTTAGGTCATCTTTGATCTGGTATGCAACACCTATATTTTTTCCATATTCTGAAAGCGACATTATCTGCTCCTCTGTCCCACCACCCAAAATTGCGCCAAGCTTTGCTGCAGTTTCAAAAGCAGTTGCTGTCTTGTACTCTATAACCTTGAGATAGTCATCAAATGTCACATCCTCACTTGTCTCAAGTCTTGACTCTATCATCTCTCCTTCGCTCATCAACATCGCAGTTGTTGCCAGATCCTTTGTAATTCTTGGATTGTCTAGTTTTGCTGCAATGTTAAGAATAAATCCCAAGACAAAATCTCCTGTCAGAATGCTTGTGTTGTAGCCATACTTGATATGAAAGGGGTCCTTGTGTCGTCGCAGTGTTTCATGGTCGATAATATCATCATGAATTACAGATTCTGTATGTAACAATTCCACTGCACATCCTGCAACGTATGCATTTTCATCTGCCTGTCCTACACTTTCTGCTGCCAAGACCAAAATCAACGGCCTGATCCGCTTGCCGTTTTCGATTGCATAAATCATAGGTTCTTTGAATTCAGACTCTGAATACAGGCTAAGCTCTGAATTCAGTGTAGCGTTTATTTTTTTGATGTATCTGTTGTAGGTTTCAAGTAATGGATTTACCTCGATGTTTTTTCTATCCAAAAATCCCCAGTTGAACTCTTTTTTTATGGTATTAATACTTGTAGGTGCTCCCGCCGGGATTTTCATCGCTGAGAATTTGAACCCGGGATCACCGCCTTGAAAGGGCGGTATGCTTGACCGGTCTACACCACAGGAGCCCTAGTTGCGTTTTTATTTTATCCATAAAATCTTTTGGAACCTGCCAAAGATTTTATTATCAGCTACTTTATGATAAAATCAGATGAGCTCACTAATCAAAAGAATCGATGAACTAATTGAACAGCATAGTCTTTTAAAACATCAATTTTACCAAATGTGGTCTGATGGCAAGTTATTGCAAGAATCACTTTCAGGCTATTCTAAAGAATACTATCAGCTTGTAAAGCAGGTCCCATCATTTGTTGCAAGTGTTGCAAAATATGCGCCTCAATCAAATCTTGATGAGCTTAGGGCAAACCAAAAAGAAGAAACAGAACACATCGTACCTTGGACTAGATTTGCAAAAGCCTTGGGTGTTTCAGAAAGCGAGCTTGAAAAATACGGGGGTCTTGAGAAGACAAGAAAGGCAATATCTGAGATGTCCTCACTTATGGGCTCACTTGAAGGTGGCGCAGCTGCAATGTATGCACTTGAAAAAGAAATCCCAAAAATAAGCCAGACAAAGCTTGAGGGACTAGACAAGTTCTATGGCATTACAGACTATGATGCAACGCAATACTTTGAGCTTCACAAGGAAGCAGACATTAGACATGCAAAAACATGGCAAAAGATACTGGAAAGAAATTCTCAAAACGAGAATCTGCTAAAAATTGCAGAAAGGTCACTTTTGGCGCAAAACCTTTTGCTTGATGGTTGTTACGAGACTTATTGTTAGTGTCTATAACATTTTATACTGAAAACAAAGCTGTTTTTTCGTAGGGCCCGTAACTCAGCTTGGTAGAGTAACCGACTCATAATCGGTGAGCCAAGGGATCGAAGCCCTTCGGGCCCACTCCATTAGTTTTAAAATGAGTTTTACACTAGAATTGTTGGCCGCAATGAAGAATCAGAGTTATATCTGAAAAATGATGTGAAGGCATTTGTCTGAGCTGCCCTTAACCTGTTAGATTTTGCGAATTTATTTTAGGCAAAAAGAATTTCGCAGTATATATAAAGCCTTTTTATAAAAACACGAGAAGTGCCGCAGACTAAACCTATTGTAAGCATTGAAAACGTAGTTGCATCTGCAACCGTTGATCAGAGAATGGACCTAAACGAAATTACAAAAAACTTTCCAGAAACAGAGTACCATCCAGAACAATTTCCTGGACTTGTATATCGACTAAAGAGCCCAAAAACTGCGACGCTGATTTTTTCTTCAGGAAAGATGGTCTGTACCGGAAGCAAGTCAGCTGACATGGCAGTAAGGGCTGTAAACCTAGTAGTACAACAGCTAAGAAAAGGAAAAATCAAAGTCAAAAAAGATCCTGTAGTTACAATTCAGAACATGGTAGCATCTGGAAACCTTGGCGGAAAAATTCATCTTGAATCAGCCGCTCGAATACTGTCAAGAAGCATGTACGAACCAGAGCAATTTCCAGGCCTGATACACAGAATGCTTGATCCAAAAACCGTGCTACTCTTGTTTGCATCAGGCAAACTAGTATGTACTGGTGCAAAAAAGGAAGAGGACGTGTACCGCGCAATTCACAACTTGCATACAACACTTGAAGAAAAGAAACTAATGATCTACGACTAGACTATTTTATCTGATTTTTTACTTTTTCAAGCACTTGATCTGAGACCAAACTTTCCTTGTGTAGAATTTCTGTAATTTCCAAGATGTTAGTCAGACTGTGAATCTTTACTCCCTGTGATTGTAATAATTTGTCTGCACCTTCCAACCTATCTATGACAACATATACATCGGTTATTTTCGCGCCAGCCTCTTTTAGTAAAGTTATGGCATTTGAAACGGATGTGCCAGTTGTTGCCACATCGTCTACCATCAAAATTTTTACCCCTTTTTCTATTTTACCCTCAATTGACTTTGAGGTCCCGTGCTCTTTTGGCTGTGATCTGACATAGACAAGCGGCTTTATAGTCTCAATTGCCAAAGCAGATGCAATCACAAGACCCCCTGTTGGGACAGATGCAAGACAGTCAAAGTTGTCATAACCAATTTGATCTGAAATTAACGCTTGGAGGCCTTTTACCATCTTGCGAAACTGGTGTGGGAAGCTTGGAACAATCCTCAGGTCCACATAGTAGGAGCTTTTCTTGCCACTTGAGAGCGTAAAATCACCAAACTTGATCGCGTCATTTTGATGTAAAAAAACAGCAAACTCTTTCACAAATTCCACACCAAAATTAACTGTGCTGGATTTATTTTGGTTTGTTTTTTGATTTAACTATGCCTGAAATCTGGCTTAACTATGGACCCACAGACGTTGTGCTTGACATACAGGCAGAAAACCTTGGCCAGCAGCTAGCCGCGGAAGGAAAAACCCTTGAGGACACAGAAATCAGCTCAAGACTTGATTCACTTGACCTGACAAAGCCTCTTGAAATCGTAGTTTTGAATAACTCAAAGGCAGTACAGAAAACGCTACTTGCACTTTTTGCAAAATGTGAGCAAAAATCATTTCGCATTCCACGGATATTTGCAGAAAAAAAAATTATGGATGCATTAAAGGGCAGCCTGCCAGAAGGCAGCTCTATTTTGGAATTTGAAAAACCTGAGCTTTCAAACTCTAATCTCGTTTTTATTGGCGAAATGGAATTTGACGGTCTGTTTGGATTTGAGTCTATAGCAACAAGACTGCTTCGAAAATTTGGAACAGAGGAGATGCTTTTGGCATATGAGAAACGAAAGGGCGAACTCCCAGCTCCAGGGCAAGATGTTGAAAACGTTTCTGTCGCAAAACAGTTTGTTGATAAATTTGAGATATTTGCAATAGAGATTGCCTCAAACTCTAATGGCATTGTTGACATGGCAATAGGTCATCCTTCATCTACAATGTCAGTTTCAAAACCGTTTATAGAGTCGGCAACAAAAGAAATTGGAAAACACAGAACACTTTTCATCAGCACAGGAAAGAAATCAAGCAACGACTCACTTGATAAATCACTTTCATCTCTTTGGAACTGTAGCGAGGCAGTACGAAACGAAGGACTAGCAGTACTTCTTGCAGAGTGCACTCACGGCATTGGCTCTAGCGCAATTCAATACTATATTGAAGGACAAATGAGCCTTGACAGACTAAAAAAACCGGCCAAATACATCAACGGGATGGAAACTCTACTGTTTCTGACTGAGCTTCAAAAAAAGTTTCAAGTCGGAATAGTTTCTATACTTCCTGAATTTTACTTGAAAAAATTAAACATTCTCTCATTTAGTGGAGTTGCACAAGCAATGAATCACATATTAAAGGTGCAGGGCGCCAGGCAAAAAGTTGTTGTTGTATCAGACGGCGCACGACTTTTGCTAAGGTAGAATAGAAACAGGCAACGGCGCACATAAAATTGCCAAAGCTATCACAACAGCATACAATCTTTTTCTGTTCTTAGATAACGGCGAGATATCATCAAGTGGTGTTGCGCCAGGACTACGTGAGCTAAGCATTAGAATTAGCATTGCCATCACCCAATATCCAAGTAAAACAAGAACGCCCATGCTTGCATACGTTGCAATCCTGTGCCACTTTTCTCCAAACATTACACGTGCAATATGGCCACCGTCAAGCTGCCATGCTGGAAGCAAATTCAAAAACGTAATTAAAAATCCAAGCCACGCTGCAAACAAAATTGGAGACATGATAACTTCGGTATCTGCACCGCTTTTTCCAAACATGGCAAGTGCTAGAGTTAACAATACATTGTCTTCCATTTTGACAAGCTCTGATCTTTCAAACAACTCGCCTGCTGTTTGAACATCAATTACAGGTGACGTGTAGGCGCCAAACATTGAAACAATTACTGCAATAACTAGCCCGGCTATTGGTCCTGCAATTGCAACATCAAACAAGATATCGCGATTTATTGTCAATCCTCTTGACTGGATAAATGCGCCAAACGTTGGAATGCCAAGAACTGGAATTCCTGGAATAAAGTAGGGCCAAGTTGTCTTTATCTTGTGCATTTTAGCAGCAACTAGATGTCCTGCTTCATGAATTCCCAAAATACCAAGAAGCGAAAATGTGTACAAGACTGCCATATCAAACGGATCGCCAATGTATACAATCGAGTTTGCACCTTCAGTTCTATAGTATCCATCAACCATTACCAATGTCACAACTATGCCAAACAGTATTCGCGGAGTCCATGACTTTGAGAGCCATCCTTTCTTTTGAGGCGGGAACCTGTTGACAAGTATGTAGGTTCCGTAAGAATCCTTTTTCATTCTGCAAATTAGGTTTCTTTGCTCCAATCGTTGAGCAAGATAAACAAACTTTGATTTAAAATCATTATCATCTATTTGAAAATTCAGACTCTCAGGGGAACTTGTTATGTTATTTACTTTAAAAATTGATGAAACAGTCGAAATTACTTCTTCCTGTGTTGGCTCGCTCATATTTTTAAACTAAAACCAGTCCATTAATTGCTTTTGCAGTCTATAATTAAATATTTGATAATTGAAAGCATCATTATTGCAAGTAATACTGCGACAGATTGGTGATTGCGTAATTCGAAGATGTGAGGCAAGCGATCTAATCTCAATCATGGAGATAAACATGAAGACACTTCCTGAACACTATTCGGATTATTTCTATGAAAGCCTGCTATCTGAGCTTCCAGAAGCATTTCTTGTAGCAGAAATTGGTGGACGTGTTATAGGATACATAATGTGCAAAACAGAATACGGGTTTTCAAATTTTAAAAAACTTGGATTTGTAAAAAAAGGCCACGTCGTATCGGTTGCAGTTCTTGACGAGCATAGAAGAAAAGGAATTGGACGCACGCTAGTCGAAGAATCACTAAAGGGAGTGCAAATAAGAAAATGCGATGAGCTGTACCTTGAGGTTCGATGCAGCAACAATGAGGCAGTACGATTATACGAAAAAATGGGATTTATCATAAAACAGAGACTCAAGTCATACTATCGTGATGGCGAGGATGCTTATCTTATGACAATCGAATTTACTTACTAGATTAAAATAAATAACTGCTGACAGGCTTTAGCGCAATGCAAAGACGCAAGGCACTTGGAATCACGATCTTTGTTGTGTGCATTGTTGCCTTTTTTGTGTACGCGTATTTGCTAATGCTGTCTGAATGGAGCCCAATTGTACTACATCTGTCTGTTTTGATGATTGCAGGTGGGATATTGGGCGTAATTTCTTGGATTGGCTATACCCTGGCAACTACAAAGTCGGGGCCGTCATCTATTATAAGTGACGATGAAGAAAAAAAATAATCTTACTTTGATATTCTTGCATCAACTACAGTTTGGTAGTATCTAGGACCTACTGCCCTTACCAATCTAGAGTATAGTATTTCTGATTTGACTGGCGTAATCTCAAGAAAATGTTTTTCTGATAACTTGGGGGCTAGAGTCTTTTTGTCTGCATGGATATGTGAATAGTAGT
>Ga0213870_1000900_pt1 | contig 13784 bp, 19 predicted proteins | sample WICALVC2017_Meta_FD_160119 | JGI IMG/M metagenome (GOLD analysis project Ga0213870, IMG submission 160119) | Freshwater microbial communities from subterranean cave lake in Wind Cave National Park, South Dakota, United States - WICALVC2017 | ecosystem: Environmental > Aquatic > Deep subsurface >... | reverse complement strand
ACATAAATTTAATTAAATTATTTTCCAAGGATTCTGCAAACTGTTATTCCGCATTTAGGACACTTTCCTTTCATCATTCTCAGACCTCTTTTATTTTTCATTTCCTTGCCATTCACCATCTGAACACTTTTTCTGCATTTTACACAGTACCCCTCTGTCATTTTAACCTCCTATTATCATTTAAATGTTATTTAGATGTTTTAACGTGTTTTTTTGAGTTTATAAAGGTTGTTTTTGGGGTTTTTAATATTTTCTAACTATAAAACCTGTACATATATCCTTGTCCATTAAATTAAATAACTCTGGTGATAATTTTTCTTTTCTAAATCCAACTGATTCAAATAATGGAAGATAATCTCCTAACCCAAAAATATTTTTATGAAACGATATGCTGTTTTCTGGAGTAATTCTATAAATTTCTCTAATAAGGTAATCTATATACCTTTCTTCTAAATATTTTGGCAATCCAGCATTTTCTATAGCTGGAGAGTCAAATGCCGCAAAGCTACATATTATTGCAGATTCTTTTGGCTGTGTTAACAAATAACTTAAACCATCAGAAGAAACTTCTAGAAAGGGGATTTTTAATCCCATTGATTTCGCTTTTCGCTTACAATTCTCTTCTGAATATTCATTATAAAGCGGGTCTATTCCAGTATAAGAAGATACGCCTAATTTCTCAAAATCTAATGCGCTAAGTATAGAGCCATGCCCATATAAGTATCCAGGTCCTAATTCAATTATTCTTTTGTTAAATAGCTCTTTATTAAAAAACTCTCTTGCACTTTGATAATAATTTAAGCCTTCAAAAAAACGTCTTGAGATATCGGTGCTATTATTTATTCTAGAAAATGCCATTACATCAAATTGAAAGTTCACACTATAAACCTCCCTAATTAAATTAGCTTCTTCTTTGGTAAATAAATCTTCTAATTTTCTCATAATATTTTCCTGAAAAAATAAACTATTTAAAGCTTCCTACAAAATTTCTAAAAATCAAATCCTCGCCCTTACACTATGTTTAGCTCCACAAGCCAGACAGTGTAAAAACAAAAATCCTTTTTCTTTTAATAGCTCTGTGTCTGGTTTTTTGCACTGCTTACATATAACAAACTCATCTACATAATCCCCTATTTTTTCATTTATTCTTTGAGAGGATATTTTTCTTTGTAAGATAAGCCGGTTATCTTTGACAGAGCCAGGAGTAGCAAGCTCTTTTAATAAAAATTTTAATAAATGGCTAGAATCCCGCCTTAAATAAGAAGCTATTTGAAATAAATTAGTAATAATTGTTTTATTTCCTTCAATATGTCCTTCTATTTTTGGTGTTTCAAATCTTTCTTTACTTTTTTCAATTGGCTTTAGTTCTTTATATGCTTCTTCCAGTAATTTTTCATATGTTTCCATTTTTATTTATAGTTATGAACTGATAAGGTTAAGTTAGGTTCTATCTGCTAAACCAAGCTAAACTTATACTAGTTTATTAATTATTAAGTTTATTAATAAATTAGAATAAAATGAGTTTTTAAGTGTTGTGTTAGAATCTATAAAATTTCTTTTTTTAAAATATTTAATATTTCTTCCCCACATTTATACCAGAAATCTAGAATTTCTTCTGCCTGAAAGATTGTAGCCCTAAACCCCATATAATTTATATCGTTTCTTATTTTCTTAAATCTCTCAAGAGAATTTAGTTTTATTTTATCTTTAATTTCAAATTCTCTTAAAACTTCCATACTTACTTCATGATTTAATGGCTCATACCCTAAAATCCACCATTTTGCATCTCCTAACTGCCTTATTGATTCATAAATTTCCCTAAAGATTAAAGTGGCTGTATTTTCATCAATTCTAATCTTTTTTACAACTTGAGCATTAATTTCTGCAGATTTTATCATTGATTTTATCTTTTCTATATCTTTCTGTCTGTTTCTAATTGCCTTTACTTTAAGCCATAATTCAATTAGCTCTTTTTTCATTTTTTGACCTCTAAAAACCCCCATAAAACAATACCGTTAGCTATGTTGTTGAACATATTAATATCAACATTTTTTTTATTAAATACATGTACCTGTATTCTTCTATTGATTATTTTTTCAAATCCTTCTAATTCCTTTAACCTAATAATTTTATACTCTTTATCATCAGATTCTATTGCTATGTCTATATCTGAATTAGACAAATCTTCCCCTTTTCTAAAACTTCCAAATAAGATTATATCCTTGGGATTCTTGAAAAAATCAATAAGAAAATCAACCAAACCACTTCTATAAACAAAACTTAAATTGTAAACAATCTTATTTCGAATATAAAACCAATTTGCTTGGTTTGTTTTTATTCTCCATATTTTGCTCAGTTTTTCAATATTTATTAAACCTAGTTTTTGAAACTCTGCTAAAATACTTCCGATATTTGCTTTTGCTACTTTTGCGTCTTTTGCAAGATCGCTTAAACTGAATTCTTTTTCAGGATATTTAAACAAAATTTCAATAATTCTATTTTTAGCGGTTTCTCCATATAACTTAAGGTATTTTTTATGAACAATTGGTTTCATCATATTACATTTGTTATAAAATAGAACTATATAAATCTTTCTGTTTATTAAAACTCAAAAAGGAACTCCCTTCAGATTAAAGGCTTCCTCAATATTTTTTCTATTAAAATCAAAAGCTCTTGTTGAAACTCCTTTTGTTATATTAACTTTTCCTTTTCTTACTTCGTAGCTTTTTATTATTTCTGGAAGTTTATTGTATTTTGGATATCTAAGTGTATTTTCCCATTTTGATATAATTGTTTTCCCGTTAGTATGATAAGGAGGAAATTCTTTCATCCAGTCCCATTTAACTAGATACAACTCTCTAAATAATACTAACTCTTCTAAATTACGAATATCTCTACTATCTATTCCTTTTACTGCTTTGTTTAATTCGTAAATTCCTAACCCCCAAAAACCTTTTTTTCCTTCTTGATCTTCATAACTAACCTGATTTTCAAGAACGGTCCAAGCTAATGGATAATTTTCATTTATCACAAAACCTTCGGTTTTAACCCACACCTAAAGGTGTGGGTTTGTGCTGGTTTTGTGATGCCAGAGAAATCTCTACCAACTCCTACCTAAAGGTAGGAGATTTCTCTGAGTTTAATATTTTTATGTTTTTTTGGATTAACTAAGGTAAACTTTAATTCTAAGAATTTATAATCATCAATCAAATCAGGGCCAATTTCTTCGTTTAATTCCATTCCCAAAACTTCTGCAGCCCATTTATGATTATAGTAAGGCATTATGCTATTGAATTTTCTTGGTTCCATTTTTTATTAATTATTTTAATAAATAGTTAATTCTAGTAATTGTTTTAACATAAATAATTATTTATCCATACTTATTCAGTCTCATCCTTTTAACATTTTTTTATTTATACAAATTGATTATAGTTTGGTATTCACTCAAAATACCTCGCTTTATAGCAAGGCTTACCCCAAATACCTTACTCTCCCAGGAGTTGGCTCATAAATAATTCCATCCTCAAGTAATTTTTGAATTTCCTGGCTTATTATTTCTGGAGCAACTTTAAATTTCATTATTATGTCTTCTTTATCAATTCCATGATTTTTTTCAGCTTCTTTTATTAAATCCATAATTTCCTCTCTATAAGCTTTAATTTCTTTTTTCATTTCTGGATTTAACTGATTAATAAACTGTCTATTTGCTTTATCAATTTCAAGTTTTCTTACTAAAAGATATCTAGGGTCATGTTTTCTGACTATTTCTGGAAGAATATAAAGCTCTTTATTAAATGTTCTGAGAAAACCTATAACAACAACTGTATCTCCCTGAATTATATTATTAAACTTAACAATATCACCTCCAAAAACTTTTGCTCTTATCTGCCCGCTTCCATCATCTAAAGTTATTGTTGCAAATCTTGTCTCTCCTTGAGACTCAAATTTATCTATAACATTCGCAATAACATTAACTCTAGAAATTTTTTTATCTCCTAACTCAACATGTAAAAGTCTTGGTTGTATATTTTCTAAAGTTCCTGACTGAGTGCGAGAAGAATCAAAAATCTGATTCCCTCTTAATAACTCTCCTATTCTAAGTTTATATCCAATCTCTCTTTTTCTTAGCTCTGGCATTTTTTTATTTATGTTTTTATTTTGGTAATTAGATAATATTAAAGGCAAAACTTCTTAGCTAATATTCCCCTGCTTAGCATAATCAGCTGATTTATTATTACTTTTTATTTAACAATAAACAAAAAAATAATTTTTAAAGATTTGTGTGGTTTCTTGTAGAGATTATTTTGAGCTTGAAAAACATAAATATTTAAAAAGTGAATAGCATTAACGAATATGGATATTGTATACTCAAAGCATTGGATTAGAAAACAAAAAAAGAAGAAAAAAGATATTACAAACGATGTCATTGAATACACCATAAAGAACTCACAAATATTAAAAGATAAATATTGGATAGGCGCTCTAAACGCTATATCAAGGGTCACTTCATCAGGAAGAAGATTAAAAGTCGTTTATAAAAGAATAAAAGAAAAAATATTTATTATTACTGCCTATTGGCTAGATTAAAAATGAAAGAAACTTGGTACGATAAAGAATCAGATGTCTTAAATATAGAAATAAATGAGAAGGATTATTGGAAGAGTATAGAACTTCCAGACGGGATAGTTGTTGACATATCAAAAGATGGTAGCATAACCTCTATTGAAGTTCTAAATGCAAGCAGGCTTTTTTCAGGAGAAAATAAAAAAGTTATTGAAACTGCAGGCAGGAGCTAAAATGTCATTATTTCAAAGACATTTAATGCATAAAATAAATATTGATGGGTTTTTTTGATTTCATTTTTTTGCTATTTTCCATAGAAAAACAAAATGTTTTTTATATGCTTCTGTAAATTTTTTACTATTAATAAGAATTGCTCTCATGTCTGGTTCCCAAATAATTTGTAATGTTTTGTTACCATAGAAATGAACTTCCATTGGGCTAACAAATTCTTTTTTTAATATTTTCATTTCCATTGGTTTTGGAAGTTTTGTGATTCTTCTTGTATATATTAATTTATATGGCATTTTTTGTTTTACTACTGTTTGTATAAATTGTTCTCTAAATATAGGCATATATTCTTTTAATTTTGCACTAACACCAAAAGCATAGGTTGGTTTATTCTCCCTAAGAATATCTTTAAAAGCAGAAAGTAGTCCTTGTCTCCCTTTGAAAATTTCAATTTCAGTTTCTTCTTTTAATTTTTTATATAATTCTGAAAGCTGTGGTGTAATCTTATCAAGCATTGCTTTTTGTTCATCAAGATAATTATATAGATTCTTAGGATTAGCACATTTAAAATAATTAGTATTTCCTTCTTTATAAAATGAAACTAAACCTTTTTCTTTGAGTTTTTCCATAATATCATATATATTTGTTCTATGAAATCCAGTTTCTTTTGCTATATCTCTAACTGAAGCGTTTTTAAGTTTAAGGAGAGCCATATAAATCGTATATTCTGGTTTTGTAAGTCCTGGTATTGTCTCTATCATTTGTCTAATAATAGACAGATAGTATTTAAATATTGCTATGAATTGGATTTCTTATGACAGAAATAAATAAGACATTGAATATCGGTTTACATTACTAAACTGAGGAGATAAGAAATGAACAATAAAAATCAACCAAACGATAATGACGGAAGACAAGGATTAGTGCTAGATACTATGCTACCGTCAGTAGTAGAAGTATCTGACGAAGAAGGTTTTACAGAGAGGCAGCTAAGAGAAGCCAAAGATAATAATTTTGCAGAAAGGATTAAAGTTCAATATGCTAATCTTTATCGAATTGTCAGAGAGGATTTTGAGTTTACCTCCGGATATAAAGAAAAAGCAGACTTAGAACTTCTTGCTGAGTTCGATTCAGTTTCGCAAGATCTTTTGAAGTTTAGCGGATGGTTGGATACTCGGCTTCGAGATATCAGCGGAAACTACCCTTATACAAATAGAAGTTTTGCTGAACTTAATCTCACACCTCTAAAAAGCCCAGAAGGACTTATATATCATATGAAAGGAACGCTTGAATGGACATGTACTAGATTCGATTGGAAAAATAGAGTTATTCCAATTAGTATTGTTCCTGTTTATGGTGCACCATCTGGAAAAATTATTGCACTTAAAGCAACAAATGCCAAAATTGGACATAGTACGATGTTTGATAGTGCTAAAGTTGAATATCGCTCTTTCGATGTGAAATTCGGAGATGAATGAAGAACATGGAAAAAAATAATGGACAAAGCATTGTAGTGGCTTCGAGATTACCACCATTACTAGAAGTAGCTGACGAAGAAGGTTTTACAGAGAGAGAATTAAGAAGTGCAAAACAAAACTTGCAGCCTCAAGAGATATTCAAAGCGCAATATTCTAATATTTATAGAATTTTTAGAAGTGGTTTCACATATTATAACGAAAGTCGCTCATCGGTCTTAGAACTTCTTGCTGAGTTTGATAATATATCTGGAGAATTAACAAAATTCAATGGATGGTTAGAAGCTGCTTCAGAAACTTACGGGAACAGAACTCCGCAATATGCTTCGGTTGTACTAACACCAGTTAAAACCCCAAGTGGTTTAATATATCATTTTAAAGGCACTCTTGAATTTCCACAAAAAGAAATAATTCCTTTAAGTGTCGTTCCTGTTTACGGTATTCCTTCTGGAAGGATTACTAAGTTAAAACCTGTAAAAATTGGAGAAAGTAGAATCTTTGAAGAAGCAAAAGTAGAATATAAATCCATTGACTTGAGGTTAACTGAATAAAATGAAACTAGAACATCTTGACGGAATGTTGGATAAAAAGATTATATTTGTTACAGGAAAAGGAGGAGTTGGCAAGTCCACTGTATCTGCCGGGCTCGCACATTGTCTTGCTGAACAAGGAGATACGGTTATGACAATAGATGCAGATCCAGCTCATTCTTTACCAGATGTATTTGGCGTAACTGAGAAAGTTTATGGAAGTAAAAAGGGGTTCATGAGCAATGGAAAAATAGTAAGGGTTTATGGTGACACAAAATTAGATTTATTGCTTTTGAATCCTCTATCTCAAAGAGAAAAATACACAGGTTCTCATAGAATTATGTGGTTGGCAGAACTTGGAAAGGAAATGGGTTTTTATTCAAATTTAGGAAGAATGTCAGAATTTTTCACATTGGCCGATACTTTATATAAGTCCTTCGGAAGATATGACCATTTTGTTATTGATAACGAACCCTCTGCTGGAACATTAGATATGATTGAAAACATTAATGGATGGATAGATGGACTTAATAATGTAAAAAAATATAAATTGATATTCAACATGGTTTTAACTGCTGGAATTAAAGACAAACAACTTGTTCAAGAAGCAAAAGATATTATGTTTGGTCAAAATGGGACAGCTGTAGAAGAGTATAAACAGACGTTACGTTCTATTAAGAAACTCTTCACAAATACAGAGCATTTTGAGCCAGTCATTGTTGCAAGTCCAGAAGATGCAGTGATAAGAGAAACACATAGACTAAGATCAGAATTGGAAGTTAGATTAGATATTCCAAACTACTATGTGATATTTAATAAGGTAATGGAAGAAAATCCAGATGTAAGAGAACAACAATACAAAAAAATGGAGCAATTCGAGAAAGAAACAGGAACTGTATGTAAAAGAGTTTCTTATCTTAACCCAAATGCCATCGATTTGTCTTGTGAACAAACTGCAAGAAAATCTTTAAGAATGATAGTAAATTCTATACATATATAAAATGACAACCCCAAGAAGACAATTTCATGTAGGAAGGGAATTTACACAAGATAGTGAGGGAGGTATATAATATGTCTAGAGAAATTTCAGATAACGATATCGAAAAAGCAAAAGAATTAATTAAAGAGAAAGAGCAAGCAGAGAAGGATGAAAAAATACAAGTAGTTAAGGATCGTATTATTAATTGCTTAGCTAATAATAATTTTGTAGGTGCAGGAGAATTAGCTGGTATGTATAATATTTCTATTCCTGAAGATTATGAAAAAAAATCTGCAGAAAAGATTGTTGAGTATGATAATCATAGTGGCTATAATCATTGTAATAGCAAAGCATTCAGATTTGCTTTAAGTTATTTTAAAAAAGTTGGGGATGAAAAAAAAGCTAGATTGGCCGAATCTTTATTAGAAAGTACTTTACGTATAGAAGATGCTAACGAGTTCGCTAAAGGAATGTGTGGTAACTAGAAGTGATATAATCTTTATTTTAAGTGACGTCTTATCTACTCTGCACATCCTGTATAAACCCTTGTTTAGGCTGGAAAATATCTCCTGATTTTTTTAATTTTTCAATTGTTTCATCAAATTCTGTATCTGACATATCTTTAACCTCCTCTCTTAAAACATCTAAAGGAATTTGTTTTCCATATTTATCTTCAAGTTTTTTTATTGTTTCTAATAAAAGAATTATTTTACCTCTCTGACTTGAGGAAACTCTTGTTGTAAATCTATCAATATCAAAAGTTTTTGTTTCTTGATCATAACCAACTTGCATTAAATAATAACTAGTAAGTCTAATTGCAACCTGTGAATCTTCTTTATTTACTACATGAGAAAGTCTTGATTTTGCGTGTGCTTCTGCTAATCTTACTAAACCCTGTAACTGTCTTGGAGAAATTGAAATTGACCTTGCCTCTCCTTCTAAACTTGCTCTCCTCATCTTAACATAAAAATTTTTAATTTCTTCAACAGCTTCTTCTGTTAGTTTTGGTTTCATTTTTTGTTTTGCATAAGCTACATACTTCTTAAATAGCTCCCTGTCTATTTCTGTGTGAATTCCTTTCATTTGATGAATGTCAAGAACATGGGTGGCAATTGCACTATCATGCTCTTTATTAGGAAGGTCTCTTAAAATAAATATTAAATCAAATCTATTAATTAAAGTTGGTGGGAGGTCTATTTGTTCTGTTATTGGCCGAAACTGCTCAAATCTTCCATATTTTGGATTGCCAGCAGCAAGAACAGATGTCTCTGCTACTAAAGAAGCCTGAATATTTGCTTTTGTGATTGTGACTGTTTGTTGTTCAAGTGCCTCGTGCATAGCACTCCTATCATCAGGATCCATTTTCTCAATCTCATCAATGCATACAACTCCTTTATTTGCTAAAACCATTGCTCCTGCTTCTAATGACCATCCTCTTAAAAATTCATCTCTTACAACTGTTGCAGTAATTCCGGCACTAGTCGTAGCCTTGCCGACAATGTATCTTCCTCTCGGAGCAATATTTGAAATAAATTTTAAAGTAACTGATTTAGCTACTCCAGGATCTCCTATTAAAAATAAATGAATGTCTCCTCTATTTGCTGTTCCATCTTCGCTAATTTTTTTAACACCACCAAACATCTGCAAAACTAAAGCTTCTTTAATTTGTTCATAACCATAAATACTTGGAGCTATACTGTCCCTTAATTTCCTAAACAGTTCAGGATCTTCAGATAGCTCTAAAATTCTTGTTTCATCTTCTTCTGAAATTTCTAACTCTTCATAAGTTGCTTCTAGAGGAATTATGTTATTAGCTTCAACAGCTAAATCAAATCTTGTTGAAATAGCTCCAGAAGCTAAAGGAACAGGAACTTCTTTTAAAATTCCTATAACTCTTACTCTGCTTCCAGGAGTTGTTTTTTCTTCCATTATTGGTTCTACTAAATCTTCTTTTAAAAAAACATTAATTCTTCTAGGCTGCTCTCCTCCTATTAAAGTGTCTGGACTTTCTTCTATAATAAGTCTTTGAGCATCTACCATTGTTTTTGAAACTAGTCTAAAAGCTCCTTTTCTTCCGCAAGAACATCTGTTTGGCTCTCTAAATTTTTTATCAATCTGCAATAAAGACATTACAGTTCCGCATGCAGTGCACTCAAATTTTGCATTTATAACTTGAGGTCTAACTTCTGAAGCCTGTCTAACTAATCCTTCAAAAAAAATTAGCTGATTAAGATGGCCTGCTCTTATTGTTCTTATTCTTACTTTTTGTGTTTCAGGAAGATTATTAAACCTAATTCTTGGAGCTTTAATTAAACCAGATTCTTCTAAAGCTACTTCTAATAACTGTAATATTTCTTCAGGACTTGAAATAAGAGCTTCTGCTAAATTTGGAGAGTTACTAACAAGGTCATCAAAACTCACAACTACAGTTTTTTTGCCTTTTCTAACACTATCTCCTATCTCTCTTTTATAACTCTCAAAAAAAAGCTTTGCCTCTGATACAAGTTCTTCTATTTGTTGTGGCATATCTAAGACAACCTACGGTTTTCTTCGATGTATCTTTCCCTTAAATCATTAAACATTTCTATATAGGTACCTCCTTTTATTTTTATAATTAATACAACAATAATTTAATTTATAAGGATTTATAGGGTTTATGCTAATAATCTATGATTTATAAATAATTGTGATTATTTACAAGTTAAAGCAGATTTTAAGAAATCTCTATGAACTGAAAACTTTAATTCTATTTAGAATAAGCTAAAATATTTAAAATTTGTTGGTTTTAAGATGTAAGATTTATAAAAGATTAGGCAAATCACTTAATCCTATATTAATTTTAAACTGCCTAATTTTTGTTTTTTTCAATTTTATTTATAAAAACTCAGAAAATTTATCTTCGCTAATTTTTCCTAACTTTAAGACATTTTTTAAAGTTCCAATTTTTAACTTAGAATGCATTGGAATAACAGTACCCAACTTCGCCTTCTAGAGTTTTTTTCTTTAAAATAATATGACTGCCCTTTTGTCTTATAATCCTAAAACCAAATTTATTGCAAAGGATTTTTAAACACTCTTTTCCAGAAATTTTTTTAAGTCGCGACATTTGAAACTTCAAAAGTAGTTAATAGAGATTTTGATTTAATTTCTAAAGGGAATTCCTCTAGATAAAGTTCAGTTGCTTCTTTTAAATTTTCTATAGCTTCTTCTATTGTTTTCCCCTGACTAACTGTTCCTACTTCATGACATGTAGCAATATACATATCTTCTTCTTTATTTATTATAGCATTTAATAAAGGCATTATATTATTAAAAATACAATATATTTAAGGCTTTCTGCTCTTTCATTTTATTTATAACTTATTAATATTTGTGATTATAATAGCATGTAAAAATATCAAAAAAATTCTGGTATCTAATAATTTATAGTGAAAACTACTTATTCTTCTCAGCTTCTTTTAATGTTTTAATTAACTGATTCATAGAATCAGCTAGCTGGTTATTATTTTTTGTTCCTGTGCAAACTAATTTTCCATTGCTGAAAAGTAGGAATGTTGCAGGTGGAAAGTTAAGTTTATAAACCAATCCTGGAAATTGCTCAGGCTCATATTCTGTGTTTTCTAAAGCTAATGATAAATAATTTAAATTTAACATCATATGAATGTTGCCAGAAGCTACAATATTCTGAACAGTAACTTTGGGTTTTTCTGTAACTTTTATATTAATTTTTTTAAGGATTCTAATAACCTGTCTAATGACCTCTTTAACCTGAGAAATTGATTTTGTTCCTGTGCATACTAAGTTGCCTGATGAAAAAACAAGAATGGCTGATTTAGGATTTTTAACTCTTAAAACCAATCCAGGAAACTGCTCTGGATTATACTCTGTATTTGGTATAGTTTTTGCAAGCTTTGTTAAAGGGATGCTTTTTCCTAAAGAGGTTGTAGCGACAATGTTTTGAATTTTTGAAGAAATTTTTGCCATTTTAAAGTAAAACTTACAACTTTTTTTGATTTATAAACCTTTCGGTTGTAAAAAAATATCGACGATATTTTTTGAAAATAAGAGAAAGATTTATATATGGTTTATAACTGTTCTGCATCTTCTTATAGTTACCTCTTTAACCTCTCAAAATCTTTTTTAACTTCTTCCAGTGTTGCGATATCAAAGACTGTTTTATCTGGCCGCAAACGAGTTATTCTTGGAAATCTTAGTGCATAACCAGAGCTGTAAGTAGGGGATTTTTGTATATTCTGATAAACAACAGTTACAACAATTTTTGGTTTAACTTCTACATTTCTTCCAAACTCTTTTATTATTAATGGTTTAAGTTTTTTTGTCAGCTCTTTGAAAGATAATCCTAATTCTTCTTTTTCCTTTAATCCTGTTGAAACTTTTCCTATTTCCAAAATCTTACTATTTGAATCTTTACAACCTAAATTATAACTAGTTAACCAGCCAGCTCTTTTTCCTGTTCCATATTCTGCTCCAATAATAACTAAATCAAACTCATTTTCTTCTGGTTTAATTTTAATTCCATAGCCAACTCTTGCTCCCGGCTTGTAAGGAGCAGAAAGATTTTTCATCATAATTCCCTCCTCTCCAGCTGCAATAGCTCTTTTATAAAATTTTTCAGCTTCTTTAACACTATCTGTAATAATTGCCTCAGAAGTTCTTATTTTAAATTTCTGGTTTTTGATTATTTTCTCAAGAATTTTCCTTCTATTTTTGAATGGCTCTTTAAGAAGAGATTTTCCATTATAATAAAGAATATCAAAAACATTTATCTCTATTGGAAGTTCTTTAACAAGTTTTTCAATATGATATTTTCTTTTTATTCTCTGAGAAATTGCTTGAAAGGGCTGATAAATTTTAGATTTAGGATTAAAACCAACTGCCTCTGCATCAAGTATAAAGGTTTTTGCATTTACATATTTTTTCACATATTCAACAATATCAGGAAACTGCGCAGTTACATTATCTAATCTTCTTGTAAAAATTTTTATATTTTTATCATCATTGTTTATAAGAACTCTAAACCCATCATACTTAAAATCAATTAAACATGGCTTTCCAACTCTCTCAAAACCTTTTTCAATACTATCCTCTTTTAAAAATAACATTACTTTAACTGGTTTTCCTGGTTCAAAAGAAGTTTTTTCCAAATCTTTTAAACCCTTACAAGCTTGCTCAAAAACAAGTTTCCAGTCTGTTGACTTATCATAAGCTTCTTGGACACTTTCTGTAATTTTTTTTAATTCTTCTTTTTCAACTTCTTTATCAAAACAAGCCTTAACTATTGAATCTCTTAAACTACCTTCTGCAACTCCAACTCTTAAATCCTGTAAAAGGGTTCTTATTAAGTATTTGGCCTCATTTGGCTTTGCAGACACTAAAAGTTCTGAAACCAGAGAAAGTTTTTTATCTACGGTTCCCTTACCTACTAATTCTGGAAGTTTTTTTAAATTTTCTAAAACTTTCTCGACATTTAAAGAACTTGAAAAAAGAGTTCCTTGTTTTTTTTCAGAAATAATTAATTCTGCTACCTGGCCTAAATCCCCTAACTTTTTCCATTTTTCAATAATAATTTTATCAGAAATTCCAGAAGCTTTTGACATTACTTTTATTACAAGTTTCTCGCTAACCCCTAATTCTTTTTCATAATAATCTGGAAATACTTTCCCCCGCAATAAATAAATAATTTCTCTATTCTCTTTACTATCCTTTCTTAATTTTTTTAAAAAATCCGAAAGAATTTCAATTTTCCTTAATCTAGAGGGATTTTTTTCCAGTTCTTCATAAGTTTCACATAATTCGGAGTATTTCATTTTAGATAAGCTCTTTTAAATAAGAAAGCTAGGATAGTTTTTATAGGTTTTCTTTAATGATTCTGTTAATTTTTGTATCGTCAAGCTAATTAGTTTTAATTATGTCAATTAATTTTTAATACTCGAGAGCTAACTTTAGAAATCTATTAAAAAACTTAATAAATATAAGAAATAATAATCA
>Ga0213870_1000899_pt1 | contig 13798 bp, 12 predicted proteins | sample WICALVC2017_Meta_FD_160119 | JGI IMG/M metagenome (GOLD analysis project Ga0213870, IMG submission 160119) | Freshwater microbial communities from subterranean cave lake in Wind Cave National Park, South Dakota, United States - WICALVC2017 | ecosystem: Environmental > Aquatic > Deep subsurface >... | reverse complement strand
GAATTATATTATAGATTAATTCGGGCAAACACTCAAGATTGAGTAGGCTAGCTTCGCCAGGTACCGTACGGTACCTGGCTTCGCAAGATCTCACCTTGCGAGGCATTAGAAATTAGAAATTTAACATGCCCAATGCCCGCAGCCAAAATTCAAGATGGTGGCGCAGCTCTTCCTCTTCGTCTTTTCTATAGGAAATGCGGCCGTCGTTAGTGCCGTAAATCCCAACAGGCGATCCTTCGATAATATCAGCCGTTTTTATTCCGCCTTTACCTATACCCGTCCATCGCAATCCTCTTATCTCACCAATAAGCTTGCTAACTGATTCATACTCTTCAGATTTAAGCTGAGTAGTATTGGGAAGTTTTTCTCCTTTTGGCCCGGCGATTTGTCTTACAGGGTTTATTCTAAGGTCGTCAAGACTGCGATCAGCCCGAAGAATATCAGTAGCATTTGGTTGGTCTATCCTTGCAATGATGCGATAGTAGACTATTCCTTCTTGTCCATTTTTATCTTTTATTTTTGTCGGAACTTTTGCCTGTGGCAATTTTTCTCTTGCCAAAGATTCGGAGATAAAATAAACCTGATCACTCCCTACATACAACCCTGCTTTCTTTGCGACTGTGCTTAAGTCAATCACAAGGCCAGCCTGTTTTAACACTTGGTATTGTTTATGATTCCTAATTTTATCAAGCAGGCTTTGTATTTCGCCGTCTGTTGCATCAATATTTGTGAGGCCTTCAAATTGAGGCAAGATGAGATTTATTTCTCTTTCAAGTTCATATCCCCAAGACTCAAGAACACGCCTTGCACGTCCGATTTGATGCGTAGTATAATCGTTTTTAAGCTCCTTAAGAGTCGCTCCTTGGTCAAGTCTTCGTGCAATCTCAAGGCTTTTGCCGCCTTTTGCCTTTGATCTTCTTTCTCTTGAGGCAAGAGTGATAGGCTTTCTAAAATCGAAAGATTCAAAAGGAAAGCGATCACGCGAAGGGTCATCTGCAGCTTCGTGAAGACTTCTAACTGTTCTTTTAATAGTCATCCGAGTAACTTCTCTTGAGAGATTACCATTTTTTCTACCTATTTCTTCAAGAGTTTCTTCCCCGAAGGCATAATCCCAAACCATCCCCAGATTTCTCTCCCAATTTTGAAGACTTGTATCTTTGGCTGAAGGATAATATATTCTTCTGTCCGAATAATCCGGCTTTTCGCCTGGCGGGTAGGTTCTTACAGCTGCTACAGCGCCATATGCTATAAAACGCCTTAGATTATCAAAACTTTTTCCTTCAACCGGTCTTTCCTCCTCACGAGCAAATAAGTCCGATCCTTCAAATTGCACAAGTCTTTCAGGGTTTGTCATGGAGAGAATTATACTAGAAATGAGCATATAGTACAACTCAATTATTCATTGTAACTACTCACTCTGTCTGACAAAAGTATATCAGACTAATCAGAGATTGCTTCTCCGTCAGCTGACGGATCGCAATGACAAGTTTGTGTCAAGAAGCGTGAATAATTACATTAGAGAATTATCTTGTTTTTCGGGCTAGGAATTTTAGGGGGTTGAGTTTTCTTTTTATAATTATATACGCTAATCCGGCCGGGATTAAAACTATTAGCCATGCCAAGTTTATACTAATTCCTTTAGACTCACTATTCGGTTCTTCTGAATTTTCATTAATGATATCGAACGTTGAACCGCTCGAGACTCCGGCAACTATTACTTGTTGATTACTTACATTGTTAATATTTACTGGTGTTGTCGGTGGATTTACGCTAACATTGGATGCTGGGATTGAAACAGGATTATTAGAAACACTGTTGTTAGATGATGAGTTATTGTTGTTTGATTGGTTGAAATTTGAACCTCCAACGTTATTGTTCGACTGAGAATCAGATGCTGGCTGTTCAGAGGGTTCAGACGCACCTCCTGTTTGGTTATTGGTTTGCTCAGTAGCTGGTTTATTTTTATGAGATCCTGGAGTAACAAAATCTCCAATCCAGCTTCCAAAAACATTTACTACTGTTACGATAAGTTTCCCTCCAGTTTTTATATTGTTATTCGCAAAGTTAACAAGGTTAGCAATTATTTTTGCGTCGCCAGTTTTGATAATATTGTTTCCCCCTGTATTGTTGTTGGCATCATTTCCGCCAGTATTTGCGGATAAGTTAAGATTGTTAACTATATTAGCTGTGTTTGTTTGTTGTGTTGTATTATTGGTCGTTTGAGTAACATTTCCCGAATTGTCGGACCCGGCGCCGTTTCCATTGTTTGTTACTGTAATTTCCCCATTTTCGTTAGTTGAGAATTGGGTGCCCTCGGATCCTGCAAGCAACGACCCAACTGGTGCACCCAAAAGTTGTCCTACCCATTGTCCAGCTTTGTTGACAATAACTAACCACCAGTTTCCGCCATCGACATTGGAATTGGCAATATTTACAGTATTAGCATCTATGCTTGAATCGCCTGTTTGAATAAATGTTTCGCCCCCTGTATTTCGATTAGCATCATTATTGCCGGTAGTTGATGAAAGCAATAGATTGTTTTCGATATTAGCTTCATTTGTCTGGAAAGCTGTGTCATTTGTTGTCGCATCAACAGTTGCGTTGTTATCTGAGTTTGAACCGTTATTGGTATTAGCTGCTAATATGTCGCTTTGAGCGCAAAGACTGCAAGTTCCTGCTTCAATTACGGAAAGTTCTGGAAGTATAATATCTCCGATTAATGTGCCAAAAATATCTACTACTCCGAAAATCACATTTCCGCTTATATTATTGTTAGCAAATGTTAAAGCGTTGGCCGATACGTTAGCATTACCTGTTTCAATAAAAGATTCGCCATTCGTGTTGTATGAAGCATCGTTTTGCCCTGAATTCGACGACAGCGTCATATTATTTCCAACATCTGCATCGTTGTTTTGGAAGGTATTGTTGTTAGACAAATCGGTTATTGAACCTGTGTTAGTTGAATCTGACCCATTTCCAGTATTAGTAATAGAATTTGAAGATCCCGAGCAATTTACAATACAGTTAGCGGCAAAATCCAATACCAAATCTCCCGTATGAACGTCTGCAATCTGAAATTCCGAAACAGACACGCCATATAGATTAGAGTTCACTCCGGTTAAAATAGTACCGCTCGTATTTGCATCTCCGGTTTTTATAGTCGAGTCGCCAACATTAAAAGACGCATCGTTTTTTCCTGTTGTTGTGCTTTGATCTAAGTTGTTTCCAACAGATGCGCTGTTGTTTTGAATAGTATCTGAGTTGTTTATAGAGGTTGAAGAGCCAAAATTGCTTGATCCGCTTCCATTTTCTGCATTTACAATTTTGGTACCCCCTGAATCTTCCATGGTTGCAGAAGTATTGTTGTTTGCTAATGTTGCCAAATTCGCATCATTTGTTGCATCTCCTGTTAAGATAGTAGTATCTCCAACATTTCCGCTGCCATTCGCTTCATTCGATTCTGATTCGGCAGTTACTGGATCGGCAGGGGGAATGTTTTCTGACTCGACCGAAGTTTCCTGAGTTTGCTCATTATTGTCTGCAGTTGCACTTGAGGGTGCTACTGGCGCGTTAACTGTTTCTTCCTCTTTTACTTCACTGTCTTGAGAAGATGGAGATTCGGGTGCTGTTGGCGCTTCTGGCGCGACTTCCGTACTAGTTGGAGCAGTTGGTTCGCTTGGAGCAGTTGGAGCTTCTAATGCACTTATTGGTAGATAGCTCTGCGTAAAAATTATTGTTACTATAATTAATAATCCTAAGATTTTTTTTAGCATCTTCATAATTTTTTATTTAAAATTTAAACTGTTTATTTTATTTTTTTGGAATGTAGAGTGTCTTGCCGAAGTGTTAGCAAGACACTTCTACATTACCAAACTATTTAGCCCGCGTTATGTAGTAGGCTCAGAAGTAGACTTAGATCAAAGTGAAAATCAAAGTCCAAGTCTAATCCATCCACAAAATCCCACCAATCTATACTTGGGCCAAAAATGTTGACGTTTCCGGAATTATTAACATCTGTCCAAGATGTCGAATCACCAGTTAGAATTTCTACTGGATCGATTCCATCAACTGGACCGGTGTTCCTCTTTGCATCATTGTGTCCGGTTTTTGCTTCAGCGTCGACGTAATTGTAAAGATCAGAAGCATTATCTTGAAAAGCAGACAAGTCTTTTTCAATCTTTGCTTTTATATCATTGTCTGAATTCGATCCATTGCCATGTATCTTTGCTAATACGTCACTTAGACAACCGCAATCAACATCAGCAGCATTAAAGTTAACCATATTGTCAACTTCAACCCAGGCTTTTGCATCACCGGTGTCGATTATTACATCTCCTCCGGTATTATCGTTTGCATCATTACCGCCTGTCTTTGCTTTTGCGTCAATGTTATTGTAGACATAGGCATCGTTATTTTGAACAAGCAGGACTGACTGATGAGCTTCAACGCGGATATCGTTGTCGCTGTTTGATCCGTTACCAATGATTCTAAGATCCATATCGGAACCATCGCCATTTCCGCCAACCTTTGCAATGTTAGCGTTTGCTTTGTTATCGACATTGACACTAGACTGCGCATCTCCGGTAAAGACTAAAACATCGCCGCCAGTATTTCTGTTTGCGTCATTATTCCCAGTTTTTGCATTAGCATCAATATCGTTTGATATTTTTGCCGTATTGTCCTGGAAAACACTAACATCGTTACTGGTTTTGAGTTTTACATCGTTGTCCGAGTTGTAACCGTTTCCGGATATGAGAACATCTGCGTCGTTGTCGCAATTGCACTGATCAACATCTGCCTGATTTGCATTAACAGCAGTTGATACGTCAACTGACGTATCTGCATCTCCGGTTGAGATAACTACATCCCCACCCGTGTTGTCGTTTGCATCGTTTCCTCCAGTTGTGGCATTTGCATCCACATTGTTTGAAACATTTGCAGTATTATTCTGGACAACCGTTGTGGTACTCTCTGTATTAACATTAGCAGTATTATCAGATGAACTTCCGTTTTCGGAAATCTCGATTGTTGTATCTGCAAATGCTAATGGAGTAAGTGCATTTAATAAAATGGCTCCGGTTGCTATTCCCGTTATAAGCTTTTTTTTGAAATTTGTCATTATTTATTCACCCCCTTTCTTTTTACGCTAGTCCCGATTAAATCGGGACACACCTCCTTGCTCCTCTTTTTGTAAATCACAAAAAACGGAGGCCCCTCTATCCAACCCTTCGATAAACTCAGGGTTATTTAGAGAAGCCTCCGTTTGCGGTCAGCTTATCTTAAAAAACTAATTTTAATTTACTTAATCATTTATATCTTATTGTTTTTTCTTTGTCAATACCCTATTTTGTGCGTCAACGGCTTGTTTTTGGTTTATTTGTATAGTTTCTTGAATATCTTCTTCACCAATATCATATTTAGTTTTTACAATTTTTCTTACTGTTAATTGAGTTACTTTGCTATTTTGGACATATATCTCAACACTGCCAAAAGAAACAGTCTTTAGCACACTTTTTATTTCATCCAAAAGCGCAGGAGAATTTTTAAGTTTTAATTTTTGGTTAATCACAAGTTAATGTTAATTGATTGTTTTGTGCCCTTGATCTCTCCCACAAATAATTCAAATTTTCTATTTGTATCATCAATAGGAAAACCTAGCCTGGTTAGTTTTGTCGAAATAGCTTGTATTTGAACGGGGTCATTGTGAATGTCTGCTGCAAAACGTTCTTTTTCTCCTTTGATAGAAAGTCTAATATAATCTCGAGTATTAATATCAAATATATGACTACTGTCATTTACAATTTTAAGATCTACTATAAGAAATGTTCTTCCTTTTACCGCTGTTGCGCGCTGTCCTTTAACAATAATTTCGTCTTGAAGCTTTATGTCAGTAATTATATACTTAAATCTTCCAACCTCAACATTTTTTTCGTCTTTAAGCGGAAAAGTAAAAGTTTTGTTAATTGTTTGGGATGCCTTTGCATCAACTACGCCTACTTTTTCATCGTTAGATTTTGATGTGCTAGTTTTACTAGAATTACTGTTTAATACGCCATAAAATATTACTGTAAAAATTATTATCACCGTAGCAATTAAAAGTTTTGCTTTGGATCTTCGATTTAACAGGATAAATTTATGTATTATTTGTTTTTTTAACGTTCTGAGGATTTCAAAAATCATAAAAAATGCCCCGCTTTTTGGGGGCAGTTAGAATACAACAACACTACCACAGTGAATTTTGCTTGTCAAGACGCAATTAGTTTGACATAACAGCAATTTTAACCACAGCGTTATTATTTTGTTTAGTTATTTCTATTCTAACTTCTTGATTTCCAGTTGCACCGACTAATTTGTTAAGAACGTTGCCGTTAGTGTTTGTCTGAACAAAAGAAGTCGCTTTCATCCCAATGCTTTTTATTTTATCTTTATACCAGTCTGTTATTTTTTTCGGGTCATCTGTGCTTTCAAGGTTTGTTTGAAAGTTAGTTTTACTAATGATAGAGGAGCTTGGATATTGAAAATCTGAGATTGATTGAGATGGTTGATCGGGTCTGGTAGTAGGCGTTGATGTTGGTGGGATGGCTGTTGGTTGGTTCTCCTCGGAGGGGGTTGGGGTAAGTGTGGGGCTTGGTGTTTGTGAGTGCGTTGGAGAAGGCTTCGCCAAAGAAGTATCGATTATCTTTTCAGAATCCTTTGTAGCATTTTGTACTGTAATAATAACTGCGAGGGTTAAAACTAAAATAGTTAAAATACTAATCATAGAAAGCGTAGCCTTTATATCACTATAAGCAATATTATGTCAAGATTTAGTTACATTATGTAGAAAGTGTTTGAGGCAACACCCTGTTTGAGGCGACACCCTCCATGTGATCTAGCTTGACACCTCGAAGGTGGAACAGATAGACACATTCCTGATTAAGCAAGTAATTATGAGGTAGGCAATCTGGTTCTGTAGCGATCAAAAAGGCCTGAGGCCTCGCGGTCTTTCCTATCCTTTAAAACTTGGTCCAAGACAGGATATGCGCTTTCCAGTCGTCTTTGAATAAGATTAATATCGTGTTGTTCCATCGCGTTTTGAAGATTTCCTAGCCGTCTAATTTCTGGGCGATTAACAAGTTGGGCATAAGGATTGCCTCGAATTTTGAAAGTTCTACCCAAAACGTCAGTTTGACCTCCAAAACGATTTTGCCATGATTCAACACTTGCATTAGAAACAGATCTTCCACTCTCCTGGGCTCTCCTTATTTCAAGAAGTGCAGATAAAACAGCATTCCTCAAAACCTCAATAGTGTTTTCCTGATTGTCTACCCAATTAAGAATATATGCACCTCTTACTAGCAAGGAGGAAACAATATTCATGCCTTCGCGCGTTCTTAAAAGCATAGCGTCAAACGCTTCTAAAGAAGTTAATTGAATATCGGCAATATTTGTTGAGCTTGATGCCTCGGATAACTTCTGCCTTGCCAGTACTTTGAGTTCGTTTCTTACATTAGGACTAATTTTGCCTCTTAGTCTACTTAGCTCTCCTGTAACTTTTTGCGCAGTAGTACGGCGATTGACAGAGAGACTCATTATAGTTGTAATATCTCTTGACAATTCTTGGGCTTTTTGTGCCTCCCCCAAAATAAAAAGTGTATCATTTAAGTTTGGCAAAGACGCGTTAATATCTGGATCATTTTTTGATTCCTGTACTTCTTCTGCGTTAAGGGGAATTCCTAAAAAACGTTGAATCACTCTCTCGTTTTGCCTAAATACTCTCCAGATATCTTGATGCTTGTGCCAGACTGTTCTGTCTCTAACTTTCCAACCAACGCGCCAAGTATCATCTTCCGATATCCCAACTTTTCCATACCGGTCTATTACCTCTACAAATTGCGGTTGCACATCCTGGGGTCTTGGTTGTGATTCTTGAGGCGTTGCCATAAAAAGCTCTCCCCAGGTTTATTGTACTCTTTTGTTACAAATTTGCAATCAAAAAATTTTCTTGCCAAATTGTATTATAGATAGTATACTAAACCCTTAGGGCCGCTAGCTCAATTGGCAGAGCAATTCCCTCTTAAGGAATAGGTTCAGGGTTCGATTCCCTGGCGGCTCACTGAAAGGGAATTCTTTGAAATTCCCAAAGTCTGGCTCTGGAGGTTGGGAATGGTTTGGAGCGTAGCAAAGCCCAAATTGTAAGTGGGGATAAGCTGCCGATCAGTTAAAAAGAAGTTCGAGCCGACAGTTTTTGCGAAGATTGCCAAATCTTCTTTTGTATTTTTTGCGCGCGCGATTTTTCGGCTCTGTAAAGCCCTATCCACGAACTCTCTCATAGGTTCGAGCCAACTTGAACCGGTTTGTTTTATTTTCTCAATTTCCTCTGTTATTTTCAATTTTTCTTCAAATAATGCATTTTTCTTTTCCTTGTAAATCTCGGAATCAATTACCTGGTCAAGAAAACTATCTAAGAGAAAATTTAATTTTTTATCTAGGGTTTCTGTCTCGGTTTTTAATTTTGTAATATTTTCTTCAGATAAAGTTAATTCTTCTTTTTCATCTCTATCCAACCACTGATACCAGTCGTTAGCCCACTCTTGCGGAAGAGCAACTTTTTCTAAGATATCTCTTATCTGAATTTCTAAATCCGGTTCCTGAAGATACTTTTGCGTACAGGGTTTTAATTTTTTGGTACATCTATAATAAATAAATGTTTGCGAATTCCCATTTTTATATTCCTTTATATGCTGTTCTGATGTAATTGCGGCTTTGCATTCTCCACAACGGGCAAGTCCGCTAAATGCAAAATTGTGCCCTCTCATTCTTGGTCTCTCAATTTTTTCAACCTGTTTTTGCACTTCATCGAATAATTGCTTGGAAATATAAGTTTTATGAGATGCCTGATAATATTCTCCGTCATATTTGAGGATTCCGATATAAAACTTATCTTTTAACATTTTTGTTATCTGATTCACCTTCAAAAGTTTTCCATCTGATTTTGAAATACCGAACTTATGAAGATACAAAGAAATTGCAGTAAAGGATTTTCTACCCTCGGAAAACAATTGAAAAGCTTTCTTAATAACTTTTGATCTTTCTGAATCTATTTGAATTGTTTTTGTGTTCGAATCATTTATGTATCCTAAAGGAGCTTTCATGGGCCAAATTCCAAGCCTTACCTTATGTCTCATACCTCTTTTAACATTTTCGGAAAGATTATCAACATAATACTTGGATTGACCAAATGCAATTGATAACATAAATTTTCCTTGAGGAGTGCTTTCAAACCAAAAAGAGGGGAATTTAAGGTCAAGAAGTTTTCCTGTATCTAAAAGATAAATAATTTTCCCGCCGTCTATGGAATTTCTTGCCAGACGATCCGGGTGCCAAGAAACAATTCCCTGAGCTTCTCCTTTTTCTATTCTTTTTAATACTTGCGCGAATTTTTCTCTGCCCGGAGTCTTAGCGGTTTTTGCTTCTGCTACAAAATCAATTACTTCTAAGTGTTCTCGCTGAATAAATTCTTTTAGTTCTGCTATTTGTTGATCAATAGAAAGAATCTGTTTACTTTTCTCGTCTGTTGATTTTCTGCAGTAGGCTATATATTTCATAGGCAGTTTGCTCTATTAATTTTTGCGTTTTTTCTTCTCTTTTAACCGGCAGCTTGTTCCAATTTACAATTTGGGCTTTGCTACCCTCCAAACCATTCCCAACCTCCAGAGCCAGACTTTGGGAATTTCAAAGAATTCCCTTTCAGTGAACGTCTACGAACAAATCCGAACCTCTTTCATTCTTAAAAGGTAGTCGCTCTCTTCGTTCGCTCCTACTATTTTATATTGCTCGGCCTTCGGCCTCGCTCTCAAAAACTGTCGGCTCGTCCCCGCAGGGTAAAAAACGCAAAAATTTTTTTCCAAAAAAACTACTACTTCTCATAAAAATCGATTATCTTCTGTGCTCTTTCAATTAAATCATCATAAGTTATAATTTCTATTCTGTGTAAAAAGCTGTTAAGTTGACGTATCTTATCTTTAAAATCTTTTGTTCTACCAACTACTATAATTGCCTTAGGTTTGTAATATGTCTCGTCATATTCAATTGCTTCATCATTAACATGTTTTAAAAAGTAATCCACATAATCCATAACTTCTGATAAGGCTTCTTTTATTTTTTGACCTTGAGAATAACGATTACTACGCGTTTTTACAAAAACGTCATCTTGCGGTCTTTTAATTTCTACGATATCTCGAAATTTGTCATATCTCTCAAGAGAAAAGTCCGGCCTATTGCTAGCCCCAGCCATTTTTTGAGATTTTACCGACACGTATTCCAATCCGAACATCCAAAAGTTTTTCTTTAGAGATTGTTGGTAAAATGACTCAGTTTTCTTTGCTTCAACTAATTTTTTAAATTCATCAAGAGTATTCTTAAATTCGGGAACTCTGTTTCGAAGATTTTGGTCTCTATATATAGTTATGTTTGAAATCAACTCAGCAATTACCTTTTTCTTTTCAGATAATTCCTCTGACTGGCTTTTTACTTGTTTTGTCAGTTTTTGTAAAATGGACAGCTCCACTTCAGAAACAGTGCCTGAAATTTTCCAACCAATAGAAGGAAATAACGTGGTTTCAGCAATATGTTTAATTTTCCCCCAGTGAGATGGTTTATAGAGCCTAAGTTTTTGTGAGTATGTATTTCTAGGTACAGCGTTGACAGTTATTCTTTGGGCTCCATCTGGAAGAGGACCAAATTTCGAAAATTCAATATATTTCCTACCCTCGGCATTTTCTCCATATCTTGCTATTAGTTGATTCCTAAATTTGAAAATTGGTATCTCAAGATAGATTTTTTCACCCCAAGAAAGTGTTTTAATAGGTTTTAATTTTTCCTCTAATTCTTTTATCTTCTTCATTTTGCAAGCTATTTATCCGATTCCCACCAATCTGGATTTATAATCTCGATAAATCTCAGCGAGCGTAATTCAAAAGTTTTAACAACATTATGAGTTATTTCATTTCTATCTATATAGTCTCGAACCTTCTCAAGTGCCCGCTCCCGTAACTCAGTTTCATTTATTTTAGGATCTGCAAAAAGTTCTAATCCTGCAACGGCAAACGCAAATCCCGCTACTGTGTCATTTTTCTTAACAATGATTTTTGCCAAAGAAGCAAACCGATTTACAAAATTTTCAAAGCCATTGCTATCAAAGATTATTTCATAGCCTTTATATTCAAAAAAACGCTTATTGCTTGAAGCGATTAATTTTTCAACGTCTTCTCTCCTATACTTTCTATCTCCTCGTTCGTTAACCCTTACTGCTGGCAATTTGCCACTGTTATCCCATCTTCTTAGTGTCTCGGGGTGTAGGTTTAACATCTCAGCAGCTTCTTGAAGTGTAAGTAATGTAGAAGATTCATTATCCATACATCAACTATCTTATATCAAATTTTGTAGAAAAGCAACAGCTAAAAAGTTTAGTGTAAGATATTCAAAGAAGTCAATTATCTTTTGGTCAAATTTGCTCTAGTTGCTAGGAACGGTTTTATTGTCCGAATCTGCAACTCTATATATATTCCCAGATTTTGTTTTCTCAGATATAATCAGATCTTTTTCGGCAAGGCGAGAAAGGTTTTTATGTACTCCTGTATGCGTTAACCTCTTGTCATAATCTTCCTCGAGAATTTGCATAAGTTGATTTATTGTACTATTGGGATGGTCCTGAAGTACAGAAAGTAAGATACGGTTCATCTCTTCTCTATTTGTATTATTTGCGTTAGGTGATGCTTCTTTGGCTTTAAGCATTAACTCTGAGAAAAGATTAGGATCGGATGCAACTTGTTTAGCGAATTCTCTTCCTTTATCTATAGTCTGTTTGTCTCCATTTTTAAAATTATCAATAAGAGTAACTAAAGATGCTATTGTTTCTCTCTGTTGACCTGAAAGAGTAACTTGAGACTGGAAATCCTTGGAGAACTTTTTCCTCTCTAAATATCCCTGTGTTGCAAAATGCGATAAGGTTTTCCCAACATCTCCACTAAGGCTCTCTCTTTCTAAGTCTCCATATCTGGGATATTTATTAATAACTAGATTTACTACTTCTTCTCTTGATAAATATTCGTGAGTTAACAAATCATATACTGCAGCAGATAATGTTTTTTGATGCATGTACGGTTCTTGCTCTTTGTCTGGAACAATGGTTTTTTTTCTATAATATAAAAAAGGTTTTCCTGCTTCAGTTACATCATAAGTTATGATACCGTTTTTACGTAGAGAACTAAGATGAACGCTAATAAGATTATTATCTTCATTAATAGCATTTGCAATATCTGTTAACCTTATTCTGTCATTTTGACTGGTGGCAAGTTCCCTGAATATTCTATGCCTTGTTTCCGGCGCTCTTTTTTTCTCAAATGTTCGTTCATCTTTAACACTGCTAGAGGTTGTTGCCCCAAACATTTTATACAATGAATGTTCTGGATGTTCATAAGACCATTTAAGAAGAAGTCCTGCAAAAGGAATACCTGTTTTTATTCCATACTCTGTAATCCCATATCCCCATGCAGTATCATCAGAACGAAGAGTTTCTCTTGTTACAAGACCTATTGGGGAAAGGGAGTACTGACAATGATCGAAAGGTAATCCAATATCCATATTCCATCTCTTATTCTTAGTCTGATTATTCATCACTTCATGCCAAAGCCCGCGTTTGGAATATGTCTTCATTCCTTTTCCCATCACAATAAGTTCCAGCGCTTTATGTTCGCCATTTCCTACAGAAGACAAGAGGTCAAATATTTTTACTTCTGGCAGTTCTCCTTCTGTATGCCTTTGAATTTCTTGCTGTCTTTCCATAGAACCTTCTTCCATGTCGTTATTATGCTATAGGGATAGAGATAAGTCAAACGAGGATTATTTTGCTAATCGTCAACTGTTAACACCCTTGTGGCGTAAACTTTCGTCCAATTGCTTTAATGATTTAAATCATTAAAGTATCAAAATTTTGCTTAGATAGCAGTTACAATATAATTCACTCTCAGTAGTAATAAGAAGTTTCTGTACATTATTTATTTTTGCCTGCATGTTGATATACTTTTTCCCAGTTTCCTCCCTTTATGTTTGTGTATCCTAACTGTTTTGCAAGGTGTGAAGTCCAACCTTCGCGGCTTACTGTTTCTTGACCATTTTCTTCACGACCAGTAGCTGCATCTGAAATACGACCGATTACCAATTTTCCTCTAAACTCAGGGTATCTTCTTATTGCATCTTCAATCACTATGTTCGTACACATCAATAACCCTGACCCATATCCAAGTGATTGATCCTGCGCTTCCTTTACATTTACCATCCCTTCTATAATTACTTCGTTAGGATTTTCTTGTTCAATAAAAATATCATAATCTCTTTGCGCAATCCATTTTCCAGTTTTGGGACTTATTAAAATTATAGCAATACTAGACAATTTCGAACGATCGAACTTATCCCTTCTATACTTTAATTCCATTTCCCCTTTACTGCCCAATATAGTCGTACTTACTCCTATGTTGTCTTTAATATCTGGATTAGCTAAAAGCGATTGAATACCAGTTATTATCGCCAATTTGTTTATTTCTTTGACCTGTTCTTTGTCTGTTAATTCTTTAGAGTCCATAGTTGTTGTTTTAAATATCTTAGCGGTATTTTATGTCTATTATTAAACTTCTTTGAATCGTCTGGCATAAATTGAGTATAGCACAGAATTGGCCAATTTCCACCCCTCCAAAGGCGGGCAGGCATTCTGGCCGATTGGTTTTGGTGGCGGTCCGCTCGCCCCCGCTCCCGATGGAGT
>Ga0213870_1000898_pt1 | contig 13804 bp, 13 predicted proteins | sample WICALVC2017_Meta_FD_160119 | JGI IMG/M metagenome (GOLD analysis project Ga0213870, IMG submission 160119) | Freshwater microbial communities from subterranean cave lake in Wind Cave National Park, South Dakota, United States - WICALVC2017 | ecosystem: Environmental > Aquatic > Deep subsurface >... | reverse complement strand
TAAGAGATATGGAAACTGGAGTTCAAAAAGAAATAAAACTTAATAAGGTAATACAAGAAATGAAAGTGAAAATTAAAAAATAATTCATCAACGAATAACGAATCTCAATACGAATGAACGAATAACGAATTCGTAAATTCGTAACAAAATTCGATATTCGTTGATAACAATATGGTTTTAGAAGTAAAAAGAAAGGAAAAAGAAAGTCCCCAGAATTTAGTCTATCGCTTTACTAAAGTAGTTCGCCAAAGCGGGATGCTGCTTGAATTAAGGGGTAAACAATTCCATAAAAGGTCAAAATCAGTTTTGTCAAAAAAGAGGTCGGCATTAAGGGGGGTTAGATTGAAGTTTGAAAAAAAACATCAAGAAAAATTGGCAAAACCTAAATAATCAACGAATAACGAATCTTAATGCGAATTTTCGAATACGAACACTAATATACGTAATTCGTAAATTCGTAACTAATTCGATATTCGTTGATAATTATGTTAAAGCAACAAATCCAATCTGATACTACAAAGGCTCTCAAAAAAGGCGATACAATAGTTTCTGGTGTTTTACGATTGGCATTAGCTTCAATTATTTCAAAAGAAAAAGAAAAAAGGTATAAAGTTTCAAAACAAAAACTCGAGTTAAAAGAGGAGGAACTTATAAAAGAATCAGAACTGACTGACGACGAAATTATCAACGTTATATCTTCTGAAATTAAAAAAAGAAAAGATGCCATTGCTTTATATGAAAAAGGCGCAAGGCAAGAATTAGCAGATAAAGAAAAAAAAGAGATTGAAATTTTGCAAAAATATTTGCCAGAACAACTTTCAGAAGAGGAAATTAGAAGATTAGTTCAAGAGAGCATAAGTAAAGTTGGCGCTAAAGAAATAAAAGATATGGGAAAAGTTATGGCAGATTTAGCGCTAAAAACAAAAGGAAGGACGGATAACTCTGATGTTAGTAGAATGGTTAAAGAGTCATTAGGTAAATAGTAATGATTTTTAATTCCCAACACTCGTACAACGTACAAGTTGTACGAGTTTTTTGTTTTAATTCAAAATATGTTGTAAAATAGACAAATGATTGAGATAAATAATCTTACTAGTTTTGCTGTGGATAAAAAGTTTTTTATAGGGCTTGCAAAAAAAGTTTTAAAGAGTGAAAATAGAGAAAGAGAAAATTTGTCTATTGCTTTTGTTAGTTCTGTTAAAATACAAAAAATCAATAAAAAATATAGAAAGAAAAATAAACCCACCGATGTTCTTTCTTTTGAAAAAAACCCAGATTTTATAAAAGATATCAATGAAGTTATTATTTGCCCTGCGGTAATAAGAAAGAATGCCCTGCATTATAAGACAGATTTTGAAAAAGAATTAGAAAAGATTTTAATTCATGGTATTTTACATATTCTGGGTTATAATCACGAGAAATCAGAAATCGAAGCCGTGAAAATGGAGGAGAAGGAAAGATATTATTTTTCTAAAATTAAAAATTCAAAATCCTAAATCCTGAATAAATTTACCCCATTAAATAATTTCGCTTTGCGAAAATATGCTTTGCGTATTTAACTGGGCGAAAAATTCAAATATTTAAATTCAAAACACGTTTTGGATTTTAATAGTTTGGATTTGTTTAGGATTTGATGCTCTGAATTTGGGATTTAACAAAATTATTTTAATTTTATGGCTAAGAATCAAATTGTAACTGGTTTGGATATTGGTACTAATACTATAAAAGCTTTGGTTATTGAGAAAAGGGGGACAGAATGGAATGTTTTGTCTTATGTTCAGATACCATCTTTTGGATTGAGACGCGGGGCAGTGGTTAATGTAGAGGAAATTACAAAGAATATTCAACTATTAATGTTAAAGCTTCAAAAAGATTGCAGCCACAGAATCAGTTCAGTTTTTGTCAATATTGGCGGAAGCCATCTTTATACCACTCCTTCTGATGGATTAATTTCCGTGTCAAGGGCCGATCATGTAATTTCCCAAGAAGATATAGAAAGAGTTCTGCAAGCCACTAGGGCAATAAATAAAAATGATAATGAAGAAATACTGGATGTTTTTCCCAGGGAATTTATTATTGATGGTCAAAAAGGAATAAAACAACCATTCGGGTTAATTGGAGTAAGATTGGAAGCAAAAGTTATTTTGCTTTGTTACTTCCAATCTTATTTTATGAATTTAACGCAGGCGGTTTTAAATGTAAAACTACAAATTGATGATATTATTCCTTCTCCCTTGGCTGCCGCCAGATCGGTATTAACCCCCCAACAGAGAGAAATCGGGGTGGCACTAATAGATATGGGATCTGCAACCACCAGTTTGGCGGTTTTTGAGGAGGGAGATTTAATTCATTTAGCTGTTTTTCCTTTGGGCTCGGCTAACATTACCAACGATATTGCCATCGGGCTAAAAACAGAAGTGGCTATTGCCGAAGATATTAAAAAACAGCACGGCACCTGTCTTATTGCTAAAAATGATAAAGGAAAAAAAGATCAAGAAGGGGGAAAAATAGAAATTTTTGACAAATCGCATTCTCTTCCTTTTACCAAAAAAAATTTAGTGGCTATTGTAGAACCGAGAGTTTCTGAAATTTTAGATTTAATACAAAAAGAGCTAAAGTCAATCGGTCGTCAAGAATTATTGCCCGGTGGCGTTGTTTTGACCGGTGGCGGAGTAAAACTGTTAAAAATAAAAGAGTTAGTTAAACAGCAACTAAAACTTACTTGTCAAATAGGGATTCCCAGAGGTATTGTGGGGCTGGCAGAAGACCCGGCATTAGCCACAGTGACCGGCCTTGTTTTGACCGGCACTGATTTTTATAATCTAGAACAAAAGGGCTTGCTTGGACTGTCGGGTTTTATAAAATGGTTAAGCGCAAAATTCAAGAGAGTGTTTAAAGTTTTTATACCATAATCAACGAATAACGAATCACTTACGAATTTTCGAATAAAACGAATCTGCCATCGGCGGATTTTTTAATTATTTAAATTATCTATTCGAACTATTAGTAGAAGTTTTCTTCTTGTTTTATTGGACAGACGGAATTCTATCATGGTATTTTCCTTTTATTTCAGCGCCAGTTTCTAATTTTCAAAGGGTAAAAACGATTTCATCCCTGTATTTTAATCACACACCCATCATAAAGTCTTGTCAAGTCTTTTATTGGGCTGTCGAGTCTGTTAACATTAGAAAATAGAAAATAGTAAATAGAAATTAGAATTTCGTTCGTATTCTACTTTCTATTTTCTAGATTCTAGATTCTAAAAACATGATTCCGAAAATTAAAGTGATAGGAGTAGGCGGGTCAGGGTCTAATACGGTTTCAAGGATTGCGAAATTTAATATAGGGCCGGTTGAATTGATAGCCGTAAATACCGACGCGCAGGCCTTGTATTGTTGCAGAGTCCCAAAGAAAATTTTAATTGGTAAAAATGCCACTAAAGGACTAGGGGCTGGTATGGATGTTTTATTGGGCAAATCAGCGGCGGAAGAAAATAAAGAAGAAATATTACTAACGCTTAAGGGAGCAGATATGGTTTTTGTTACTTGCGGTTGCGGTGGGGGCACAGGATCTGGAGCCGCTCCGGTTATCGCAGGATTATCAAAAGATTTAGGTATTTTAACAGTAGCAGTCGTTACCACTCCTTTTTCTTTTGAGGGTCAACAGAGAAAAAAAATCGCAGAAAAGGCCATTGAGAATCTAAAAGAAAAAACTGATTCTCTGTTAATTATTTCTAATGATAAACTTTTAAAAGTGATTGATGAAAAAACAACAGTCTCTAATGCTTTTGAAATTTGTGATGATATTTTAAAGCAGGCGGTGCAGTCAATCATAGATTTGATTTTAGCCCCAGGAGTCATTAATGTTGATTTTACCTCGGTGGTATCCATTATGAAAGATTCAGGACAGGTTTTATTTGGCACAGGAAAAGCCGTGGGAGAAAATCGCGCAGTTGAGGCCGGAATCAAAGCAATTCATTCCCCCTTGTTGGATTTTTCAATAAAGGGGTCTAAAAGAGTCTTATTTAACGCTTCAGGCAGTGATATTACCTTAAATGAGATAAAAAACGCCGCAAAAACTATCACTGAAAATGTTGACCCAAAAGCAAAGATACTTTTTGGAGCTGTAAAAGATAATACTTTAAAAAAAGGAGAGATAAAAGTTACTGTGATTGCCACAAAGTTTTAATATCCTCATCGTTTAATAATATCTATAATGAAGCTAATAATAACTCCATCTAGAGCGCTTTTTTATTTTTGTATTTCTTTTGTAGTTGGAATCGGATTTAACTCAATTATCAAAATTCCCCAGATGTTTTTATGGGGATTTTTATTTTTGGGAGTTTTAATCGTTATTTTTTCTCTTTTTACCTTTTTTACCTTTTCTCCAAATTCTGAAAGCTTTCAGAATTTGGAGAAAAGTAAAAATAGTAAAGTATTGGTTTTAGGGTTTTGTACTTTCTTTTTGGTTTTAGGAATCATTAGATTTCAAATTACTGAATTTAATATTGAACACGATAAGTTAAGGGAGTTTAATGATAAACCAGAAAAAATTGTTTTGTTGGGACAGATTATTGATGGACCGGACATCAGGGATAAATTCCAAAAATTAAAAATTAAAATTGATGGTACCAATAGTATTGTTTTAGTGAACGTGAGACGTTATCCTGAATATAATTATTTAGATAAAATAAAAATTACGGGTTACTTAAAGACACCGATAGTTGCGGAGGATTTCAATTATAAAAATTATCTGTTAAAGGACGGAATCTATTCTGTGATGGATTTTCCCAAGACAGAACTATTGCCCTCCAAAAACAGACGGCCGTCTGTTTTTGGAGAATATAATATTTTTAGTTTTTCGTACGAAAGGATTTTATTTTTTAAAAAAAAATTAAACGAATCAATTACAGCAACTTTTTCTTCTTCTCATAGCGCGTTGTTACAGGGAATAATTTTAGGAAGCAACAAAAATATGAGTCAGGATTTAAAGGATAGGTTAAATTCTGCGGGGATTAGGCACATTACCGCTGTTTCTGGTAGTCATATTATTATTTTAAGTTCTATTTTAATGTCTTCTTTGTTGTTTTTGGGGCTTTGGCGAGGCCAGGCTTTTTATTTTTCAATAATTTTAATTTGGCTTTATATTATTCTCATAGGTTTTCCGGCGTCGGGAGTAAGGGCGGCAATTATGGGTAGTATTTTTTTGCTGGCTCAAAAACTTGGCCGTCAGAATACCAGTTCCAGAACAATAACGATTGCCGGAACTTTAATGCTTTTACAAAACCCCCTGCTTTTATTTTATGATGTCGGTTTCCATCTTTCCTTTTTAGCTTCAATGGGTATTATTCATTTAAAACCCTTAATAACAACCTTTAATTTTAATTTCAATATGTTTAAAAATATAAAAATTAAAACTATTTCCGAAAAGATTTTAAATTACATAATTGATATTATTTCAGTGACTCTTTCGGCGCAGATTTTCACTCTGCCCATTATAGTTTATAATTTCGGAACAGTATCTTTAGTTGCGCCCATCACCAATCTTTTAATTTTACCAACCATTCCATTTTTAATGTCATTTGGATTTATAGCCGCTTTTCTGGGAATTTTTTCCAATTTTTTAGGTTGGGTTTTTTATTTACCGTCGTGGATTTTACTTACTTATTTTTTATCCGTGGTAGATATTTTTTACCAGCCGTGGGCTGTAAAATCGGTTGAAAATGTTTCTTGGATTTGGTTCGTTTTGTATTATTTTATTATCTGGGGATCAGTTTTATATTTAAATAAAAAACTAAAACCCAAATTCTTGGGTTACTGACATCCTCACATTCTCGAGAATGTGAGGATGTCAGTTTGTAGAAAAAAGCCGCAGGGAGTCCCCGTGGCTTGGTTTGTTGCTCTGCCTTTTAGGTAGTCGCATTGAATACGAGTTCGCGAGAAAATGGACATCTATTTGTAGAAATATGGACCTCTTCTGGTAGCCCGCGTTCGTTAATCCATAGAAGGGTGTATTTTATATCAAGATGACCAAGATTAAGATTATCGATCATTTTTTTGACATTTTCCATGGCCCAACGCAATTGCTTTAACTGCTTTTCTTTTGGCGCCGGATTTTTCAGGCAATTGTGATGAGCTGCAATCGCAATAGCTCTTGAGCTGTGACCGACCACAGAAATTTCAATCATTTCCTTAATCAACTCAAGTTTTGGGAAATTTATATTTTCTGCTAAGACCTTAACAATTCCGGGTTGAGAAATAATGTCAACATACAGGACACCATGTATCGCTTTCATTATCTTTCTTACACCGCCAGTAAAAGCCCCATCCATACAAATGATTGCAGTGGCGTATCTACTCTTCCAATCTTCCATTTTTGATCCCCCCTACATCTTGTAAAGGAACTGCTCCGTGTTTTAATCCACTCCAAGTAGATCTTAACGAAGTCAATTATATTACATATTTCAAAATTTTACAATTATAATGTATAATTACCTTGAATTACGAAATGCGCTCCACTGCGTCATTGCGAGCCGCAGCGAAGCAATCTTTCTTTCATAATGGATACATAGATTGCTTCGCTGCGGCTCGCAATGACGGGAAAAACGGCATTTCGTAATTCAAGGTAATTATCTTATGGAAAAAGATTATTTTAATTCCAATAAAAAAGTTTGGCTTGTGGCCGTTGACATGGGCTATGGCCACCAAAGGACCGCTTATGTTTTGAGAGATATTGCTTTTAATGGGAGGGTTATTCATATTAATCATTACAAGGGTATCCCCGAAAAAGATAGAAAAATTTGGAAGACAGTACAATCTTTTTATGAATTTGCGTCAAGATTCAGAAGAATTCCTGTTATAGGCTTGGCGCTTTTTTTATTTTTAGACAGATTTCAGAAAATTCTCGGATATTATCCCAAAAGAGACTTATCAAAGTCAGGGTTTACTAGTAAAATAATTTACTCTCATATTGAAAAAGGTTGGGGCAGAGACTTAATAGAAAAACTTAAAAAAACCCCTCTACCCATAGTAACAACATTTTTCACGCCTGCTTTTATGGCAGAACAATTTAATTATCCGAATGATATTTACTGCGTAATATGCGATGCTGATATTTCAAGGGCTTGGGTTTCGTTAGATCCCCAAAAAAGCAGGGTTAAATATTTTGCTCCTTGTGACCGGGCTAGAGATCGTTTAAAGCTTTATGGAGTAAAATCAGAAAATATTATCCTGACGGGATACCCCCTGCCAAAAGAAAATATTGGCGGAGAAAATATGGAAATTTTAAAAAAGGATTTAGGCTATCGTCTTCTAAATCTTGACCCAACTGGCAAGTACCGTAAACTTTATAGGCCGCTGATAAAAAACTACCTCGGCGAGCTTCCTAAAATATCCAATCATCCTTTAACTATAATGTTTTCTATTGGCGGAGCCGGCGCCCAAAAAGAAATAGGGATTCAAATAGTAAACAGCCTAAGGGAAAAAATTAAAACTAAACGGGTGAGAGTGATTATTTCCGTAGGCGTGAAAGAAGAGATGAAAAAGTATTTTGCCAGCCACATTAAAGATTTAAAATTAGACGGATGGGTTCATATATTATCAGGCGGAACAATCAATGAATATTTTCAAAAGTTTAATCAGGCGCTCAGAACAACGGATATTTTAATGACAAAACCCTCAGAACTTTCTTTTTACGCTGGACTGGGAATACCAATAGTAATCGAGCCCTCAATAGGATCTCAGGAAGATTTTAATAGAAGGTGGCTTCTGCATATAGGCGCTGCCGTTTTACAAGAAAATCCAAAACATACAGATCAATGGCTTTTTGATTTATTGGAGGCAGGAGATTTGGCTGAGATGGCTATGCAAGGATTTGTGGAAATGAAAATATTGGGGACGTACAATATAGAAAAAATAATAAAAAATGGGTAAAGTGATAAAAATATCTTTTTTAATACTTGTTGCATTATTTTTGGTTTTTTTATATTATTTTTTTATTGCTAAAGCCAAAAAACAAGAAAATATAATATGGGGGGTCAATTTTTCTCAGGCGCAAGCTGAATTCTTAAAACTTGATTGGAAAGAAGTCTACTTAGCGGTTTTGGAAGATTTGGGGGTCAAAAATATAAAATTACTTACCCGGTGGGATTGGGTGGAGGGCAAAAAAGATGATTTTTACTTTAATGATATTGATTGGCAGATAGGTGAAGCTGAAAAAAATAATGCCAAGTTAATATATGTAGTGGGAATGAAAAGTGGTCGTTGGCCGGAATGCCATTTGCCGGAGTGGACCAGCGGTCTTCCAAAAAAAGAACAACAAGATCATATTCTAACATACATTAAGGAAGTGGTGTTAAGATACAAAGAAAATAGCGCCATAGTCGCTTGGCAGGCAGAAAACGAACCATTATATAGATTTGGAATCTGCCCATGGTATGACAGAAATTTTTTGAGAAAGGAAGTTGAGCTGATAAAATCGCTTGATCCCGCAAGGCCGATTATTATTTCAGATTCTGGCGAGCAGTCTTTGTGGATAGACGTAGCCAAAATAGGGGATATAGTTGGAACCACTCTGTACAGAAAGGTATGGGTTGGGATTACAGATAATATTGGTTTTTATTTCACCTTTCCTCTGTCGCCCAAAAGTTATAATATAAAAGCCGAAATAATTAAAAAATTATTTGGCAAAAAAGTGATTAATGTAGAACTTCAAGCCGAACCTTGGTTTCCAGACCTTTTTAAAGAGACACCCTTGGAAGAACAGGGAAAAACAATGAATTTAGAGCAATTTAGAAAGAATATTATCTATGCGGAACATACAGGATTTGACGAGTTTTATTTTTGGGGAACCGAATGGTGGTATTGGATGAAAGAAACTCAGAACAGGCCCGAGATATGGAACGAAGCCAAAAGTTTATTTAAATAGCAGATATAATATTATGCTATCAATTATTATCCCCACGCTTAACGAAGAAGATTATTTACCCTTTTTATTAGATTCTATTAAAAAACAGAATTTTAATGATTACGAAATTATTGTGTCTGATGCGGGATCAGAAGATGACACATTGAAAATCGCAAAAGAATATAACTGCGTCATTACTAGAGGCGGATTACCGGCTAAGGGCAGAAATAATGGAGCCAAAATTGCAAGGGGAGATATATTATTTTTTTTAGACGCAGATACAATTTTGCCCGATAATTTTTTGGAAGAATCGCTGAAAGAATTTAATTCACGCAAGATAGATATGGCAAGTTTTTGTTTGAGTCCTGTTCCCGACAAGAAAATTCATAAGTTGCTTATGAATGTTTTTTACAATAAAATGATTATTGCCCTGGAAAAAATATTGCCCCATTCCGCAGTGGGGATTTTAATAAAAAAGGAGCTCTTTAATCAGCTAAATGGATATGACGAAGATATTAAATTGGCCGAAGATCATGATTTGGGAAGGCGGGCCGCCAAACACTCAAAATTTGGTATTATACGGTCAGCAGAAATTTTGGTTTCAGACAGAAGATTTAAAAAAGACGGCTGGGTTAATGTGGGAATGAAATATTTCCTGTGCGAGCTGCACACGATTTTTATCGGGCCCGTAAAATCTGACATTTTCAAATATAAGTTTAATCACTACGATAAAAAAATAAAAAATTAAATATATCTGATATAATTGGTCACGCGTTCGGAAAAGAAAAATTACTTTTTCTTTTCCTCACTAAGCTCTGCCAATTATAAAATATAGAAAGGGTCTGACCGTTTATATAATTACGTCGTTCGGTCGGAAAGTAAAATTTAAATTTTACTTTCCTCCCTCTCTAGTAATTATCAAAAATACATATTAAAAATTAAATATTGTCAAAAATTTTACAAATAAAATTTTTGACGCCTAATTTTTGATAATGTTAGCGAAGGGAGGAATGTGAAAAGACATTTTCACATTCCGACCGAGCGACGCATTATATAAATAACGAAAGCTATTTCTATTTTTGATTTTTGATTTTAAGCGAAGCGATTATGTACGACCTACCACAATTCAATTTTACCGATTTTAAGAATAAAGTTTATAAAGTTTTAAATAGTAAAGCCCCACAGGGGATATCTTTGGTTGTTATTATTATTATCCTGAGTTTTCTAGTGAGCATAACTTCCGTAAGTTATTTTCAAAATCAGTTTAACCTTCTTTTGCAGAAAACAGAAAATAATTTACTGCCCCAATTAACGGAAAAACCAGAAGAAAAATATGTTTCAAGGATAGAATATGAACAGGCGATTATAGATGCGGTAAGAGAAGCTTCGCCATCAGTGGTCAGTATCATTATTTCTAAAAATCTTCCCGTCTATGAACAGCAATTTATAAATCCTTTTGGCGAATTTCCCGATTTTGGTTCGCCATTTAATTTTCAAATTCCCCAGTATGTTCAAAAAGGCACTGAAAAACAAGAAGTGGGAGCGGGTTCTGGTTTTATCGTCTCAGAAGACGGACTCATTTTAACCAATAAACACGTGGTGCTTGATAAACAAGCGGAGTACACCGTTTTGACTAATGACGGCAAAAAGTATTCTGCTAAAGTTTTGGCGTTGGATCCGGTTCAAGATTTAGCGATAATAAAAATTCAAGACGACAAAAAGTTTCCTGCCATAAAACTAGGGGATTCTTCAGCTATACAAATAGGCCAGGGAGTTATTGCTATCGGTAACGCCTTGGGCGAGTTTAGAAATACGGTTTCAGTGGGGGTGATTTCCGGGTTGGGAAGAACTATCTCGGCTTCGGGGACGCAAGGGTTTTCTGAAACACTCGAAGGCATAATCCAAACTGACGCGGCCATTAATTTAGGTAATTCTGGCGGTCCCCTGCTCAACTTAAAAGGAGAGGTAATTGGCGTTAACACCGCAACGGCCGAGGCGGCCCAATCAATTGGCTTTGCTATACCAATCAATATTGCCAAACGAGATATAGACCAAATTATAAAAACGAACAAGATAGTATATCCTTTTTTAGGAGTGAGGTATGTCTTAATCGATGAAAAAGTAAAACAGAAATACAATTTGTCGGTAGATTACGGAGCATTGTTATTAAAGGGAAGCGATGGCCAACCAGCCGTCAATCCTGATTCCGCCGCAGAAAAAGCAGGCTTGAAAGAAAAAGATATAATTCTGGAATTTAATCCTTCGAATTTCTCAGGACAGGCCGGAGACCCTCCTTCGCCAGAAGCTTCGGCGGGGCAAGGAAAAATCACCAAGGACAATTCAATGTCAAAAATTATTGCAAAGTACAATCCGGGGGATAAAGTAACCTTAAAGGTTTTAAGAGACGGAAAAGAGATAAATATTAATGTTATTTTAGGCGAAAGATAATCAATTTTGCGTAAACTGCAAAATTCGCGGAACGACGCAGAATTTAACCCAGTTAAATAGCCAAAAGGCTAATTCGCCAGTCGGCGAATTATTTAACAGGGTAAACGCGGAACAACGCAGAATTATTTATAAATGAATTGCGGTTTTGAAGGTTGACATCACATTTTAGTTTTGCTAACATCCATTTAATCTAATGAATTACGTTAAAAATATAGCCATGATAATGATGATGTCTATAATGACTCCAAAAAGAGGGCTGTGTTTTTGTTCGAATTAAAATCATAAAAAATTAACCAAAATAAAAGTAGCCCTCTAACCCAGGGCTTTTTTGTTTTCAAACCAAAATAATATGAATATCACCGTAATAAACGATTGCAAAGACGAAAATGCAAAAGGCAGGCAGTTGGCAAGGATTAATTCTATTTTTAAATCTCCTGCCAATTTTATAGGAGTTTCAAATGAACTGGAAGCGGCTGGAAATATTATAGATATACTTGATGCAAATGGCGATGGTAATGGAATTATTTTAGTAAATGTAGCCCCAAGAAACGGAAAAGCAAAAAAACATAAAAATGGTTCGCCTTTTGGGTATTTTTGGTATAAAAAGACTTTAGTTATTTCAAGTATTGATGGTTTCACTCTCTCCCTCGTTAAAAAGTTAAAAATAGCAAAGTTCATCAATGTTTTAGATACCCCCAAAACCATAGATATTTTAATTAAAAATAACTTTTTATCGTCTAATCTGAAAAGCCATATTACTAATAGTCAATTTAGAAGTTATGATTTTCTGCCAATAATTGCTTATTATCTTTTCAAGAACAAGAAAAAGAGGATCAAGAGTAAAAAAGCTGACATTAAAACAATTCCCGATGCCCCCGTTACTATTTGGTGGGTTGATAATTTTGGTAATTGCAAAACTACCATTTTATCAAATGAAATTAAAATATTAAAAGGCTTTAAATACTATCCGCGATTAAAAGATGTACCGAATAAAAAACCTGCTTTAATTACTGGCAGCTCTGGTTTGAGAAACAAAAGATTTTTGGAGATTGTGGTGCAAGGTGGTAGCGCCGCTAAATTATTTAATCTTGAGTCGGGAGACAGGTTCATTGTGTCAAAAATTTGACAAGGTTTTTTATTTTTGCTAAATTGAAACCAATATGATAAAAACCAACCGAGTTAATAATTGGTTCTATTTCTTTTTTAGCTTCTTTATGAAAGAGGTTGGTTTGAGTGTTCTAAAATTTAGAAAATAGAAAGTAGAAAATAGAAAAAAGAAAACAGAATATTCAAGCGAGCCTCTTTCAAAAAAGAGGTTTTTGTTTTCAGTTCTTTCATACAAGGGAGTTGCCATGAACAATGAAGGCGCCGTTGTGAAGCCCGATGTTTCATCTGATGAGGTGATTGAACTTTTGGAGGGGTACATCGAGAAAAAAGTGTCTAATCTTCAGACAATCGATACTTTACGGAGCATTAAAAAAGATGTTGAAAAGATGAAAAAGAAGGCGGCCCAAGAGTGAACGTTGCGGTTGAGTGGTAACTTTGAGAATAAGCGGGCCCTGGCGAGAGCCAAACCGCTTTTTTTTATTTATTTACCCTGAATTACGGAATACAATTTTTGGCTAATTTCTTCTCCCATAATAAAGACATTGCGTAATAGGCAAAGCATATTACGCAACAGGTCTATTTCTCTAAACGCTTCAATCTACAGATTGAAGCGTTTATCTGGGCCGAACATCTCAAATGGCTCAACGGCAAACCTGAAACCTGAAACTTGAAACCTGAAACCTGAAACCTGAAACATTTGAACAGGGATCCCCGAATGGAATTAGTGAGTAGGCTACATCAATAACAAGACGCCCTTGTTATTGAATCAGAACAGGAACTCTCAAATGGAATTAATGGGGTGGGGCACGCTACAAAGGTTGCAATCTGTAGATTGCAACCTTTAGAAATCAACGAGGTCCGACCTCGTTGGTGGACCCACTTCTATACTTCCAAGTATGGAAGTGGGAACAGGAACCCCCGAACGGAATTGATGGGATGGGCTACCACTATTCTGGTGTTCTGCAGAACATTGGAGTAGGAACGGGAACTCTCAAATGGCTCAACGGCAGATTTGAATGGCTCAACAGGCTCTGAGATGTCAGACGTGTCAGACGTCCAACGTCTGAAAGTACGTGTCAGACGTCCAACGTCTGAAAGTAACGTCTGAAAGTACGTGTCAGACGTCCAACGTCTGAAAGTACGTCTGAAAGTACCTTCTTTCTGAAGAATTGACAACGATCAAGTGTTTTCTAAATATGCAATATGCCTTGCATATTTTCAAGATTGACAAAGGTTTTAAAATTTCTTAAACTAAAATAAAGTTAGCTTCAAGCACCTTGACATTTGAGACCCTAGACCAGCGCTCCAGAGGAGATGCATCATGAACATCACCGAAGTCCGCATC
>Ga0213870_1000897_pt1 | contig 13807 bp, 16 predicted proteins | sample WICALVC2017_Meta_FD_160119 | JGI IMG/M metagenome (GOLD analysis project Ga0213870, IMG submission 160119) | Freshwater microbial communities from subterranean cave lake in Wind Cave National Park, South Dakota, United States - WICALVC2017 | ecosystem: Environmental > Aquatic > Deep subsurface >... | reverse complement strand
ACACGATATTATCTTGTCAGTTCAACGATCACGAAAATGACGTAGATTCCCAAAAGCGCAAGTCCATTCCCGCGCGATATGTAATTTTTTGTGTGAAAGAAAAGATAAAATAAAGAGAGCGCGGCAGTGATGAAAAGGAAAGTAACAGCGAAATTACTCACAGTTAATACCTCTCCGCCGTGTAAGAGAGTAAAAATACCAAACAAAAGGGTATTTGCTGCCGCAGATCCCATATAGTCTCCCATTGCTATCTCTCTTTTTCTAGAAATAACGCTTCTTACGGCCAGAGATAATTCCGGCAAGTTTGTTCCAAGAGCTATTACAAAAAGGCTAATGTAAAATGCGGAGATATTAAAGATGCCTGCAAAATAAGTTGTCTTGTCTACAATTAGACTGCTTGATACAAAAACAATCCCTATCCCTAGAAGCATTTTGAGAATGTCTTTGTAGGAATAAGCTTTTATGTTAAAAAGTTGTTCATTACTCCTGTCAAAAATTCCATTTTTCCTTTCTACAAAAAAAAGCAAAACAAGATATAAAAAGACAAGCATAGCGCCTTCTAATGTAGTTACTTTTTTATCAAGTATAAATAGTGATGGTGTTAGAATAATTCCCAGAGTTATCAAGAGAGTTTTATTATCAAGCTCATTTTTTAGACTTATTCCATTTCCAAAAACAGCAAGGAGGGGAATAATAACCAGAAATAACACAACAATTCCGCCAAGTAAATTCCCAACAAAAATTTCAGGACGGTTACTTGCCACAGCTTGTAAACCCACTGAAAATTCAGGTGTTGAGGTCAATATTCCTAAAAAAATAAAAGAAAAAGCAAAAGGAGACAGTCTTAATTTACTGGAAAATTTGCTTGCTGAGGAGACAATCAGGCCCGCGCCAAACCAAATGAAAAAAAATGCGAGGACGTACAGAAGAGTATTTACGAAAAGCACTTTCTTATTATATAAAGGAATTGATTACGTCGTCAATCTCTCCATCCAGAAGAGTGGGGAGGTTGTGAAAAGATTTGTTAATGCGGTGATCAGTCATGCGGTCTTGCGGAAAATTATAAGTTCTTATTTTCTCAGCCCGCATACCTCGTCCAACTTGAGTTGATTTCAGAGATGAAATTTCTTTGTTCTGTTTTTCAAGTTCCATTTCCCAAAGTTTGGACCGCAAGAGTTCCATGGCAATTTCTCTGTTTTGCGCCTGAAATCTCTCTGTTTGAGCAGTTACTGCAATTCCCGTAGGAATGTGCCTTAATCTTACCGCAGTTGAGACTTTATTGACGTTTTGCCCGCCATGTCCGCCTGCTCTGAACGCTTCAAATTGTATTTCTTGGGGATTTATGTGAAGGTCAATATCCTCAAGTTCGGGCAAAACATAAACGGTTGCGGTTGACGTGTGTATGCGGCCGCGTTTTTCAGTTGCAGGAATTCTTTGTACCCGATGTACTCCTGCCTCAAATTTAAAAGTTTTAAAAGGCGGGGGAGTTGAGGGGCCTTCCGAGATTTTTATAATTCCTTCGTCAATCTGTTCAGTCTTAAATCCTTTAAGTTGGGCAAAACGAGAATACATTCTAAGTAATTCTTCTTTCCATAATTTTGCTTCTTCTCCTCCTGCTGCGCCTTTTACCTCCATGATTACATTGCGATCATCCAAAGAGTCTTCCGATTCACGCTCTTTATTAACAGTTTCAACGAGCGCTTTTTTTTGAGCTCTCAAATCTGCAATTTCTTTTTCTGCCAATTCTTTCAAAGAGGGATCAGAGAGAAGAACGCGGGTTTCTTCAATTTTTTTTTCAAGCGTCTCTATTTGGACTTTTCTATAATCGTACATGGGGATTATCTATTTGACTGCCATTAACATTTCACGCAAGGTTTTAGGTGCAGTATCTTTTACTTTTTGTTCTTCCTGCTTTTTGACTTTTTTCGTCAAATATTGCTTGGCAATGCTTTGTTTAGCTTGGAATTTTTGAATTCTAGATGCGCTGTCTACAAATCTTTGTTCTCCAGTATAAAAAGGGTGGCATTTATAGCACAACTCAACACGGAGAGACTCTTGGGTTGAGCCAACAGTAAATGTATTCCCGCATGCACAGGTAACTTGCGTGCTCTCGTAATATTTTGGATGAATATTTGCTTTCATAGCTTATTTTGCTATAATTATAACTTGTTTTAGGCTAAGAATCAACCGAGGAAGTTTTAGAAGATTAAATTTTAATTAATATGCCGAGATTTGTAGAACGAGACCTTGGAAAACACAATTTTTTTCTAGCTCAAAACCCCGATGTAATTTTTGAAGGAAATGATGTCGAAGCCGAAAAAAGGAAGAAAAACAGAAACAGGATTAAAAGAGAACAAGGACTTCCACAAGAAATAGGAGAAGCAGATTTTAATGCAGCCAATAATCGCCCGAAGCGTCGAACGAGAGGCAAAGGGAGGAAGATAAACTATAAACAGCCTTAAGGATATTATTTATTAAGAAGAGATAAAAGTTCGTTTAAAGAAGTAGTTTTTTGTTCGCGGTTTTTCATATTGCGGAGAGTCACAACATTTTTTGATGCTTCCTCAGGGCAAATTACGATATAATTTTTACTTAATTTCCATATAGGGTGTGAAATGTTTCGAATGGTGGCAATTTCTGTTGTTTTCGAATACCTTTTAATAAAGTAACAGCGCGATCTAGAGTTTCTGGAGAAAAACGCCCACTTCTTTCAAGGTACACTCGCAATTGCAAACTATCTGCTTCTGGATGTTTCAGCGCTGTGTATCGTTGCATTTCGGGAAATGAATCGGACAACTCTTTCCAAGTTTTTTCAAATAATTCAGGATTATTTTTTTTCAATTCTGCAAGAGCCCCCACTATTCTTTTTTGATGGTGTAGTAGGGCGCCGGGAGTAGTTTCATATACGAGGGATGGGGTTGTCGTAAGTAGGGAAACAAGATGTCTTGGTTTTATCTCATTTGTGTCGCAATAATTCTTCAGATCGCCGTTATTAATGCCATTCTGGATAACGTCTGGAATAGATACAGGGGCAGTGTCAAATTGCATAAGATATTTTTTTGCAGCCTCCTGTGGAGAAGATGCATTAGCTGTTTCGGATAATCTTTTTGCGTAAAGATCAGCAACAGATGGTTCTGTTTTGTATCTATCAAGTAGAAAAGATTGAAGGGGTTGTCCTGAAGGGTGAGAATTATCTTTATTATTTAAAATATCATGTGAAAATCCAAAAGCATCGATATGGTTAGGAGGAAAAGGCTTATCGGAATCATCATATATATCTAAGATATCAATATCATGAGTTGTATTTGGGTCAGATGTTCCTCTAAGAGCAGACCCTTCGATCAGAAATACAGCATGTGCGTTCTTTAGGTGTGTTGCTAATTCAGGAGGATTTTTTTGTTCAAAGAATTCTTGAAGATAGACTCTTGTTCCATTTACAAGCACGTCTGATAGTGGGGTGCGAATTTCAGGTTTTCTTAATGTTTCAATAAGGGCTGAGGCGTCAGGCATATTCTCTTTAAATGGTTTTTAGTTCTTGCGCCAAGTCTTCTTTTAGAACAGTTTTCTGTATCCGGGTTTTGAGGTTTTTCAAAGTCACGGTATTATTTTTTGCCTCATCAGGTCCGATAATCACAACATAGGGAATTTGTTTTTTGTCAGCATATTTTAATTGTTTTTCCATTTTTTCATTTTCATCCAAATATAATTCGGTCGAAACTCCAGCACTACGTAGTGCTGAAGTACAGTCGATAGATTTTTGTTTTAACTCTTTGGACTCGCCAGGAAAAATTGTAACTAGGACTTTTGCTGACGAAATTAAATTGGGAATAAGATTCTGTTCCTCCAAAACTTCAATCGTTCTGTCAAATCCCAATCCAAAACCCACTGCGGGTTGATCAAGTCCTGAGAAATTTCCAATCATTTTATCCCAACGCCCACCGCTACAGATAGATCCAGATGATCCAAAGCATACTGTTTCAAAAATCATGCCTGTATAGTAGCCAAGTCCACGCGCAAGAGTCGGTTCATATTTAATTTTTGACATATCTACGCCCATATTTTCTAAAACTTCCAATATTTTCCTGAGGTTTTCTGTTAGTGTTTTATTTTGTAATTTTGATAAGGCTTCTTTTGCATCTTTGTCTGCCATTCCTTTTTCAGCCATTTCAGATAGGACTGCGCTTTCACCAATTTTTTCTAACTTATCGATAGCGGAGACATATTTTTTGTCTAGACCCGAAAAATTTTCCCTATCATTTATTTTTATTGTTACATCAAGTCCGAAGCTTTTATATATTGACATAACCAAACTTATAATTTCGGCATCAGCAATAGGGGAGTCAGATCCAACTGTGTCGGCATCACACTGGATAAATTCTCTATATCTTCCCTTCTGCGGTCTCTCACCTCTCCATACATTTTGGATTTGATATCTTTTGAAAGGTTTTGGAAGTTGTGGATATTGACTTACGACACGAGCTAGGGGGACAGTTTGATCATATCTTAATGCAACTTCACGTTCCCCGCGAGTTTTAAATGAATATATAAGTTTTTCTTCTTCTCCATACTTGTCTTTCAATAAATCTAAGGTTTCCAAAGCTGGAGTTTCCAAGGGCTCAAAACCATAGGACTCAAACACGCCTTTAAGCGTATTTATTACAAATTGTCGTTTTTTCGCCTCTTTTGGCAAAAAATCCCGAAAACCCTTAAGAGTCTGTGGTTTAATCATAGTTTTATTATACACCCCTTGCTAAATATGGTAAAGAGAAGTAAAATGCTAGATTATGAGTCTAAAAGAAGGTGAGCGTCAGATGGGCTTAGACGTACCCCGGATTTCTGAAAAGACGTTAAATATGGTGTTGAAAAAATGGTCTACGGAAAATTGGAAAAGCGATCCTAGAAAATATGTGGCTTCGGATATAATTAATAACGGCAAAGAGCTGCTTTTAGGAAGTAATGTTGACTGGAGTTTGGTTTTAGGCAGTATAAATGCTGCGCGAGAGGGCGGTTATGGTGGTTATACGCAGGTCGGGGAGGCCGCGATAGCGGTCAATGGCGCGCGTTTCATTGGAGGATTGGTGGCTCACGCCGGCTGGTCAATGCACGATCCGCAAAGTGTTTATCTAAGCGGAAAATATCTGGCGCAGATTGCAAAATTGGAAGATTTCAAAACTACAATGACTTCAGCTTCTGTTTCCTATGGACGCAAAACCCTTCCTGAAGCTGAATTATTAATGAAAACCCTAGATTTATTATTGGAACATCCAAATATAAGAAAGCACAGTAAGCTTGTAGGGAAGATCATTGATTTGCTGTGTAAAGGCGATATTCAGGGAGCCCATAACATAGTTAGTTCTCTTGGGGATCTTGTGAGCAGACGAGCGCCGGATTTTTCTAAAGCTACCACATCTTCTATTCTTACTCCGCCAAATCCTGGAATATAAATTCCCGGCTCGATTGTAAAAACCATGCCGGGTTTTAAAATATCTTTACTTTTAGGCGAGAGGTGGGGAGCTTCATGAACGTCTATTCCAATTCCATGACCAATGCTGTGCGGTATAGACTTATAGCCTTTTGAAATAATATAGTCCCGAGCAACCTTGTCAATCTCGAATGCCTTAATTCCGTCCACCTCGGAGGAGTTCCTTCGACTCCGCTCAGGACCACCGTCCGAGGTGAGGAATTTGATTGCTTTTTGTTGGGCATTGAGAACTGTTTGGTACATTTTTTTCTGTTCGCTTGTGGGCTTCCCGAGAAAGACTGTTCGGGTCATGTCTGAGCAATAATTATTAAGTTTTACTCCAAAATCCAAGAGAATGATGTTGTCAGTTGTCAGTTTTCGGTTTCCGGTTTGGTGATGGGGGATGGCAGAGTTTTTTCCAAATGCGACAATGGGCCTAAAAGAAATATCGCCACCGTGCTTTTTTATAAAAAATTCTATTTCAAAAGCAAGTTCTTTTTCGCTAACCCCTAATTTTATTTTCTTTAGAATATAGCTAAACGTTTTGTCTCCGAGATTGCACGCTTTTTCAATTGCCGAAATTTCCTCCTTATTCTTTACTGCACGTAAATTAGTTAGACTAAGATGATTTAAATCATTAAAGCGCGATGACAATTTTTTATGCTCTAGAAAAGTGAGATTATTTTCCTCAAAACCGATGCGTTTGATGCGATGTTTTTTGACAAGCTGTTTAATCACTTTTTCAGAAGAAACCTTTGAGGAAATTTCAATTAGCTTAAAGTTTTTAATTTGTTTTTTTACTGCTTCAAAATAACGTCCGTCAGTTAAAATATACTGGACTTTTTTGGTGATTAGTAAAAATGCTTCGCGTTCTTCTTTTGAAAAACCCGAGTAACCAGTTAGATAAATTATATTTGAAATCGAGGACATTAATATTGCATTCAATTTTTTCTCCCTGAGTTCTTTTCTAAGCCTTAGAAGAGGGGTATTCATTTTATTTTTGGATGCGTTCAAGCATTGAGTTTATTTTGGGACTTGCGGGGATTTCTGGGAATATTATGATTCTTACTGCCGTCATTTTATTTTTGTCATTTATATTTGATGCTCCTGCAACTATAATATTATAATTTTCTTTGATCTTTGAGAATCCGGATCTGACATAACCGGCACTTTGCGTATAAGAGTATGTTCGTGTCAGATTTTCTACATCAACTGTCATTTGCTTGCCATCAACTGTCGTAACACTTATTGAAAAATTTTCATCGTCTATTTTAGCGACGCCGCCGTGAATTATGAAAGGAGTAGTTATGACACTCACAAATCTGGCCAAAATTCTCCGAGATTCTTTATTGTATAATCCCAATACTCCAATAGTTGTATCTTTGGTAATATCAGAAATGCCATAAGCCCCCTTGGCGTTAGGGGAGGAGAATTTTGTCAGCTCGTCCACATCTACAAAGCGCGTGTTCCCGTGATGGTCAACAACATTGATTTGCGTACTCGTAACGCTAATAACTGTTCCTATAATTCCCCGTTTCTCAACCAATTTTAATTGAGCAACACGGGACGCGATATTGGTTATTAACTGGTCTCTTAACTCTTGAATTTTATCAACTGGTGTTGGAGTCGCAGCATGCGCCGGAGGCGCAACTATTAACAATGAACAATTAACAATTAACAATAATGATAAGATTTTTTTAAACATATTAATTCATTCGACAAGCTCAGAATTAATGCTGAGTAAAGTCGAAGCATTAAAATTCTTCCTGGGAATATGTGACTGTTCTTTTGGCTGTTGCACTTTCGCCATTTGGTGAAATGGCTGTTACTTCTACGATATTTTGTCCGTCATTAATTGAAGTAGTTGTCGAGAAATTCCCATCGTTTGTGGGGGTGATTACATCTTCGAATGAATCAGTCATGACAACAACAACAGCATTGCTATTTGTTTTACCTCCTATTATCAAGATTTTACTTGTAACGACCTCTTCATCTTTTGGCCGATCCAAAGTCAAAAAAACTGATGGAGCCGGCATTGGCGTAGGCGTTGTAAGAGAAATAATTTTAGTGTTGGAAGGAGCTACTATCTTTGTTGCTTGAAAAACATAAAATGCTATTCCTGCGACCAAAAGACCCAAAAGTGTGGCAATAAAAGAAAGAATAAGTTTTTCTGTTTTCATGCTGAGAAAACTGATGATACGACAAAAGCGACCCCTTGTCAAGGAAAATTCCCTATGATAGGATGTTCTGGTGGATATTGCGGTTATTGGGAAAAATAATATAAAATTAAAAGGTAGGGAGACAACTTTTGTTGTAGATCCGACAAAAGATATGCCCAAGACTCAGGCTCACGCAATAATTCTTTTGAATGGATTTGAGAATATCGACACTTCAAAAGTGACGGACTTTCGGATTATAATAAATGGCGCCGGGGGGTACGAGGTTGGAGGATCAAAAATTTCCGGCACAAAAACACCCAAAGGAACTCTCTATAAAATTTTAATTGATGATGTAAGTATTATTTTGGGATTTGCAACGGATGCAAAACTGGAAGGCTTCAATGCCCCTCAGGTAGCGGTTGTCAATACATCTAGCGATTTTAACGAATCATTTGTTATGGCAATGGATCCTAAAATTGCAGTTTTGTACGGAGAAAAAAAGAAAGAATCGGCAAAAGCGTTGGGAGCGGAGAATGTTTCATTAGTTTCAAAAATTTCGATCACAAAAGATAAATTACCCGAAAAAACGGAAATAGTAGTACTAGGATGATTTTTGTATGGCAAATCTCAAGGTTCCTCCTCATAATGAAGAAGCGGAGCAAAGCGTGTTGGGTGCAATTCTGATCGATAAAGATGCAATTGCGACAGTCTCCTCAATCATAGCGCCTTCGGATTTTTATAATCAAATTAATGGCGCGATATTTGGCGCAATGCTTTCTTTGTATGAACAGGGAAAGCCTATTGATATTTTGACGCTTAGAACTGCTATCAAAAAAAATAAAAATATGCAAAAAATTGATTCCTCCTACATTACAGAGTTGGTTAATATAGTCCCAACAGCGGCAAATATCGAACATTATGCAATTATCATTAAGGATGTTGCCACAAAAAGAGCTTTGATTGCGGCTGGATCTCTAATTACCGAGATGGGTTTTGTAGAGGACAAGGAAATTGATTCAATTTTGGATCGGGCTGAGTCATCCATTTTTGCAATATCTCAAAAAAGTTCTATGCGCTCATTTATTCCTCTTAAAGAAGCATTGGCAGAAAGTTTTGACAGAATTGATGAGCTGCATAAAAAAGGCGCGGGACTTCGGGGAGTTAGAACAGGTTTTATAGATTTGGATAACGCTCTTTCCGGAATGCAGCGGTCAAACCTTCTTATTTTGGCAGCAAGGCCTGGACAGGGCAAAACTGCGATGATTGTAAATATCGCCCAGTACGTTGCCGTAACAGATAAGATTCCTGTTGGAATATTTTCTCTTGAGATGAGCAAAGAAGAATTGGTTGATCGTCTGCTGGTTGGGCAAGCTGATGTGGATGCATGGAGAATAAAAACAGGTAAATTGTCGGAAACAGATTTTACCAAGTTATCAAATGCGATGGGGGAGTTGGCTGATGCGCCGATTTTTATAGATGATACTCCGGGCATTTCGGTTTCTGAGATGAGGACCAAGGCAAGAAGGCTTCTCTTAGAGCAAAATATCTCCCTTTTTATCGTTGATTATCTTCAGCTGGTTGATCCGGGGCGCCGTTACGATAATAGAGTTCAAGAGGTTTCAATCGTTTCTCAATCTCTAAAAAATTTGGCAAGAGAGCTAAAAGTTCCTGTTCTGGCTGTATCTCAGCTGTCTCGTGCGGTTGAACATCGGGGAGAGAGAAAACCTCAGCTGGCAGATTTGCGAGAGTCGGGAGCAATCGAGCAGGACGCGGATGTTGTTATGTTTTTGTACCGCCCTGAGGCAGAACTTGCGCCAACCATGCAGACAAAACTTTTAATCGCCAAACACCGCAACGGGCCAATGGGAGAGATAGACCTTATCTTTAGAGGGGACCGCATCAAATTCTACAACGCGGAAAAGAAAAGAGAGGAAGTAGAATAGTTTAGTGTTTAGCTTTACGCCTTTAAGGTGTAGCCTCAATTTTTGCTGAATTCTTTATCCAGTTTTTTGTTTGTGAAATATGTATGCTTCGACTTTTTTATAATAGAATCTATATTTCCCCCCTTCCATTTTTTAGGTAAAGAAAATGATCCGGCTAATTCCGCAAGCAGGTTTTTCACTGGACTAATATTCGTATAGTAGCGATTCATATAAACATATTTTAAAATAAAAAAGATTATTTCTCAATACCTTACTTTATAAATTACTCCTTCCAAATTTTTAATTACTAATTTCTTTAGCTTTGCACCCCAAGGGTGTAGCCTCACATCATGAAAAAATTTTGGCAGCCCTGTCAAAAATTGAAGAAAACTAGCATTAATTGCAACAAAAGTGGGGGCTTAAAGCGCAAAATAGAATTTGGAAATATTTCTTGCTTTTATTGTTCATCAAGTGGTATACTAAAATTGCAAATTTGATCACTTTTCAATTTTAGAATATACTGATATTATCTATGAATTACTCTCTAGCGAACAAGAAAGTTTCTATCAGTGGGAAAGTTATAATTACAGACTGGCGACAGGCAAAGGTGATATCTCCGGAAAATCTACAAGAGAAGATCAAAGCGAATGAAAATGTTAAGAAGGAGATTCAGGAACAGAAAGAAGTAGTCCCCACGAGTAGCAACACAGCTATTGAGGTTGCGTAGGTTGCTCGATTTGTTCTTCCTTAGGAGTCTCCTCGGGTTGAGGGGGCTTTTTTGTTTGCCCTTGTTTCATTCCAAAATTCACAAAAAATTCTTCCGTGCTCTCAATTGTTTTTACGATATTGTTTCCAGGGTCATTTACTAACTGTCTTTTACGCACATAAAGTTCCCAGAGTAAAATATCAAATTTTTTAAATTTTTCCTTGTCGTCAAAGAGATTTTCTAGACGCTCAATTATTTTTTTTATTCGTAAAGTATTGCTCGAAAGGTCAGAAAAGTTTATCAATCTTCCATGAGATTTGGTAATATGAGGATCTCTGAATATATCAAAATCTTTGGAACTAACATTTGAATATTTCTTTATCTTTTCCCGAGAAATTTTAGCAATAATACTATCAGATAATCCGAGCTCGTTTTTCGCATTTACAAACATTGCGTAATTGCACTGTTCCAAGAGTTTTAATCTCATCTCATTTGGGAGTCTAGATAGCGGTTTATTATTGTTTTTCTTAAAATCTTTTTTGATACTTCCCTTAGTTTCGTTGTCAAAAATATTTTCTAGTGCATCAACATACAAATATGCTGGTTCCACTTGTATATTTCCGTCCTTATCAGCCACGATGAATTGTGGATCAACGGGTCCCAATTCAGCAGTATCTCTTAAATAAACCTTATCAGAACCAAGCGCAACAATAGTTGCTGCACTTTTAGCTTTTTTCGGGACAATAACATAAAATTTGCTGTCATCATTTTTTTGAATGCAATAATTGCGACAAACATCAATTATCCTCTCCGCAGATAGCGAAAAACCGCCGTTACTGTGTAAAATTAAGACCAAATCTTTCTTATCGCTTGGAATACTCAACAAATTTTCAATAATAAAGACATCTTCATCATTTACCATTGAAGCGGCATCATTGCCGGCTTCCGATGAAAAATAAGCTATAACTCTTTTATTTAAAGATTTTTCTAAATCCTTAATAATCGCCTTACAACGATCAATGGAAGCGTTATGGTTTTTATTCCTTTGCAATTCAGAGAGAAGCTGTGAAAATATTGATTGTGCCATAATTTTAGAATTAAAATAGTTTTTCTGGTCGCACCTTTAGTCTTTCTTCTGCTGTTTTGAAATACTCCTCGTCAATTTCAACACCGATAAATTATTTAGCTTTCCACCCCAAGGGTGTCCTCGTGTTACTTCGCTCGAGATAAATCTTATCTGGTGCCGGGGGAGAGATTCGAACTCTCATGCCGTTGCCGGCGCGGGTTTTTGAGACCCGTATGTCTACCATTCCATCACCTCGGCTCAATAGTTTTGAGATTTGAGCTTTGCGTTTTTAGCTTTTATATTATATACTGTCCCTTATGACACTTCAAGAAATTTACGAGTTGGCAATCGATATGGGAGTGAAGGCAGATCCAAGGGGGATAGATGGCGTAAAAAAGTTTCTCGCACGCACTAAAAAAGGATACCAAGAACTTTCTGCTAAAAAAAAGCAGTTTTTCGACAAAGAGTCTTTAACAAACCCGTATTCTGACTCAAGAATTCTTTTTGGCAAACCCAAACTTTCCGTAAAAAAAATAATGGCAGGAATCGACGCTGACGCTTCAGAGGTGCTTTTGGCCGACCGCCTAAATCAAAAAGGCGAAAAAATCGATTTATTGGTTTCTCATCACCCAAGCGGACACGCTCTGGCGAGCTTAGATGAAGTCATGGATATTCAAATAGATATGTTTGCCGAAGCCGGAGTCCCTGCAAATGTTGCACATGCGCTTTTTGAAGAAAGAAAGCAAGCAGTTAAAAGGCGGATTGGACCGATTAATCATGGTCAATCGGTAGATGCTGCAAGGTTATTAAATGTCCCTCTTTTGGCACTTCATACCATATGGGATAACTTGGGCCATCAATTTATGAAAAGGCATCTTGAGAAAAAATTTTTTAGTACGGTTTCAGAAATATTGGAGCAAATAAACTTAATTCCAGAATTCGTGGAGGCTATAAAAGGTAAATCAGGACCAAGTATAGTCGCAGGAAGCGAAAAAAGTCGAGCAGGAAAAATAGTAGTCGGTTTTACAGGAGGCACTAATCCTTCAAAAGAACTTTATGTTGAAATGGCAAAGGCAGGGGTTGGGACATTAGTTGAGATGCATGTGCCGGAAGATGCAGTTTTAGAGCTTAGAAAATTGCATATTAACATTATTGATTGCGGGCATATGGCTGCTGATTCGATTGGAGCTAATTTATTTTTAGATGAAATTGAGAAAAAAGGAGTTAAGGTGATACCTTGTTCAGGATTGATACGGGTAAGACGTAACAAATAACATCTCCACTTTTCTTCAGAAGTTTGAGTAAGTTGTAAAATGCCTGAAATAGTTGGTAAAATGAGTAATTAGTTTAATTTTATGGAAGTTCTTAAAAGAGGGGTTTTCGACAATGATATTCTTCGTGTTCTAGCAATAAAACCGTTTTTCCTCATGATACTTTCCGAATTTTTCTCCCAGTTTGCGTTTAACATGCAGCACTTTGTATTGATTTTTATAATCTATAGTATTACGAATTCCAACACTGCCGTATCAGGCATGATTCTTTCTTTTATGATTCCCGCTGTTTTATTTAGTGTTATAACAGGCGTATATGTAGACAGGTGGGACAAAAAGAAAGTTTTACTCTACACACATCTAATTAGAGCTGCTCTTCTTTTGCCATTTTTGATTCCCGATCTTCATCTGGCATTAATATACGTTTTGACTTTTTTAATTGCGGTTGCAACACAGTTTTTTATCCCTGCAGAATCAGCTATTATTCCTACTCTAGTTCCTAAAAAACTTCTTATTTCAGCAAACGCGGTATTTGCATTTAGCCTATACGCAAGTATGCTCATCGGTTATATATTCTCTGGACCCACACTTTTGCTATTGGGTAAAACATACACAATTGTTTTTTTGATTTCGCTTTTTTTAATAAGTATTTTTTTTGTTGCGGGAATTAAAGTTGCAAGCAAGAAAAAAGAGATTGCTCAAAACGATTTGCATACAGCTTATAACAATTACTCCTTAAGAAGAGAAGCAAGCGAGATCTTTATATTTATAAGAAAAGCTCATAAAGTTATGCACGCTCTTTTGATGTTGACTATTGCTCAAGCCGTGATTTTTATGTTTGCAGTGCTTGCTCCAGGTTACGTCACCACAATTCTTCAAGCGCCGTTGGAAAGTCTTTCTCTTATTCTTATTGCTCCAGCTGGATTGGGTTTGGGGCTTGGGGCATTTTTATTAGGAAGCATTGGAGAAAAATTCAAGAGCAAATGGCTTTCTGAAATCGGGTTTTTGGTTGTTGGAATTGTATTTATTTTGTTGCCACTTGTAAGTCGGGTTGCGTCTCAGGATAATGTTTTGCATATCGTTGCAGTTTTTGCATTTATTATTGGTTTTGCAATTTCTCTTGTGTTTATTCCATCCAATGCAACGATTCAGATTGAAACAAATGAGGAAATGCGGGGGAGAATGTATGGCCTTTTGAGTTCTTTGATTGGCGCTGTTTCCT